>ENA-OPNW01001326-OPNW01001326.1-human-gut-metagenome-genome-assembly--contig:-NODE-1326-length-12559-cov-7.899312_pt1 | contig 12559 bp, 8 predicted proteins | sample MGYA00241540_ERZ501777 | MGnify/ENA primary metagenome ERZ501777 (study PRJEB25962, sample SAMEA2042615) | human gut metagenome | biome: human gut; feature: human-associated habitat; material: faeces...
AGGGTAAGCTATCTGTAAACAAAGGACGCATCGTAAGTGTCACTCCTTGTTTCCGCGGTGCGGCTTTCACTTCTCCTCAGGAGGGTGAACACGAATTCAAGACACACGTCAATCGTATCCTCTCCGCCAGTGAAAAAGAGACAGAGCTGGATTTGTACAGCAGCAAGAACCCTAACACTACTACTCCGGCTATGCAAGCTGTAATTTTGGATTTGGAAATGCCGAAGGACGGAATACTTACAGCCGACTTCAACGGTAAGAAGTTCGAGCACTCATTGGGTGAACTTCTTGAAGGTTCCCGTTCCCACTTCATGATTGGCTGGTTGAGTGAAGCTATCCTATTCAACCGCGCTATGCCTGAAAGCTGTTTCACCGTAGAGCATTATATGGAAGACAAAGAACCTCAACGTGATACAGACTATTATTATGTACGTGTGCGTCAGCGTGACGGACAATGGGCGTGGAGCTCTCCGATTTGGGCTGAAAGAGTGTAAAAACTGTGATAAGGATAAGTGGTGAGTGATTTGTTTGTACTTGCATACCGTAAGGATAATATAAACAAGTCACTCATAACTCTTAACTTATAACTAAAACAGAATATAATGACGAAAAAATACGCTATAGGAATTGACCTTGGCGGTACTTCCGTGAAATACGCCCTTATCGACAATGAAGGCGTATTTCACTTTCAAGGGAAGCTGCCGTCGAAAGCCGATGTATCTGCGGAAGCGGTAATCGGCCAGTTGGTAACCGCCTGCAAAGAGGCAATGGCTTCGGCCCTGCAACTCGGAGTGGCGGTGGAAGGAATAGGTATAGGCACTCCCGGCATTGTGGACGAAACCAACCGCATTGTGCTGGGCGGAGCCGAGAATATCAAAGGCTGGGAGAATCTGAATCTTGCCGACCGCATCGAAGCGGAAACGGGGCTGCCCGTGCAGATGGGCAACGATGCCAACCTGATGGGACTGGGAGAAACGATGTACGGAGCCGGACAAGGCGCACAGAATGTGGTGTTCCTGACCGTAGGAACCGGCATCGGCGGCGCGGTGGTCATCGGCGGCAAGCTGTTCAACGGCTTTGCCAACCGCGGCACCGAACTAGGCCATGTGCCCCTCATCGCCAACGGCGAACCCTGCGCATGCGGCTCTGTGGGCTGTCTGGAACATTACGCCTCCACTTCCGCACTGGTGCGCCGTTTCAGTAAGCGTGCCGCAGAAGCGGGCATCTCGTTTCCGGGCGAAGAAATCAACGGAGAGCTTATCGTACGCCTCTACAAAGAAGGAGACAAGCTGGCAACGGAGTGCCTGGACGAGCATTGCGATTTCCTGGGACACGGCATCGCCGGATTCATCAACATCTTCAGCCCGCAACGCATCGTAATAGGCGGCGGACTGTCCGAAGCCGGCGACTTCTATATCCGGAAAGTCAGCGAGCAGGCACACCGCTATGCCATAGCCGACTGTGCCGTGAACACTCAAATCATGGCTGCATCTTTAGGTAACAAGGCAGGAAGTATCGGCGCCGCGTCACTGGTCTTCTCACTAAACACGAAATAGTATGAAAAAGAATTTTGGAATGCTGGCGCTGATTATGGCGTTCTGGTTCACCATATCGTTTATCACCAATATCCTGGGACCGCTCATTCCGGACATTATCCATAACTTTAACCTGAGCGACCTGGCGATGGCGGGCTTCATCCCGACTTCTTTCTTCATCGCCTATGCCATCATGTCGGTTCCCGCCGGACTGATGATCGACCGTTTCGGCGAGAAACCGGTGCTGTTTCTGGGCTTCCTGATGCCGTTCATCGGCACTACGCTGTTTGCCTGCCTACACACCTACCCCATGCTGCTTGCCTCATCGTTCATCATCGGCTTGGGCATGGCTATGCTGCAAACGGTGCTAAACCCGTTGCAACGCGTTGTAGGCGGCGAAGAGAACTATGCTTTCGTGGCGGAAGTGGCCCAATTCGTATTCGGCATCGCTTCGTTCCTGAGTCCGCTGGTATATACGTACCTCATTCACGAACTCAATCCGGACATATACACGGAAGGCAGGAACTTCTTCATCGACCTGCTGGCAGGTATCACCCCGCCCGACTTGCCCTGGGTATCGCTTTACTGGGTATTCACGCTGCTGTTGCTGGTGATGCTGGTTGCCGTAGGGCTTTCCCGTTTCCCGAAAATCGAGTTGAAGGAAGATGAGAAAGGCGGTTCGAAAGACTCCTACCTGGCGCTGTTCAGGCAGAAATACGTATGGCTGTTCTTCCTCGGCATCTTCTGTTATGTAAGTACGGAACAGGGAACTTCCATCTTTATGAGTACGTTCCTCGAACAGTATCACGGAGTGAACCCGCAGGTGGAAGGTGCAAAGGCCGTAAGTTACTTCTGGGGACTGATGACTGCCGGCTGCCTCGTAGGCATGGTGCTGTTGAAGCTCATTGACAGCAAACGGCTGCTCCAGCTATCGGGCGGACTCACCGTCATCCTACTGCTCACCGCACTCTTCGGGAGCAAGGAAGCATCCATCATTGCCTTTCCTGCCATCGGTTTCAGCATTTCCATGATGTACTCCATCGTGTTCTCGCTGGCGCTGAATTCGGCATCGCAACACCACGGTTCGTTTGCCGGCATCCTGTGTTCGGCAATCGTGGGCGGAGCAGGCGGCCCGATGATTATCAGCATGCTTGCCGATGCCACTTCGCTGCGTACCGGAATGCTGATTATCCTCGTGTTTGTAGGCTACATCACATTCATCGGTTTCTGGGCGCACCCGCTGATTAACAACAAGACGGTAAGCCTGAAAGAGCTTTTCAGGAAGTAAAAGACAAGAACGGCACACAATAAAAAAGAGACCGCAACGGCTTGCTGCCGCATGCGGTCTCTTTACTTTACACAACCCTTTTTATATCTAAAATCTACATAACTGGTTCACTACTTTCCTTCCGCAGCATCCGGCCGGGTATTTATGGTACAGATGCTCACCCGGTTCCAGTCCGGTTCTTCAAACATATAACCCACTCCCTGACCTTCGGCAACAATCCGGTCTTTGGCGATTCTATATCTATTGACCAGCATATTGCGCACGGCTTCGGCACGCTGGCGGGCGATGCGTTCGTTCACCTCCGCACTGCCTTCGGGAGAGGCATACCCTTTGATAACGACTCCCGCTTCCTTATGATTTCTCAGATAAGTGGCGATGCGCTCCACATTGGGCAACTGTGAATTATCGATACTGGTTCTGCCCTGACGGAACGTAATCACCGACTCCAGCAGCTTCTTGCTGTTGTCGATAGTATCCTTCACCACTTCCGGTTTCCGGTTCCGGCAAGCTGCCAGTTCACTTTCCAAATCGGAAACTTTCCGGTTGGCATCCTGCAATACTTTGGCGGTATTGTCGGCCTCGGCACGGAGACGGTTGATTTGGGCGTTCAGTTGGTTGACTTCCGCCTGGTCGTAAGGCCTTACTTCGGTGAAGTGATGGCTACCGTTGCTGCATCCGAAATGATAAGTCAGCCCGGCGCTGATTTCCCAGGCGGCACGGTTGGCATGGAAACGCACGGCTTCCGTACCCATAGCATTCATGTCATACACCAAAGCCGGTTTTACAGCCAATGTCCATGCCTTGCTTTCTCCCAGGTTGAAGTTGAAATTCAGTCCCAGTTTGCAGGACATACTGTTACGGTCTTCGCCCATACCGGAGTTTACATAATAATGCAGCCAGCCGATACCTGCCACGGCCTCAACCTCAAACAGACGGGGAGCACCGTTATACCCCGCAAACAGATTACCTAAGTTGACCAGCCCCAGCAGACTGACGTTTGACGCGTCAAAAGCCGTTTTGCTGCCCGTAGTGTTAAAGCTGCCCATAGCCTCCAGGCTCAGGCCGAAGGTAGGTGTCAGATACTTATCGACATGCACACCCACTACCGGACGCATGTTCTTAAAGAACGAGTGATGCGTCAGCGGAGTCGTTCCCCCCGCATTGACACCTATCGCCCAGTTGTCGGCAAACTTGTTTCCGGTCAGCGCCGTTTGTCCGTCAGCATAGCCAACCGCAACACTCAACAATAATAAACTTGCTAAAATCTTCTTCATACAATTTTTCTGTTTTAAGTTAGTACATAAATTTATAATAAATAGATATTGAAAGCCTGTTTACAGAGCTTCCCAGTACTTCATATTGGTAATTCTTTCCAGCAGCACTTTTCTGTCGCCCTCGCGTACACTGTTGCCAGCCGCAACCGGGATGATGCTTGCCCGTTTGCCTATACCGTGCCATTTCAGCATAGCTGCCGGAACGCCGCGTTCGAGCAATGCCTCATACACTCTTTTGGCACGGCGGTTGGAAAGGTCCGTATTATAAGCGCTGCTTCCTCTTGCATCGGTGTAGCCGGTAATCAGGAAGCGGGCGTCGGGATAGCTTTTCAGAAGCCCGGCCAGCCTGTCGAGTGTCTTTTCCGAAGCAGCCGTGAGCACATCCTTGTCAAACTCGAAGTAGATATTATCCAGCAGGTCGCACGCCATTGCTTCGCCAGACCCGGCTGTATCCGCCTGCTTCTCTACAATCCGCTCAACAATCTTTTCCACTTCAACAGGTTTCTCTATCTCCACATACTTCACTACCGGAGCCTGCTTTTTGCTCTTTCCGCCAATGCGCCAGATGACGCGGGCAGACACCTGCACAAAGTGAGGAAGATTCTTCTGCACCGGCAGGAGATATTCACCTTGCAGGCCAAGCCCGAAAGAATTGCTTAGCCACGCATTTACACCTGCACCGAACGAAAGCGGAACAAAAGAATTCTTATCCGATGAGCGCCCGTCGGGATTCCACACATCGGACGATTCCCAGTGCGCCTCTCCCGTGGGGTCGTCCACGAAATTGCCGCCATAGGCCGACGCGAAATTCTTATGCAGGTAATTCACCCCCACTCTGAGGTAGGGTTCCACCCATTGGGACTCAAACAAGGGGGTAAAGCGAAACTGCATGCCCAGACCGCCCATATACAGCAGGTCGTGTTTCCGGTCATTGCCCGCAATCCGGTTCTTGTTTTTCGCCACGCCTACCGTACCTTGCAAATCCAGATAAAACCACCGGTTCAGTTCCCGTGCCACATACAGGTTTGCTCCTCCCATCAGGTGGTTGGCCTTCAGGTTGTACATATAATTATCCGGAGTACTCTGGAAACCGGTGACAGACACGCGGCTCCAGTTTATCAACGAACCGCCTGCACCTATTTCCCATGCTTTCTTGTCCTGGCCTCTTCCCGTCAGAGGAACTGACAGGAAGAAGAGGGAGACAAGATATAGTATTGTTTTTTTCTTCATATTCATATGTATTTATCTACCGTAAATCAATCAATCCATCCAGTCTGCCGGACACTCTTTTATCTCCAAAGGTATGCGCTTGGTTCTGTCGGCAAAGTCAACCAGGAAATACTGCTCACCTTCTTTCAGCAGGTAGTAAGCAAATCTGCTGCGATATTCGTAAGTCGCACTATATGTTATCTGATTGGTTCCTTTAGTTCTACTCCGAATATCCAGACCTATCCAATTACCCGGATAAGCGCTTGTCAGCATAAAGTGTTTGCCACCTTCCGAAAGCGGTACAGTACCGGTGTGCACAGTGCCTCCCGTTCCGTTAACAAACGTACGCATTTGGATGAATACAGCACGATTTTTTGCCAAATCTGAAGCAGGCAGCTTGCCTTCCGGAAATTTCCAGATACCGGTATCCGGGTCTTTCGTAAACCTATCTTGCCCTGACGGATAAGCATATGTTTTATAGAAATCAGGCAACTGGTCTGTATCGATTTCACCCCATAAAGTGGTTACTCCCTGTTTGATTTCCAAAAAGACAGCTCCTTCCTTGAAGCCCGGCGTCGGATATATTTCCGGAATATGAATCTTATCCTGCAAATATACGGTCTGGCCGTAATCATTATAAGAACCGCTGCCGTCACCGAAGTAAAGACCTGCGTAAAAATCGTTCCCATCCCATTCATCCGATAATAACCGCTGAACCGTATCATTCTTTGCCACATTAGCTTTCTCCGTAGGAGTCAACACTAAAGGACGCCGTATATCGATATATGTAGAGCCATAAGTATAAGTGCTATTCTTGCTTTTATCCAAATTTTCCTCATTTACAGGTTGATTTATATCTTTAATTTTAGCAGCTCTCATCATAGAAGAGTTGAGACTATTTGGATAATCGCTCCACTCTCCGTCTATCTGGCGTTCATATTTAAAAGATACATATGCATATCTGGTAGCATTTATATCAGACGAGGCGTTGCTCAAATATACCATACTCACCGTAGCCCTCACATTTATCCTATTCGGAACCAGCGTATTTTTAGCACTTGTTTCCTGCACTCCGCCAACCGTTACAGTTGCACTGCCTGTCCGGCGTGATAAAGGCTGGTTGTCCGGCAACTTATCCCATGCCACCTTGAACTGTCCGTTGTCATCCGTCGTGAAGGTTTCCGTAGCTCCTACTCCGGGCAATCCGCTTACCTGCACGCCTGCGGCTACTTTCTTTCCCGTTTTGTCATACACGGTAAAGAGCACCGAACCGTCCGTAGGAATCACATATTCCCGTAACTGGGAGTTCCAATAATCAGGAATGACATTATATTTTCCTACTTGTATTTCAATCACCGAAGACCTACCCGTCAGGAAATCCCAGAAGTCCGTCTGCTTGTTCCGGTCTGCCGGCCATTTCTGGTCGGGTTTATGAGGATTATCCACTTCACCGGATGCGATGTATTCTTTCCAAAGTTCATAGGCGCTCTTTCCGTTCGTACCATTCGCGCCGTTTGTACCATTTGTTCCGTTTGTACCATCCTTACCGTCTTTCCCGAAAGATGGCTTTCCGGTATCCGTACCGTTGATATACCAGTTACCGTTCTCGCCAATGGCCACTTCCGGAGATTTCCCGTCGGCACCGACGGCTTTCTTACCCGTATCCGTACCGTCTACGAACCAGTTGCCGTTGCCACCGATGGTAATCGTGGGCGACACACCGTCTTTTCCGTCCGTACCCGTGGCCTTCTTACCGGTGTCCACACCATTGACAAACCAGTGGTCGTTATCACCGATGGTTACGGTAGGCGGCACGGCATCTTTACCGTTCGCACCGTCCTTGCCCGCTTCTCCCTGCGCGGCAATGCCCGTATCCTCATTTCCAACAAACCAATGGCCGTTATCGCCGATATGCGGTGTCTGGCCGCTCTCGCCGGTAGCGCCTGTGAGGAAATACCAGAAATCCTGCACAGTATTATTGCCGGCAGGCCATTTGCTGCCGGGGTTGTGCGGATTATCCACACTGCCGTCGGCAATCATATCCTTCCACTGGTCAAAAGCGCTCTTTCCGTCTTTTCCGTCTTTCCCGTCATTTCCTTTAAGATACTTGAAAAAGTCTGCAACTTCCGTCTGGTCTTTCGGCCAGTCTACCGTTCCGTCCGCTACTTTTTCTTTCCAAAACTCATAGGCCGAAAGCCCGGTATCACCTTTAGGCCCTTTGGGCATGGTGATGTCAACATCGGTACAGGCGGCCATCAACAGGCATACAACTATCCCGTACCATTGTACAAATTTAAATTTACTCATCTGAATTTCAATTGTTTAATTAGCTTATAGTTTGTATATACTGTTTATAAGATGCAAATGGCAAACGGATGTAAGTTTCGGGCAGCAAGAAGTCCTTTTATTTCGTCTGCAAAAATACATACACATTTACAACGCATCATTTCAGATAAAAGACAATTAATTTCCCTTTTCGGACAAAGTGCCCGAAAAATGAATAAACAAGCGGTAAACATCTGTTTCACACCCATATATACTGAAACAGATGGCAGTTGTCCTTACTCTCCATGATGCCTTTCCGCTTCAATACCGAATACAAGTCCTCGCACGATTTCATGCCTATGCCGTGCAGCTTTGCCAACGCATTGAATCCGTTCTTCTTGACAAAGCGCAGAAGGTCTTCCAGCAGATAGATGTTATACTCCCTGAGCCTGCGCAGGATTCTCGGAGTTATCTCAAGCACTGCCAGAGGCGTCGACAGCATTTTCAGGTATTCAACGGGGATGCCCCGCTCCTTGAACGGTACGACAACCCTCACCGGAGTACGGTCGATGTTCCTTTTGGACAGAAGCGACCGGCAATTCCTGTATCTCACTCTAATCGCCTGAAGCTCCTGCCGTTCCTGCGCCATGGCATCCCAATCGTCCATAATCTCTTCTACCGACCTCTCATACATAGAGGCCAGTTCTTTTGCCGAAAGGCCGTATTTCTCCGCAAGTTCCTGCATGCCGTCTTTCCTTGTCAGCAGGGAGCAGAAAATATCCTGCTCCCTGGGGTCTTTTATCTGCATGGACATCTTCCTGACAAGCCGTTCAAAACTATGCATGCAGTGGTTTTTCTTCTCCATTAAATATTTCATAGTGTTACGATTGTTTTTTGATGTGGCTCTCCTCGCGCAGATGGGTCGGGGTTGTGCCGAACTGTTTCTTGCAGTAGCAGGTGAGGTGCGCGGAAGAGCTGAAACCGAACTCCCTGGCTATTTCCCGGAAAGCGATATCCGGGTTACAGATTTTCTCGTGGATAAGTTCGGCTTTCCGTTCCTGCATCCACTGATAGGGGCTTTGGTTGAAGTAATGCTGGAACTTCCGGTTGAAAGAGCGTTCCGAAACACAGCACAGACTGGCAAACTCCTTCACGGTCTTTACCTTCCGGTAATTGTTCAGGATGAGGTCCTCGAACTTGCTCCCTATTCCGGAAGCGCCGGCAAAAAAGCCTGCCAGTTCGTTTTTGGCATAAAAGCCGCGCAGTATCAGTATGATTTCCTGCTGCTTAAGAATATGCATGTGCCTGCACAGCAGTCCCGCTTCCAGATAGAGCAGAATCTGCCTCAAGGCATGAAGCAGCGGCTTACGGATGGGCAGGGTGTGGTCGTTGGTGACAATAGGTTTCTCATGAGAAATGGAATCGAAATACATCTTGTCGCACACCGTTATTTCCTTGTTCCAGAACAGCAGGAGGCATTCTGCCGGGGTGATGCCCGTCAAGCGGTTCTCTGCCCGCTGAGGTATGAGCACCATCCTGTTGGCATGCACGGAGATGGTATGCTCCCTGCCCAGCCCTACCTGCACCTCTCCTTTGAGCACGAACAGTACACAGAAGCAACCGTCATTATCAATCCGGCCTTCTTCGTGTACAGTTAATTCATACCGTGAAAATCCGCTTTCATACCTCAGTTGATAATTGAAGCAGGAACGATGCTCTGACAAATAAAATAATCTCATGATAGCTCTTTAATTTATACGCCATAATAACGCATCGCTTTTTTAGATTGTTTTTCACAAAAAAGACATTTATTTATAAATTTAAGACTATCCGTAAGGTTTCGCAGGGTTTTATAAGTATTTGAAAGGTGTATTGATTCCGCTCATTAGCAGCAAGATGGCTGCCAATAAAGTCAAAGCAAAAGATTATCCCGTTCCACCGTGGAGTAGTTTTCATTCCACCGTGGTGGAACAAAAACTACTCCGTGGCAGAACAAAACTTTCTCCACGGTGGAACGGATTGGTTCTTGCATGCTTTCTGCCTGATACTTATAGAGGAAACACTCGAAGATGCGCTTTGGAGGGAAAGATAATGGCTGTATTTATTATCCCCATAAATAGGGATTGTTCCATTATGGAATACTTTGTATCTTTGCCGCAAAACTAAACGGATGAAACAAGGGTGCCTGAAAATAATGAGATGGTTTCTGCCTGTGCTATTTATATCGTACATGGCAGGTATCACACTCTTTACTCACTCGCATGTAGTGAATGGGGTGACCATTGTCCATTCGCACCCGTTTAAGAAAGACTCTCCCCATAGTCACACCACAGTCGAATTTCAATTGATTCATTTGCTGAGCCACGTGGCGACTACCGGAGCCGGCATCTTTTTTCTCTCTTTTCAGTTTATTGCTTATCTGCTCTATACCCTTTCGTGGCGTCCGGATAGGGCAGGATACTGTTCGTCCGTCGTGGGCGTGGTATCTTTGCGGGCACCTCCTGCCGGAAGATAAAACCTCTCTCTCACTGCATTATTTAGAAAAATTTATTTAGTAATTCTACTATCCAAAAATGAAAATGAAGAAATATATATTTTTCCTCGTTGGCCTGTGCTGTGCCCTGTTGCCTGCTATGGCCGACCAACCGGAGCTGCTGGAACTGAAAGCGTCTGATGCCAATATTATCGGTCATGTACTCGATAAAAAAACGGGTGAACACCTCTCTTATATAACAATCGCCCTGAAAGGAACTACCATTGGTACGGTGACGGATGCCACCGGACACTATTTCCTGAAAAACCTTCCCGAAGGGAATTTTGTGCTCGAAGCCAGTTCGGTGGGGTATAAAACCATCAGTCGCAATGTCAGTCTCAGGAAAGGAAAGACACTTGAAGAAAATTTTGAGTTGGAAGAAGATGCCGTGGCGCTTGACGGAGTGGTGGTGTCGGCCAATCGCAGCGTGACCAAACGGCGCCTGGCACCTACATTGGTCAATGTGGTAGATATGAAGATGTTTGAGAATACAAACTCGCCTACACTTTCGCAGGGGCTTAACTTCCAGCCCGGTGTCCGGGTCGAAACGAACTGCCAGAATTGCGGTTTCCAGCAGGTGCGCATCAACGGACTGGACGGTCCGTATACACAGATTCTTATCGATTCGCGTCCCATCTTCAGTGCCCTTTCCGGTGTTTACGGGTTGGAGCAGATTCCTGCCAATATGATCGAGCGCGTAGAGGTGATGCGAGGCGGAGGTTCTGCCCTGTTCGGTTCGTCTGCCATTGCCGGAACCATTAATATCATCACCAAGGAGCCACTACGCAATTCGGGGCAGTTGGCACATACCCTTACTTCTATCGGCGGCAGCTCGTCTTTCGATAATAATACTTCGCTGAATGCATCGCTGGTGACCGATAATCATCGGGCGGGACTCTATGTGTTCGGGCAGAACCGTCATCGGGATGCGTACGATCATGATGGAGACGGTTATTCCGAAATGCCGAAACTTAAAAACCAGACAGTCGGCTTCCGTTCGTTCCTCAAGACAAGCACTTATTCTAAGTTGACATTTGAGTATCATCACTTACAGGAGTTCCGTCGTGGCGGAAACCTGCTGAACCGTCCGCCTCACGAGGCTGACATTGCCGAGCAGATTCAGCACTCTATCAACGGCGGCGGCTTGAAATTCGATTATTTTGCTCCGAATGAAAAACACCGTCTGACCGTTTATACCTCGGCACAGCATACGGACCGCGACAGTTATTATGGCAGCAAAAAAGACCAGAACGCCTATGGAAAGACAACGGACCTGACCTTTATCGGCGGTTCTCAATATGTGTACAGTTTCGGTAAATGCCTTTTCATGCCTGCCGACCTGACTGCGGGATTGGAGTATAACCGGGATAACCTGAAGGACGATATGTGGGGATACAACCGTTATACGAAGCAGACGGTAAATATCGGTAGTGCTTTTTTGCAGAATGAATGGAAAAACGAAAAATGGAGCATTCTGTTGGGCGGACGTCTGGATAAGCACAATCTAATCAACCATGTTATCTTTAGCCCTCGTGCCAATCTCCGTTTCAATCCTTCCGAGGACATTAATCTTCGCTTGAGTTATTCGTCGGGCTTCCGTGCCCCGCAGGCTTTCGACGAAGACCTGCATATTGAGAATGTAGGCGGAACGGTGTCGATGATTGAGCGTGCCAAGAATCTGAAAGAGGAAAAATCTCAGAGTTTCAGCGCCTCAGCCGATATGTATCACCGTTTCGGTGCTTTTCAGGTGAACTTCCTGGTTGAAGGTTTTTATACCAGACTGTCGGATGTATTTGTACTCGAGAACATCGGAGAGCGGGACGGCATTCTTATCAAAGAGCGGCGTAACGGTTCGGGTGCCAAAGTATTGGGACTATCGATGGAGGGAAAAATGGCTTATCTCTCTTTGTTCCAGTTACAGGCAGGAGTCACCTTGCAACAGAGCCGTTATGACGAACCGGAAAAGTGGAGCGAAACGGCACCGGCCGAGAAGAAGATTTTCCGTACACCGAATACCTATGGATACTTTACGGCAACGTATACGCCGATCAAGCCTCTCTCATTATCCCTGTCGGGCACGTACACCGGCTCGATGCTGGTGCAGCACATGGCCGGTTATATCGACAAGGATGTGGCGGTGAATACGCGCGATTTCTTCGATATGGGAGTCAAGGTGGCCTATGATTTCAAACTTTATAAGTCGGTGGACCTGCAATTGAGTGCAGGTGTGCAGAATGTGTTCAATGCTTATCAGAACGATTTCGACCAGGGAGTGGAGCGTGACTCCGGATATATTTACGGTCCGGCTGCTCCGCGAAGCTATTTCGCAGGAATAAAGATCAGCTATTAACTCCATTACATTTGAATGGAAACCGATCTGCTGTTCGGTCGAAATGAAAAAGGAGGTTGTGTCAAAACGCTGACACAGCCTTTTTTTATGCGCAAAGCCCAGACT
>ENA-OPNW01001334-OPNW01001334.1-human-gut-metagenome-genome-assembly--contig:-NODE-1334-length-12519-cov-2.900513_pt1 | contig 12519 bp, 9 predicted proteins | sample MGYA00241540_ERZ501777 | MGnify/ENA primary metagenome ERZ501777 (study PRJEB25962, sample SAMEA2042615) | human gut metagenome | biome: human gut; feature: human-associated habitat; material: faeces...
TAGTCGCTGATGGCGTGGCATCCGATGGCATCGAAGGCATCGATGCAGCGCTTTCCGTCGAGGTCGACGAGCACGCCGCCCAGGTCGAAGACTATATTCTTAATCCCTGTTAGCATCATTATTATAATATTGTGGTGCAAAATTACTGAAAGTATAGAGCAGAACAAAGCAAGTTACCCTATTTTTTTGCTCGGGCGCACTGTAATTTGTTCAAAATTAACCAAAGTCACTGATTCCGGGCGTCGGCATACCCCTGCCACAGCCCGCGTTGGCTATCATTTTGTCAACCATCGTCTTAATGGTTGATACCAAATGCGGAAAGTAGATGCCCTTTTCAACTTTTTTGCCGAAAAATTTGGTAAATTCCATCCAAAGCAGTATCTTTGCACCCACAAAAGCGAGTACGTATCTACGTATGAGCCCCGGACTTGTAGCTCAGTTGGTTAGAGCAACAGACTCATAATCTGGAGGTCACAGGTTCAAGCCCTGTCTGGTCCACACTGAAAATCAAGGAGTTACACTAAAAATGTAGCTCCTTTTTCTTTGCTTTGCGAACAATTTGCGAACAAAATTGCATTTCGCGAACACCAATATAATCTTTCTGCAATAATTGATTCACTCATTTTGTTCGCAAATCCCATTATTTTTGTTCGCAAACCATTTTTCGGCATATTATTCAGTAATATCAGTAATACTAGTAAGCTTTCTGATGAAATTCTCAATTATCCTTTTATAACAACCCAGCGTCCACCTTTGTCTGGCTCATCGTGACGGATAAAGCCTTTGGTTTGCAGAACGCTTAGGTCGCGGCGGATAGTCCTTGCATCAACTTTGAAATGCGTTGCAAGCGAAGCTGATGTTTCTAGGGCATTTTCTAGGACATTCATTTGTCCAGTCACTATCAGCTGATTGAATATGTTCTTCTGCCTTTCATCCTGAGTCATATACCAACTTATTTCTCGTCTATAAAAGCCTGTATAGCCTTTATAATATCCATCTCCCGCAATTCCTCTATATGTTTGATTATATACTCTGTTAATTCAACAACATCTCCTTTCTTTTTTGGGAATCCCTTAGGAAATAATGCGACTTCAATAGTCGGTACAAAACAGAAAACACCTATACGATTATCATAATCTGCACCTGTCAAATAACGCATTGTTGCTATTCGGTCATTTATCACATCCTTCTTTTCACTATCTGCATCAAAAGCCACAACTATCTTATTTGCCGCTTCCTTTGGCGCTTGCATCAACCTTATCGTTGTAGCCATAGAAGACATATTTGCAAAGCCACCGGCAGGGATGTGATAAACCTTTTTGTAGCAGGCACAATTCAGCAATGTGTGCAAAATCCTCGCATCCGTTTGACCCTCAACTATGATATATAGTGATTTTATTTCATCCATATTACTTAAATAATGGTTCACCTAAATATTTCTCCATATCGCTATCATCCATGAAAAAATCATATTTATACCTGCAATACTCCACGGCCATTCTATACTTAGCCTTCATACACTCAATAAAATGTCCTGTTCTAAGACAATGCTCTATATCTTCTTTAGACCAGATGACAATCATCTGTGGAGCCATATACTTGACTTGTATAAGAGCTGGCGTTGTTAAATCCGTAATAGAAAAGAACATTCCAAATACCGCCCCATGTCTTCTGGCTAGCTGGTTTCTCATTTTAGTCAAAGGTTCAACTTTGATCCTTGTATGATCATAATCTTTACATTCCACCAAAGCATGCAGCTCGTCCACATGTACAGCACCATCTATTTGTTCGATAGGTTTCTTATATTCCGAATCTGGGTCTATAACATTGTAAGGATATGTCACACAACCTTCCCGTTCCAATTCAAAGTCTCTGAGCACAATATACTCCAACAACTTCCCATCATTCCAAAAAACTTTATCATAAGTATCGTTCAAACAATCTTCCCACAGTTTAATGAGGTCTTCCCGACACACGCACTTGATAAACCGCATATATTCTGCTGACGTTGCCATAATTTTCAGTTTATTTACTGCGTAACTGAGTCAAATCTTACAGAGAACTTCAATTGTCCTCCCTTGATATTGAAATAGTCATCCATTTCTGGTATCACAGGTATAAAGATTCTCTCCTTCGTCACAATGGTTGCCGTAGGTATCATCCTGCCGCCTGTTGCATCGCCATCTAATTTCTTCGTCAAATCTATGTCGTAATACAAAGTCAAATTACTAGAGGCATGAGTAAAAATATAGATAATCTTATGCATACTCCAAATAATTCTCGTCGTATGGGGTTGGAGGAAGAATTCATAATACTCCCTGAACATACGGTCAGACACAGCTAGGAAAGTATTGTAACCCGACAGGCTATGCTGCTTGTCATCAGTATGCAACACTTTATACTTCGTATCAATATCCATTCTCAGCATCGGAGGCAACGCGTCAAGTGTCACACCCACATCACCTTCAGTTTCATGTGGTGCAGGGTTGGCTAACACATTTCCGCCCGACATAACCTCGCTAATATCACCCACCTGCTTCGATGTCACCGATTGTGTCTGCTTGTTCTTGATAGTTGTTGCAGCCTTCAGCACTTCCCTATAGGGGATTTTACCATCAAGATAATCCTTCATCACCGATTCCATTTCTCCTAGTTCAGAATATTCTATCGTATACAGCTCTCTCTTACGCTGCAAGATATTATACAGGGCTTCTGCGCCGTCACGAGTCGATGAAGGGACGTACTGCGAGAACTTTGTATAAAGCTTCGTCCTCACAAAATCTTTAATCATCGGTTCAAACAGCGAGTAATTATTTGTATATATGTCACTCAGATAGCTGATATCCGCAGAATTCCGCGACAGATAGACGGCAATCTTCCCGTTTTCTACCTGAACCGTACTTGTCAGATTGTGAGAAATCTGCGCAAACTTGACTATGGTGTCGTTCATCAGATAGTCATCTGCCATCACGGTCTTTATCTTAGTGGCTATCGATATCTCCGGAATAGTCATTTTCTGAGTATCAAAAGGCTTGATGTCTATGGTGTCGGGAATTGGTTGGATACCCTTCTGTTTCAACACAGCTATTTGTACCTGCCGACGCACATTGTCATCGGCGGGCAACAACAGGATATGATTTTCATCCGAATGATTGCTCTGTATCTGCTTGTCGCGTCCTTCATAATAGCTCACCTCTTTACCTTTTACTATCGGAGCCACTTCTCCTAACTTCATTCTGCTATCAGTTCCGCATATAGTTATTTGGATATTCCCAGCCAGATCAAACCTCCGATTATTCTTAATATAGATTATCAGTTCCCTACATTGATCAGCTATATCATGCGCCGCTATTGCCCGTGCAGCCACATCGTCTGCCTTACGAACTATCATGGCCACAGTATTAATACTGAACCGACTGACTGCCTCACGTCCTGCGGTCGGTGTTAGTGAAGCCAGATTTACTACCCCTCCGAAATTAAACGCTGATGCAACCGGCACAGGTGCTAATCCGAAATAGTTCCTCAATCCATATAAAGTTGGCTCTGATGCCTTCAGACAAACAAAACCTTTCTCTGCAAGACCATTGATACTGATATGCTCTATCAATATCTGTGGCGATACATTACTATGATTATTAAATGTTAGCCTGTAGTCAAACGAGACATTCGCATCCCTTATCTGTCCTTCCTTTTGTTCAATTTTATCACCCGTCTGCGAAATAGTAGCTATCGCCTGACTGATTAGCTGTCCGTTAACAGTTACAGGTATAGGCAAGTATTTCACGTATGGTGTCAGATAGTTGATAGCATCTGTCAGACTCAAGCTGAAACCGTTTTCCCATGTCGCTATGATGGTTGTACCATAATCGTCAAGGTGGTCTAGATAGTCTACTGTGTGAATGCATTCCTCTTCAAGCGAAAGTTCTGCCTTTTTCACATTCGACGTATAAGTCTTTTCTTCACCGTATGCCCTGGTGACGACCTTCAATTCCGAACATACGCCAAAGTTTGCCATTGCACCAATTCCGAATGTGCCTACCACTCCAGCTGCTCTTGCTTCATTATTATTCTTGCCACTCGAACCTGCTGTCCAGAAGTTCTTCTTCAGCGATTCAGAGTTCATACCTATTCCGTTATCACTGATAGTCAGTTCATTTTCACAAACAGTAATGATGATACTTGGATTATACACTCCAGAATGATCCACATGATTCCTCATCAGAATAGCATCGTATGCATTCTGCACGTTTTCTCGCAGCAGAGCCAGTGGCGAGTCGTAAATCTGACTGCACAGTACCTCAAGAACTCTATCAAGTTTTATTTTGAACTTAGTATTTTCTTCCATTGCGTTACATCATTTTATTTGCCTGTTCCCTTAATTCATTTAGATAAGGATTCGATTCATTTTTGAACTTCTCATCGTTAATCAGTTCCTCTATCCAGTTCCTGTCTCTCTGTTCGACAGCACTATCAAGAGCCGTCATGTATTGAGGTATGGTAAGAGGCTTTCTAAGTAGGTATTTCAGCAAGTCCTTATCATCAACCTTTGCTATATAGCTGTCAAAGTATTTTAATGCTAGCTCATCCTCCAGCCCGAACTCCATCAGTCTCAGGCATGCCTCGCCGTAATCATTGCATTCTCTCACCATCCTGTCAATATCTGCCACTAAATATTCTATTTGCGATTTTTTCGCGAACAGTCGGTGTTCGTAATATGGAAGACTCTTTATTCCAATGGGTGATTGTATCCACTGAGGTATTTCATAGCCATATTGGCTGTTATCCTTACGGACATTCAATTTTAGATTCACCATTTCATCTTTGAAGTTCAACTCTATCACATTATATTGTCGTGGCACTCCCGTCACCAGTTGATACCTGTTTCCATAAAGGCTTCCGCTACTGATCAACAATATGCTTTGCTTCGTTGTAATGTCGCTATATTCTTGAACCGCCGTACTAACATGCTGATGACCAAACAATCCCAATTTAATATCCTCTTGCATCATGGCGTTCAATATTCGGTAGTCCATGTAGTTATTCTCAACAGGCAAGCCAGAAACGTGATGATGCCATACGCCTACCAGCAGATATCCCATGTTTTTCAGAGTCGTTAACCTCTCATGGGCTTTCGATATGGCATCAGGACAGATACAACCCATGGGGTTCAGGTGGTCCAATCGATAGCAACTGTTGAAACACACAAACGCGATATGATATAAAGGCAGTTCTATGATATATGATTCCTTTTCAACATTCTTAGGTAGTTCCCTGATTCCTAAAAAGAAATCGTTATAGAATGCTTTGAACAAATCAAACCGCATTTCATATAATTCCTTTTTTGTGATATGATAGTATCTCCTGTCATCCCAGTTCCATCTTACGTTTGGTGTCGCCTCTTTTAGCAGTTTATAGTCTTCTTTTAGTTTCTCTTCAGGCGATAACTCCATGCTATCCTTCGACACCTTATAGCAATAATCATGGTTTCCTGGCACTATAATCATTCGCATTCGGTTCCCGTTTAGGAAAAAGTCAGCAAGCTTTTCAAGAAACTTCCCAACTTCTGCATACTGTTTCTTTATGATGTCCTCGCCATCATTATCTTTCGATCCCTCTACCAGATCTCCACTAATAACTATAATGTCAGGTTTACAGATGCCTTCATTTGTATAAAACTCACAATCCTTCTGTATAGAATACAGCAGATTGTCCAAATTACAATTCTCCGGCTTGTGCAAATCAGAAATATGTAATATTGAGTATTGCTTTTCCATTTATTATACAATTCAGGCTTTTTATAATACATAAACCGTTTCGTCACCGCAAATGTTGCGAATCTTCATGCGGAGAGGTTTCTGGTCGCACTTGATGGTAGCATCCCAAAAGTCTTGGGTCTTCTTACCGTTTAGAATGACATAGCCCAGACGATCAATCTTCACTTCTGCATCACTGTGCCAAGGAGCTTGTTTGTCGGCGGTGGAGCAGTCGACGCTGATCCACTCGATGGTCTCCAGTCCTTCGTCGCTAATCTCTATGGGCTTAAATGCCTTGCCTTTGGCTATGGACTGTTGCTGACCTTTCATGTTCACTTCCTCAATCTTGCGCAGCACACGGTCACTGTGGAAACTCTTTAGTTCCACCTTCCACCCTTTGAAAAGGTTGTCTTGGGTTTCCGTTAATTCCCACTCGGATTCATCTTCCACCACCACTTCGTCCAGCACTTGCTTCAGGTCACGCAGTTCAATCTCGATGGTGGTTTGGTTGTTCTGTTCCTTAATAAATTGCTCCATCTCATCGCGGTCGGTGATGTCGATGTAATAGACAATGACACGCTTGGTATCATCTGGCAGGTCAGGCAGTGCCTCGCGAATGATGCGGTTCATCAGCGGTTTGTCGAGTAGACGGGTACTGCTGTCCATCAGATTTGGCAGATAGACGGGCATCATTCCGTGCTGGGTATCTACGATGCTACCTTCCCAGAACTTATCCAATGCATCTTCATTGCGCAGGCCTTTTATTAGGCTCTTCAGTTTATCCATTGTCTGGACGGGGTTGCGATAGAGCGACACGCCGTCTTTTACTTCCAAAACTTCAAACTCTGCACCTTGTTCTATCAGTTTATCTCGTGTCACCTGTATACTATTGATGCCGATGTCCGTGTGAATGAATCTCCTGTTTAATCTATTTGCAACGCGAGCTGTTGTACCACTTCCGCCAAAGAAATCAGCTACAAGCATATTTTCTTTGCTACTTGCGCTTACAATGCGCTCTATAAGAGCTTCCGGTTTCTGAGTTGCATACCCAACAGGTTCCTCTTTATCCGCAGGTTGAAGCATCGACATTCGCCATACATCATCAATGGTTATTTCATCAGAATCAATGTATATCACCTTTCCATTTTCATCTTTTGCATTGACAAGTTTCTGAGTTTCTTTGTCCCATACGCGTTTAATTTGCTTTGTGGATTTATCTCGTTTTTCTTTGATAGGCTGGAATAGATAATCGTCGGACTTGCGATATAAGAAGATGACATCATGGTTAGAAGCAAATCGATTAACGTTGCCTTGCATTTTATTATAGTAATGCCAAACTATTTCGTTTATAAAATTGCTTTCTCCAAAGATTTCATCCAATAATATCTTTACATAGTGACCAATATGCCAATCCAGATGCACATATATGCTTGCCTCATCGCTCATAATGCTCTTGATGGCCATCAGGTTCTCGTACATCCAGTTCAGGTAGCGCTCTTTATCCCATACGTCACCATACATCTTTTCCTCGAAAGCTTTCAGTTCCTCAATATCGAGTTCCGTTTCTGCCTGCTTGATAGCTGCTGCCACTTTGGGATTGCGACGAATATACACCTTCTTGGCATAGTCGGCACCACTGGCGAAAGGTGGGTCAATATATACAAGGTCAACCTGAACACCTTTGTCTTTGAGATAGGCACAAGCCGAAAGGCATTCGCCACGAATCACCAGATTGTTGGAATTTTGGTCTATCTGCTCTTTCAACTCCATCTCGTAAAGGGGCATACCACGCTGCACTCGCTCCAGAACCTGGTCGTTGTCACGATAGCGCAAAACTCGCTTGGTGCGAACGAAATTGTCTAATACTGCTTGACCTTCAAGCGTATTGGGAAAATAGGGAACATATTTTATTGTCATAGCTTTGTATATTTACACATTAAAGAAATTATTGATGGCAGCAAGGGTCTTCTTTCGACGCTGCTCAGGGGTGATGGTATCCTCCAGGTAGAGGAAGTCGAAACGCTGGTAGCCAAACTTGTCGTTGTTCTTTTTGACGAACTCCGACATGAAGTCAAGTTTGTCCTTGAATTTAGCAGCAAAGCCCTCGCCCTTGGTCTCGATGATGATAACCTTGTCTATCTGCTTCTGTTCATTCCGGCTGAGCAAAAGAAAGTCGGGCACATATCTTCCAATGTATCGCCAATTAGTGCCAACACGTTTGTAGCAGTCAATCTTGAACTCTGTCAGTGTATCGTCGCCGTTGAAATAGACTTCCAACGCCTTTTCCTTTATCAGAGGCAGAACTTCCTGAGACAGGAAATGTCCCTCCAGACCGCTGTCGAAACGGTAAGGCAGATAGTGGTAGGTTTGACTACGCTCAGGATGCGGGTCTGGCTTGGGATTGCGTAATGCAGAAACATCTATGCCCAAAGCCTCTAATTCCGCTATCTTAGCCTTCTGTTCAGCCGTCAACTCTTGCTGAGGAGGTTTTTCGTCCCAAGTTATAATTTCGTGTACGGCCTGCTGATCTGGGAAGAACTTTTCGCAGTCTTGGGTAGGTGATGTCAGCCGCTCAATCTGCAACAGACTGGCTTGCTCTGGAAGAATTTCCTCTTTCGTAGAAAAGTCTCGCAGCGGAGCAAAAACCTGACGGATAAGCGAACGGATACGCTGATGGTCGTACTTCTGATTCTCAATCAATGCGCCATTCTTCTCTGTGGTAATCTGTGCAAAGATGGATTGAAGTTCTGGCTCGCATCGTTTCAGGTCGGCCACCTTCAGCATTCCAAAACTCTCTTTGGCTATCTGGCTGAGCCACCATCGGAAAGATGTGCGTACTTCATCTTTGTTTTCCTGCTCGACTGAAGCAATCAGATTGCCCTCCATATCCTGCTGGTGAATCAGAGAGATGTCGGCCAGTGCCAGAATATCTTTACTTCTTAACCGTCCGGCAGGGTCGTTGGCATCATCGATGATGAGGGTTTCGTAGCTGACCTTCAGCTGGTAGAAGTCTATTGATGGCACCTGCATGTGCTCCATACGTGAGAAGCGATCTATCAGTTTAGGTTCCAAGTTCGACTTTCCTCCAAACTCTTTCAGCGTGATATTCTGCTGTTGTTGCAACTGGCGGTTCAGTTTCTCTGCATTGAACTTGTTGAGCCAGATTAGGGCCGTTTCCTGACTGTTCTTTGTCACCTGACGCAGACAGCGACAAGAGGTCTGGAGCACCATGTTCGTGGGGCAGACTCCCTTTTGTGGCAGGATAACACCCGTCAGGCTTTTGCAGTCCCAGCCCTCCTTGCCAATCTGCACGAGGAGCACAATTTTGTATTTTGAAATAGAAGTGTCGAGCGAGGCAAAAGCAGTCTCAGAACCTTCATGTTGAGGGTACTGCTTATTACCACCGTGATAAGGCAGGATAGTGTCTGTGGGGTTCAGTCCGTAGGTTGCTACTATCTCTGAAACCAATGGGTAGATGATTTCTTCGAGCGTCTCAATCTGACCGCAGTAGATGGCCAGTTTGGCACAAGTACCGTTAGCATACACAGTGTCCCGATACTTGTCAAGGAACTCATGTACACCATTGGTGACGATGGTCTGGGTGTCATTATCCTCAAACTTCACATCGGGATTCTTCAGAAAGTTGCCGATGCCATCTACCAATGGATAATAATACACCACGTTGGCAAGGTCGGTATTCTTGATGGTCAGTGCATCTGATATCTTCAGCGGTTCTACGCTATCCAGATAAGGTGTACCTGAGAAACCGAGTACGGAGTTGAACGTATGCTTCTCCGTCCATTTGTTCACTACCTGACGGAGCTTGATTTCGCCGTCGGCAGCATGATGCACCTCGTCGATATAAACAGCAAGATGAGGAATGGAACCTATAAGCTCGCGCAATTCATTGGCCAATGCCATACGCTTTAGTTCTTCTTCTGAAAAGAGCGATGGATCTTGATTGGTATCGAAACGATCAAGAATAACCTTTTCGGCATTGGTGATAGCCACCAATCCCTTCAAGTCTTCAAACGGCTGGTGGTTGTTAATCTTCTGGGCATTGGGGTTCTTGATGCGATTGCTCTTATTGGCTGTCTTCTGTTCATCCAGAATCTCAAACTTGATCTGTCGGCGCAACTCAGTGGCCGCAGGTTCTGGGATAATCCACGAAGGGTCGAACTCCTTGATATGCTTCAGACTTGGGACGATAGAGGACTTCAAGCCCGACGGTGCCATCACCATAAAATTGTGGGCAAAGGCTGGATTGTTTGGCTCGTTCTGGGCAAAGTAGAGGTCAAGGTAGATGAACGCCGCCATAAGATATGTCTTGCCGGCTCCCATAGGCAGACTAAAAAGATAGTCGGTATAGGTGACGCCGTAGAATATCTTCTGGAATGTGGCCTCGTAGTCTATCTCATCGGCATGTTGCTTGATATAATGCTCTAACTCGGGAGCCAGTTGCTTGCCTTTTTTGTCGTGTAGGCGCGAATACTGGAACAAAGCCATAGCAGCTTTGTTTGTATTGAAAATCTGGTGGGCTGTCTCTGTCAGCTCCACCTGCCCGATATTGGTGTCGTTAAATACACCATCGACAAAGAGTCGCCACAATGGCTGGTTCTTGCAGGCTATCTTCAGAAACAGGTATGTTTTGATGGCCTCCAACTGAGCGTCGCGCATCATACCCCTCTGTACAATATACTGCAGCAGTTCCTTGATGGTGCATTCCTCAGATGCCAGCCATTTGTTACGCTTCTTTTCAATCAGTTTATAAAACATTGTATATTCTTTTCTCTAACAGAGAGGGATAATCATTGAGGTTATATCTAATGGGGTTGCAAGGATCGTTTCACCTTGAGGTGACTTTCCTGTAGTGAAAATCTTCTTCCAGAAATCGTAGTTGGATTTACCACCAAAGACAGTAGATGACAATTCAACACTTTTCCAGAAAGGAAGATTGGTGAGGTTTTTGATGAAGTTCTCTATATTTAACCATAGCTGGTCAGGGAACTCTTCTTGGAAGAAATCCTTGCGACCGTAAATTGGCCTACCAGTTTGAGCATAATACATATTGATAATATTCAGGATGTAACTGAGCCAACTGTATAGAATTTCTTCCTTCATCATACGATAAGCCACCACGTGATTCCAATCCATCGGCTCGCCTTGCTGAATCTTATTTTCTATTCGGTATGTACCTACTTCAAAATCAAACTTGTCAATCAGTATAACATCCGCTATGATATTCATCAGCCGAACGATTTGCCGCTTTTCAACATCACGCGGATTCTTACCTTCCTCCATTTTATAGTCAAGATTCGACTCTAGCGGCTCTTGGTAAATGAAAAAAGAATAGAAGGTTTTTTCAACAGTAGAATATGAAAGAGGTCTTTCCTTTCCTCGGCCACCCATATCAATGTAATCACGCAACTTGTTGTCTTCCGCGTATGTTATACCATCCTTTACATTGTCAATGATATACCTTTTCATCTCCTTCGATTCGCCTTTGTAAAAATTGATGAGCACCTTTTCTGAGAATGAAAAATCATTGGGGTCGCGATTCATTTCCAACTGATATCTCTCTACTCTGTCACGATACATTTTGCTACCCAAATGACGTTGGACTGATTTATCGAAAGCCACCTGACGAAGTGTTGTTCCTGCATTGAAATTGGTTTTTCGAATCATTTCTTTGTCAGGGTCAATAAATACACGGATTGGTATAGTTTTCGTACCGAGCATAATCTGAGCAGCCGTCTTATGCTGTCCGTCAAACAATTTGATGGCAGATCTCCCCGTTTCGAGGTTGTCTATATATCCTAAAGAGATATGGAGCTGTGGGTTGCCTTTGTAGAATTCGGCGATTAGTTTAGAAACATTAGCACCGATGGAACGAGGATTAATTTCTTTGTCGTGCATAATATATTCAATAGGAGCCACTGTAAAGAAATATCTGATACCACTTCTTTCGTCGGAATAGATAGGCTGCTCAAATATCTGATGATCTTCATTTTTAGGGAACGTGAAAGTAATCTTGTCACAGTCAATCTTGAAAGCCATTTCATAAGAACCCTTGGCATATTTAGCCAGTATGTCAGTAAGGTTAGGATTCCTGTTTTCATCGTGCTGAAGTTTTTCACTCATTTCCTTAAACTGCCAATTAATACGAGCCAGGTTCAAGTCGGCACCTTGCTTCGAGCGATTGGCAGAGCTGAAAGTTAGAGCAAAATTAGACTCATCATCCTTGCCTCCATTGGTAAGGGGAATTACATGATCTATATCTAACTCTCCTTCATGCAGAGAAAGGTCTATGTCCTTGCCTGTTATGAAACACTTGCCACCTTGAGCCTGCCAAAGTCGCTCAATCAACGCCTTCCGTTGTTCAGCATTTAAACGTCCTAAGAAAATGGAGTTTGCCATATCTTTATGTTCTTTTTGTTTTTTATACTAGAATCTCTTTAATATGCAGCCAAGAATTATCTTGTATTCATTTTTGTGATATTTTATTCTGTCCATAATAAATCGTCCACGCTCACCTCCAAAAGTTTCGAGATGAGAATGAGCATTTCTACATTTGGCTGGGCCACATTGGTAACCCATTTGGACACCATTGCTGGGTCTTTGCCCACCAACTCTGCCAGACGCTTGTTCGTCATGTTCTTTTCTGCCAATACCACCTTTAGGCGGTTCAAACGTTTTCTTTCCATTGATTATTGACTTACCCTAAAAAAACTTGACACTTTTGGATGCCTAAAACAAAAGTGTATGA
>ENA-OPNW01001338-OPNW01001338.1-human-gut-metagenome-genome-assembly--contig:-NODE-1338-length-12491-cov-2.274767_pt1 | contig 12491 bp, 18 predicted proteins | sample MGYA00241540_ERZ501777 | MGnify/ENA primary metagenome ERZ501777 (study PRJEB25962, sample SAMEA2042615) | human gut metagenome | biome: human gut; feature: human-associated habitat; material: faeces...
TTCCACCGACGGTTCCCAATTGGCCGTTTAGAAACTGGATTTTTACTCTTGGTAATTGCATAAAGGTCTTGTTTTAATGATTAAGCCGTAACTGCCGCCTCTACGATGGTGGCAACACCTTTCTTGTCGTAACGGCGAGGAGAACCGCCCATACGCATCAGGAAAGAATAGATGTCACCGTAGTAAAGTGGATTGTCTTCGCTGTCAAACATCTTGACTTCGCCCAAGGCACGGCTAACGCACTGGGACTGCCATGCCAGGCCTGCGGCCAGTTCTCCGGCTACGCCGGTCTCGCTCCACTTCAAGAGTTTCTTGGCGGCGGTCATGCGGAGTACCTGAGAGCGCTGCATGATGTCAAAACTATACAGACGGCCGACAATACCCTGCTGCGCATTGGCTGACGCCAGGAATGCACTCAATTCCTTCTCTGTCAAATCTTCCAAAAGGTCCGCGTACATGCAGGCATCCAAAAGGATGTAACGGCCTTCTGCCGGCACATCGTCCTGATTGAACTTCGTCATCAGGGAAAGGACGGCGGCCTTTGTCATCTTCTTACGGTTACCAGTAGCCTTATTCGAGGTGTGCGCCGCACGGTTCTCTCCGGCTGTCTCGACGATAAGGTCTTCATTGGCCCAACGGTAGAGAAGGTTCTGGTGGGCGTTCTTCTGAAGTTCCATACGGTCGTTCCAAAGGATGCTGGTACGCTTGTCGTATGACAATTCCACCATATCAATGTTGGGGATGTAAATCGGATTCGTGGTCAGTTCGTCCATGCTGTACTCCAAATCCTGGTCTGTACGCTGTTTTACCGATGCCGGTTTCTCCGTGCGGTTAATCTCTACACCGGACGGTGCTCCCGCATTGGGTATATGCACGGTCTTGTTACTCACGAATAGGGAGTCATCAATACTCTTTGTCGCGAAACTGTTGTCCGGGAAAAAATTTTCAACGATGGTGTTCAACCATACTTGTTTGTTCAATGCCATTTTACTCTAAAATTTAATGGTTACTTTTTATTCTTTGTAGTCTGTTCCGAACTTATCCTTAAACTTGGAACAGAAAAGAGAGAAGTCCTTGGCTTTCAGCTCTGCAAGGAGATTTTCCTTGTCAAGCTGGTCCCAGGTCTTGTTTTCAAAGCCTCCCTTCCCGTCTTCATGGTTGATGAAGTCCACGGCACGTCTGGCCGGACTGGCGGGCTTCATGCTGTTGATAAGTTCTTCTGTGGCCTTACGGTCACTGTTCATCAGCTTCTCCATCACCGGGAGCTGTTCCTTGGTAATCTTGCCCTCGGACACCGCATTGTTCAAAAAGACCTCCACCTCTTTTTTCTGCAAGTTTTCAATTTGTGCCTTATAGGCATTATTGGCCTGCTGGAGGGCGTTCACTTTGGTAGCCGTGTTCTCAAGCGACCTAATGTGTGCCACAATGGCACTGGCGTCTTCCATGTCACTGAATGACGGAATCGCTTTGATGTCATCTATTAAAGCCATCTCATTTTGATTTTGTGGCCCGCTGACGAGCCGGTTATTAAAATAGTTGTAAATCTCATCCGTTGTTGTGGGCTGCTTCTCTGTGGTTTCCATGTCATAGATACCATCGCAGAGTTTCATGTTGACAGCCTCCTTCGCGTCTATCCAGTGGTCTTTCTCGTCAAAGTACTTGGCCTGCACATCCTTGGCCTTCATGCCGCAACGTCCGGCTATCATGTTGGAAAGGTCTTTCTGGAGCTGTTCCATCTGGTCGGCCGTCTGGCGCAAGACTGAGGCATTCCCCTATGTTCCGCCGCTCACGCTATGGAGCATCAGCTTGGCATAAGGGCTCATGTATAGTGGTTTACCACACAGGGCGATGATGGCTGCGATACTGGCCGCCACACCGTCTATATATATGGTAATGTCACTTTTCGACTGTCTGAGCGCATTGTATATGGCCATGCCGCTGACCACGTCGCCTCCACGGCTGTTGATGCGCACGTCTATCTTCTTATATTGCGCCTGCAGGGCTAAGAGCTCGCTGACTATGCGCCCGCTCTCCACCTTGTAGCCATCACCGATGTCGCCGTACAAAAGCAACGCGGCACTCCCGTCACCTGGGATAACATTGAAAAATCTTGATGTCATTTCGCACGATTTTTGATGCAAAATTCCCATGTTTTCCCGACATATCAAAACCATGTTTTTTTCGTAGCGTCAGCGAGTTGCAATGATAGTCGCGCAGGATGCCATCATAAAATCATTGTTTCATTTTCTACCTGATTATTCGGAACTTTGCAGCACAATTCTCATTTATCATGGGCAAACAGAATATCGACAAGAAGGACATCGCCAAGTCTCTTTTCCTCAACGGCAACTATACACAGGAGGAGATTGCCGACAAGGTGGGTACCACACGGCAGACCGTTTCCAGATGGATTAAGGACGGGGCATGGGATGAACTGAAAGCGTCCATCACCATCACGCCGGCACAGATACTGTCCGGACTGAACCGGCAGATTATAGAGATAAACAACAATATCAACAGTCGCGAGGAAGGCAAACGTTTCGCGACCGTCACGGAGGCGGACACGCTCGCAAAATTGGCTTCCGCCATCAAGAAGATTGAGACGGACGTAGGTATTGCCGACATCGTGGATGTGGGCATACGCTTCACCAACTGGCTGCGTCCTCTTGACTTGGAAAAGGCCAAGGAGTTCAACAACCTGCTTGACGCATTCATTAAAGACCAAATGAGATGACACTTGAAGACAAGAAAGCCCTCCAGAGATGGAGCGAGCATCACAAGGCATTGGCCGCCGATGTCCCTGTAGAGGACTGGATGTCAAAACGGGACATTGAGAAGAAGCGTACAGAACTGGAAAAAGACCCTATCGCATGGATAAGATACTTTTTCCCGAAATACGCGAAGTATGAGTTCGCGCCATTCCATATCAAGGCGATACGCCGTGTCATAGAGCATGACGAATGGTATGAGGTCCTGTCATGGAGCCGCGAGTTGGCGAAGTCCACCGTGGCCATGTTCATTCTAATGTACCTTGCCCTTACCAAACGTAAGAAGTTTATAGTCCTGGCATCGGCGACCGAGGCATCTGCCATCCGGCTGCTTACTCCGTATAAGCTGAACTTCGAGAGCAATCCGAGATTGCGCCAGTTCTACGGCAACCAGGTCACACTCGGAGCATGGACGGATAAGGATTTCACGACCCGCTGCGGCGCGAAGTTCGTAGCGTTGGGTGCCGGTTCCGCACCCCGTGGAGCGAGAAACGAGGAGGTACGCCCGGATGTCATCTACCTTGATGATTATGACACCGACGAGGACTGCCGCAATCCGGAAACGCTGAAAAAGAAGTGGGACTGGTTCGAAGGCGCACTCTACCCTACCCGCTCCATATCGGAGCCTACACTGGTGCTGTGGTGCGGAAATATAATCGCCAAAGACTGCTGCATCAAACGTGCCGGGGATAGGGCAAGACATTGGGATATAGTCAACATACGGGACAAAAACGGACGCAGCACGTGGCCGCAGAAGAACACGGAAGAGCAGATTGACACAGTGCTTTCCAACATTTCCGCAAAGAACGCACAGGCGGAGTATTTCAACAATCCGGTTTCGGAAGGAAACATCTTCAAGAACCTCCCGTTCGGCAAAGTGCCGCCACTGCGCAAGTTCAAGTTTCTCATTGCCTACGGGGACCCCGCATATTCAGACTCAAAGAAAAAGGCAAGCAGCACAAAAGGCCTATGGCTGGTCGGTAAATACAAAGGTGTCTATTACATCATCAAGGGTTTCCTCGCGCGTGAGTTGAACGCTGTATTTATCAGCTGGTATTTCGACCTGATGGATTATGTAGGCGGCAAGACGAATGTCTATTTCTACATGGAGAACAACAAGCTTCAGGACCCGTTCTTCAACCAGGTGTTCAAGCCTCTGCTCCGGGACGAATGCAAGAAACGCAAGCGCGAGCTTTATATCAAGGGGGACGAGCGCAAAAAGACTGATAAGGCAACGCGAATCGAGGCGCATCTGGAACCGATTGACCGTAATGGCGCGTGGGTTTTCAATGAGGAGGAACGGGACAATCCGCACATGCAGGAACTCATCAACCAGTTCAGACTGTTCGAGATGCACCTGCCATACAACGCCGACGGCCCGGACTGCATTGAGGGTGGTGCCACCATCATAGACGAGAAGACGGCAGAACTTGAACCGACTTTCACCATATCATACGACGAGATTAACGAAGATAACATATACAGGATGTAACCATGACAAACTTTATAAACATAGAGGACTATGACGCCACTATACACAGGGAGATTCTTGACTCCCTTCTGCGGAAAGAATCTGCGTCATACGACCCACAGATTATTGAGATATGCGAGGATAGGGCCGTTGCGGAAATGCGCTCATACATGAACAAGACGTATGACTGCAACACGATTTTCTCGGCAACCGGGGATGACCGCCATGCGCTCATCCTCATGTTCGCCATCGACATCACCGTCTACCACATATTCTGCCAGCACAACCCGTACAAGATTGCAAAAACACGGCAGGACAGGTATGACCGGGCGGTGGAATGGCTCAAGGGTGTCATGAAGGGGGATATTACAATAGACGGTGCGCCATTGCTGCCGGAAGAGGATTTAAGCGATAATTCACCGTGGCAGATACAGGCAGACGACGTAAGGCCGACATTAAGATAAACATTGTTCCTATGAAAAAAGACAAGAATAAAAAGAGTAAAAATTCCCGGCAGATTGTTCAGGGAGGAATGCGTGTTCCTAATGGTCAGAGGTTGCCGGATGTGGTGCTGCAGATGCCGGAGATATTCCTCTTCGACATGAAAGCATACATGAGTTCGGTCACGCTGGCAAAAAGCATTGACTATTCCAACCGGACACGGCTGTTCGACATGTACGAATCTGCCACGCTCGACCTCCACCTGTCAGGAGTGCTCGACAAGAGGCTGCGCGGCGTTACACGGCTGCCTATCGAGTTCCAGCGTAACGGGGAACCTGACGACACCATCAATGCACAGTTACGCTCGCCGTGGTTCAAGCAGCTTCGCAAGGACCTTATCATGTCGGAATTCTGGGGCTTCACGCTGGTACAGTTTTATTTGGACGAGGACAACAACATAAGGTACGACCTCATCGACCGCAAGCATTATGACCCGGTACGGAAGACTTTGCTCAAGTTCCAGAACGACCAGGACGGAATACCCATAGACGACTTCTAGAACTGCCTGTTCGTGGGTACGGAACGCGGACTGGGCATTTTCGCCGAGCTGATGCCTGCCGTGCTTTACAAACGCGGGGACATGGCGGACTGGGCGCAGTTCTGCAACATTTTCGGAATGCCCATCCGCGAATATACATACGACGCTGGGGACGAGACGGCACGAAAACGGCTCATTCAAGAGGCAAGACGGCAGGGTACGAACGCGGTGTATATCCATCCAAAAGACAGTGAGCTCACGCTGATAGAGGCCGGGAACAAGACCGGGTCGTCTGACCTGTACAAGACTTTCGCGGACTACTGGGACAGCAAAATATCTATCCGTGTGCTTGGCAATACGCTCACCACGGATGCGAAAGAAACCGGCACACAGGCTCTTGGAGAGGTCCACAAGAAGGAGGAGGACGACATGAATGTGGATGACCGCGACTTTCTCCTGGACATCCTCAACTACAATATGCGCCCCATCTTCGCGAATCTCGGATATAACGTCGAGGGCGGGGAGTTCGTATATGCCAAGAAAGACAAAATCATTCCATCGCAACAGATTGACATCGTACAGAAACTGCAGGGAATGGGGCTGCCGATGGATGATGACTGGCTCTATGAGACGTTCGGAGTGGAGAAGCCAAAGGACTACGACAAGCAGAAAGCGGATGCCCTGGCACAGAAGGAAGCCATACGCCGGAGCATGAATGACAAGGAGGATAAACCGGAAAAAGAGAATTTGAACGGTGATAAAAAGGCGTTCAAAAACAGTTTGAGAAGTTTTTTCGGAATAGCCCCGGTTACCGGGGCGGACACAGACTTTTGATAGATACGCTCTATTACGGAGACCATCACTGCAACTGTGGCCACCATATCCAAAACAATGCTTCTGTCCAGTTCGATGCGGACGTGCTCAGTGCTTTCATGCACAAGGTATACAACGGCTTTGACACTTCAAAAGAGGTGGATGCGGCCTTATGGCATGAGGTGCAGCGCATCATCAATGAGGGTACGGTGGAGGGTCTTGCACAAGCCAAGACACCTCCCTCGCATGACACGATGTTCTACCGGGAACTCCGGCACTCAAATGAGGTCTTCTCCGCTTTCAAGGTCCATACTATGGGCGTGGAGATGGCCGCCAAGCTCCTTGACAGGGACGGTAACCTGAAGCCGTTTGACAAGTGGCTGCATGACGTGTCCGGCATAACGTCCCATCAGGTGGGTTCATGGCTGCGCACGGAATATGATATGGCGGTCATACGAGCCCATGCGGCCGCAGACTGGAGGGAGTTCGAGCGCAACAAGGACATACTGCCCAACCTCAGATGGATGCCCACGACATCACCGGAACCGGAAAGCTCACACCGCAGGTATTGGCAGATGAAACTCACGCTACCCATTGACGACCCGTTTTGGAACGAACATCATCCGGGGGACCGCTGGAACTGCAAATGCTCGCTTGAGGCAACGGATGAGCCGGTGAACAGTCCCGATGATCTGGAACCGGCAGCACCGCATCGCGGACTGGAGAATAATCCGGGAAAGGACGGGCATACGTTCTCTGACAGGCATCCCTATTTCCCGGACAAGTGCAGCCAATGTTTCGCCTACAGGAAAAGCGGATTCAGAAACAGGCTGAAAGCGTGGTTTACAAACAGACAGAAAGACTGCTACAACTGTCCCTTCATTGACGGATGCCTGTATGGTACTGAAAAAGGGGAGATAAAGAACATAAAGAAAGCGGCAAGGCAAACGCTCCAGGGCTCTTCTCTCTCACACCCTGACTTTAATGGCATGATTACTGTCTCAAGGCGAAGTATAGACGAATGGACCAACCAGCCACATATACATTATGCTGAGAAAAACAGGATGCTTCTTTATATCGATGACGTTCTCAAACAGTCCGTTTATTTGGGGCATAAGCAAGACTGCAGCACAAAACCGGGTAGCAAATGGGTACATCTCTTTGAGACAAAAATACAAGGGGACAGAAGTTGGATTGTCGTGAAAGAATACCAGGACGGAACAAAAATACTATACAGCATATCTGACGGTGAGAATATCCTTATCGGGTTAAAAGAGAAGTAGCCCCGAATCACGGCTGGAAATACAATCCAACATAGATAAGGGACTACTCTCGCTGCAAAGATAATAATTTATTTTCAATAACAGACATAAACGAACAAATTACAACTGTCATGGAGGCAAAATACATAGAAAAATTGGTCAGAAAGGCAAAGGACGACATTGTAAAGGAGGTAAACGACCGCCTTCCGAGAAAGGTCGGGGTGGTGGCCGTAAACCACTTCAAACAGAATTTCCGGGACGGAGGATGGCTTGACAACGGACTGCACCCATGGAAACGCACCAGACGTCAGGACGGCAACTCACCGGATTCCAAATACGGGCCGCTCACATCCAGACGCGACCACCTCATGCGCTCCATCCAGTCGACAACCGGTCCGGGAACGGTTACAGTAGAGAATCCTGTACCGTATGCCGCCATACACAATGACGGTGGGGAGATTACCACACACCCGACAATCACCGAACGTATGCGTAAATACGCATGGCACATGGTCTACTCGCTTGCCGGTGTCAAAGGAAAAGGCAAACTGCCGAAAGAGTTGCCAACGGAGGCTGACAAGTGGAAAGGTCTTGCCCTGACAAAGAAAAAGAACATCACCGTCCACGCCAAAATACCGCAACGCAGGTTCATGGGAGATTCCGCCGAACTGCGTACCAAGGTGAACAGGATTATAAACGATTCAATTCAAAGGATAAAAGATGGAATTATTGCTTTATCATCTCATTGACCATATCAAGGAGGATATGCCGGAACTGTCGTTGGTTGATGAGGATTACGGACAGTTGGAGGCTATTGACAAGGTGGACATGGACACGTATCCTGTCACGTTCCCTTGTGTTCTCATCGATAATCCGGAAACGGACTGGGAGAACCTCGCTGGCAAAAGCCAGAAAGGAAAGGCGAAAATCGGTGTCCGTCTCGTCATAGACTGTTATGATGACACACACTATGGTTCCGGGACTATGGAGGCCATACTGGAACGGTCGGAAATGGTGGACAGGCTGCACCGTTCAATGCAATGCTTCCGGCCGATAGAAGACGGAGAACTCATCAGGGAAAAATCAAAGTTCTACACATGGAGTCATGGCATCAAGGTCTACGAGATGCTGTACTCGGTTTCCGTCAAGGACATTGTTCAGGAAACAATAAAAGCTGCTGCCCCGAAGAAGATTGTGATTTCGGTAGGGAAACCTTTGAAGTGACCTTGAAGCCGGTGAACATGGGACGTTCTATGTGTTTGCCGTCTACGGTGGCACCGCTCTGTATCATACGGCGGATTATCTGCATCACACGGCTCTCGGACACAAAGAACTCTTCCTCGCTCAGTTTCTTGATGGTATCATCAAAACGCAAGCGACGAATTTCCGTCCAGTAATAGTAACGCTCAAACATTTTAAGGTCCCTGGAAGATATTAGTTCTTTGTTCCTACCGCGTGACATACTGCAAAGGTATCTGTTTTTCTGCGTATTACTACAAAAAAATGAGACATCCCGTTACAGATGCCTCATTTTCTGTTTACACTTTGAACAAAAGTGCTTAAAGACGGCAAAAACTCGGTTCTATGCGCTTCCATACGCCGGTCTCCGGATTGCGCTGATGGAAATAGTAGTTCGTCGCATTGTGTTGTACTACATTGGCTTCCTTGAAAAGGCGCATAATATCGGCATACTCCTCGTCAAACTTGTCCTCCAGTTCATAGAGTTTACTGATACTCTTGTAGTCCAAATCGCCCATCTTGTTGCGCTCAAGCAGCGTCATGGCCATCTGATACATGGGGTCATCAGCACCCTTGTCGCTATTCTGCATATAGCGTTTCAGGTAATCAATCAGCCGCTCGGCGGCAAGGTCGGCACGCTCGTCAAACCCTTTCACCTTGTTGCTCTTTACCTCCATACGGAAGTCGCCGTCGGTAATGGTGTAACTGCGCTGGTCATCACTCTTCACTTGGCCGTACTCTTTCATAACAGCGGTAAAACAGGCAGTCTCGTTCTCAAGCCATTTGCGGAAACCGCTCACGGCATTCACCATCTCAAGGACATTCTCCTTCACTTCGTGCAAGAACTCGCCACGCAAGGCCTCGTAGGTTTCACGACGGGCAATACGGTCGTCTTTTTCCTCTTGCTGCAACTGGGCCAACAAGGCAGCCCGTTCTTCTTTACTCATGGACTTTACATCCACACGTTGCTTTTTTACTTCTTCCATTTTACAATTCGTTTAATTGTTATTTAGATTGTTTTTTCAATATCATACGGAGTTTCAATGACAGGCGGCCGAGGTCTTCAATATCCAATTCCCGGAACTTCGCGCCTGCTATCTTCGGGCTTATGCAAAAGCGGTTTACTGTGTCCCAATTGGTTGTATCCACGCCTATTTGCTGCATCAGCTTCAGACATACGCTTCTCGCCCGTCTGCGTTCCTCCTTCCATCGATCACGTTCTTGTGACGGTGTCATGCGCTCCATGGCGGCGCACATGGCGTTATACTCCTGCCACGTGACATCCTTAATACTGCCGGTCCGCCCATGACTGAACTCCGACACAAGACTGCGTTTCAGGTCTTCCTTGTCACCTTTATACGGCATACGCTTCAACAGAGTGTAGAAACGCGCATAATTGGTTACTTCTTGTGCCATGTCATTCGTCAATCAAATGTATAGTTAAATATGGTACATCATTAAAAGAACTTACCGTTATGCTGCTGTCGGTACAATGTATGTTATGGGACACACCAAGGAACTCCATTGCGTTCCTACGCTTATACTGAAATCTATCCAAATAGTCCAAAACCACACCTAACATCTGGTAAATCTCCACGTTGGGATAACTTTTCTTTATATCGTAAGGAAATGTTACCAGCACAGACAATAACCATAAAGGCTGCTTCTTTACGTGCTTCTCAATTACAAATCTTGCCATACTTACTATCACTCTTTAATTGGTTTCCAATCTACTGTTATCTCCGGCCTCACCTTACCTGTGCCTTCACAGATGGGACACGGGGCCTTTATGGTTTCATGATATTCATCCAGTCCCCAAAACCATCCGTTCCCACAACAATAATTACATTGCTGCACAAACCCAATAATACGCTCGTGCCTGGTCTTTATGGTCGGGCTACTCAAATCGAGGATTTGTCTTGTCTTACTCATCTTTGTCATAGTTCTTATTTAATTATATCCAAACCTATTGCCTTTGCAAAAAGTAATTCCACTTCTGCACCTGGACTGTCCACCCAATCCTCAATCGTATAGATTGCATCACACTGGGCAAGCACATTCAAATCCAACAACATGATTTCCCTGTAAAAGTCCGTGCCTTTTTCCTTTGCCAAAGCCTCGGCCTTTGCTCCAAGACCACTACGTGTAGGATTGAAGGTATCGTAACCTATTGATTGAAGCAACTTTTCCGCCCTCTCAAATTTCCAAAGAGTGGCTTCACTGGGATAGTCCTCACCGATTTTCCCTGCTATATACACTTTCTTTTTCATACTGTCTTCCTGTTATAATTTATTAGATAGTCTATATTATTTGGTTCCCCAATACCTCTCTGCACCTTCCGGCCAAATGGTGTATTCTCCAGTCTCGCCAATAAATCTTCCCTTGCTGAAGGCTTTGAATCCCTCTACCCATATCTTCAGCGTGGCATCATACATTACGCTCTCGGCCGCGCTGCCGCGTGGGGAACGTCCCTTGGCATGACTGATGAATATCAGCAGTTTGTCCCTGTTCTGCTCCTTCATTCGGATATAGTCACGGTAACTCATTTGCGTGTATTGGAAGGAGTCTATGATGGCTATGTTCCAACTCTTGCGGCGGCTCAGACGTTCCTGAAGCTCATTCATGGGTTCTGCATCCAACAGATTGAAACGCCGCCCCACATCACTCATGCCATGACGCAGAAGGCTCTGGTGCATCGTCATGCTGTCGCCTTCCTCCAGACTGTCATAAACCACACGGTCATACTTGCAGAGTTCCTTGCAGAGTTGCATCACAAAGCTGCTCTTTCCGTTGCCGGAGTTGCCCCACACAAACCATACGCCGGTACGTTCCGGCTGGCCGAATGCGTCCGCCCAGGCTCCGGAGAAAGGAAACGTGTGACGTTTTCTGTTCAACACCTCATTCACTGTCAATGCCCTTCCCATTGTTACTTCCCGTTCATTCTCTTTACCCTGTGTATGCTCTTTTTCACACGGCGCAAGTCAAAGTCGCAGGCTTCAGCATCCTTCATCACCGTGTCGATGTCCTTGCGGTCACGCAGGCCGTTGGCCGTACAGATGGCATACACGTCATTGGGCGTGGTGTCCTCCAGTTCGAAGTATTTGCGGCCGATACGGCTGTAAAACTCCTTATATCCGGGCTTTTCCCAGCGCAGGCCGTTCCTGATGCGCTTCTTGATGTAATCGGTACTCATGAACACCACACCGCACTTGTCCTCCAGCTTGTTGTAAAGGCTGATGAAGTAGTGGAACACGCTTTCTGTCAGCTTGTCGGCCTCGTCAAACACAAGCAGCGGGGCGTCCATCTGTATAAGGCTGTCGAGGATGGCCTTCCAAAGTTCACGGACGGTATAGCCCTCGCCACGGATACCCACCAGGCGGGCTATCTCGCGTACGAACTCACCCTTGTATATATCCTCAGAGCATTGGAGGTAGAACACTTCCCGGTGTTCAGAAGCGTACATCTTGGCGGTGGTGGTCTTGCCGCAGCCGGCTTCCCCGACCACCCATGTCACGTTCTTATACTTTTGGGCATCATCCAAGGCGTAGGTGATTTCCTGGTACGCCCCGGTTTCCACGATTTGCCAACCGGCATCCACACCGCCGACGGTACCCACCTGGTCGGCTATCCTGCGCCACATGTCCTCGCTGATATTCTCCCACTTACCGTTCAGGATATTGCTCACCGTTCCGGCACTGGTGCTTTTCAGACTGCCCACTGCCTTGTTCTGGCTTGGGTATTTGTCCACATACACCTTCAGACGGGCGCATATCTGCTCTTTGTCTTTTGTTGTCAGTTCCATTTCTTTATAGTTTATTGTCCATTACTTTCTTTTCCACGCGCCTCGGCAGGAATACCACGGTACTGTCGTTTTCCGTGTCCATCCAGTCCATCTGGCTTACTTTCTTTGTCACACGGCCAAGGCTCAACTCTTCCGGATCACGGCTGTATTTGCGTGT
>ENA-OPNW01001341-OPNW01001341.1-human-gut-metagenome-genome-assembly--contig:-NODE-1341-length-12463-cov-6.975338_pt1 | contig 12463 bp, 7 predicted proteins | sample MGYA00241540_ERZ501777 | MGnify/ENA primary metagenome ERZ501777 (study PRJEB25962, sample SAMEA2042615) | human gut metagenome | biome: human gut; feature: human-associated habitat; material: faeces...
AAGCGAGTCCTATACGCCGTCAGTCCTGGTCAGCACGGAGGGTCTTCCTGAGAAAGACTGGCTGGAATACCGGCGCAGGGGGATCGGCGGCAGCGATGCAGCCGCCATATTAGGAATCTCACCGTTTGCTACGGCACGGGATCTCTACTATGACAAGCTGAAAATCGTGCCTTTTGACGACTCGGAGAGCAACTGGGTAGCCAAGAAGATGGGGCATCTGCTGGAGGATCTGGTAGCAGAGATATTCCATGTGAAAACGGGGTATCGCATCTATCAGATCAAGAAGATGTTTTATCATCCGGTGCATACATTTATGCTGGCGGATATTGACTACTTCGTAGAGCTTCCCGGAGGGCGAACCGCGATCCTCGAAATTAAAACCACCAACTATAATGCAAAGGATCACTGGTGGTCCGAGGATGGGCAGGAGAGCGTTCCCCTCAACTATGAGGCTCAGGGGCGGCACTATATGGCCGTGATGAACATTGATGAGGTCTTCTACTGCTGCCTGTACGGCAACAATGAAGATGAAGTCATCATCCGGCATATCGACCGTGACCGGGACTATGAGGCGGAGCTGATCGCGCTGGAGCAGGATTTCTGGGAGAACCACATCCTCACCGGCATGCCCCCACCCTATACGGAGGACGGCGATCTGATCCTCAACAGCGTCAGGCGTCATTTCGGGCCGGCTGACCCATCGGCGCCAGAGCTGATACTGGAGGGGAATATGGCACTGCTGATCCCCCGGTATCTGGAGCTTCAGACCCAGCGAAACGCGGAGAAACGAAACTATGAGCACATTGAAGCGGAAATGCGGCGGCTGCAAGGCCGTATCGTCGCAGAAATGGGACGAAGCTGCACGGCTGTCTGCCAGGGGCGTGAAGCGGCTTACAGTATCAGCTATAAGCCTGTGCGTAAATCCGGCATCAGTAAGGACAACCTACAGCGTTTGCAGGCGCAGCACCCGGACATCTACGAGCAGTACGTCACTGTTTCGGAAAGCCGGCGCTTCTATGTGAAAAAACGACGAGAGGAGGCTGCATAAGTTGGCTTATACAGGCATCTATGAACGGACGATCTTCTATAACCCTGTCAACAAGTACAGCGTGATCAGCGTAAAGACCTCAGACCGATCAATTCCCGAAAAGGCTCGCAGCGCGTACCGGCATCGGGACAATATGATCCATTTTGCCGCCGTGGGCTATGAGCTGCCGCGCACCGATCAGGTCAGCATGATACTGGACGGCGAGTGGAAAGAGGGCAAAAACGGCTTTCAGCTGCATGTGACGAAATATGAGGAGGTCGTACCTCAGACCCGCGAAGGGATCAAGGGGTATCTTTCCTCACGGCTTATCAAGGGCATTGGCGGCAAGACCGCCGAGCTGATCGTAGACCGGTTTGGCGCAGATACACTGCATGTGCTGGAGAATGAACCGGAGAGGCTTCTGGAGATACGGGGCGTCAGCAAGGCAAAGCTGGAGGAGATCATTGCCTCCTATAACGAGAGCCGAACCCTTCGTGATCTGATGCTGCTGTTGGCCCCCTTTCAGATCACCCCCACCACCGCCACGAAGATTTATGACCATTTCGGCGCACACAGCGTGGATATTCTGCGGGATAACCCCTTCGAACTCTGTCAGATATCCGGATTTGGCTTCAAGCGCGTGGACGCGATCATGCGAAAGAACAATTGGCCGCTGAACTCACCCATGCGCATCCGCGGCGCGGTATTTGCCGCGCTGGAGGGTGCAAAGGGAGATGGCGGTCATCTGTATCTGGATGCAGAGCAGCTTCGCAAGGAGTCCATGGCTCTGCTGAACAGCATGATCCCTGTTCCTCAGATGCGGGTAAAGGCAGATGATCTGGAGGCTGTGATCGACGACATGCTGCTGCAAGGCAAGATCATTAACAGCAACGGCAACTATTACCTGGTCAAGACCTTCGCGCAGGAGGACGAAACCGCCCGCAGCATCGCAAGGCTGCTCTGCCGCCCGGTAGAACGGGTGGATATGCAGGACTTGCTGACAAGGGTACGGCGTCAGTTGGGGGTCGAGCTCTCTCTGCGGCAGACGGAGGCTGTTCACATGGTATTCCGCAGCGATCTGTCCATCATTACCGGCTCACCCGGTACCGGCAAGACCACCGTCCTGAAAGCGGTCATTGAGGTGTTCAAGCTGCTGAAGCCATCGGAGAATATCCTGCTGGCAGCCCCCACCGGCCGGGCAAGCCGCCGCATGGCGGAGAGTACCGGCGTAAACAATGCCAGCACGCTGCACAGCCTGCTGGGACTGTTTGGTGAGGATGGCGGCTTCCGGAAAGGTGAAGAAGATATGCTGGACGCAGGCCTTATCATCGTGGATGAATCGTCCATGATGGATATGTGGCTGGCGCGGCAGTTCTTCTCCCGCATTGGGCCGAACACGAAGGTGCTGCTGGTGGGCGATGCGGACCAGCTGCAAAGCGTTGGAGCCGGTGATGTGTTCCGTGAGTTGATCGACTGCGGGCTGATCCCTGTGACGGTGCTCAATGAGATATTCCGTCAGAAGAAGGACAGCCTTATCGCCTACAACGCGCAGAAGATCAACAACAATGACACCGGCTTTTTCTACGGCAATGATTTTACTGTCTGCAAATGCGCCAACCAGGAGGAAGCCGCCGAACATCTGCGGAATCTCTATCTGGCACAGGTGAAGCAATACGGTGTAGACCGCGTGCAGATCCTATCGCCCTTCCGCTCCACCGGCGCGGCCTCCGTTGACCAACTCAACGAGGCGATCCGAGAGCTGGTGAACCCGCAGACGGAGGAAGCCGATCTGAAGGTGGGCAGCCTCTATTTTCGGGTAGGTGATAAGGTGATGCAGAACAAGAACAGTATTAAGGCGTCCAATGGCGATATTGGTTTTATCCGCAGCTTCCGTCACGATGAGCGGGACGGTATGCGCATATCGATCCAGTTTTCGCCCACGAGGGTCGTGGAGTACTCCATGGAGGAAATGGGCCATGTGGAGCTTGCCTATGCCACCACCGTCCATAAGGCGCAGGGCAGTGAATTTGATGTGGTACTATTCCCTTTGCTGAGGAGCCATGCCCGGATGCTGACGCGAAGCCTTGTCTACACGGCTATCACCCGCGCCAAGTCAAAGGTCATTCTGGTGGGTCAGATCGGCATGCTCTACATGGCGGTCCATAAAGACGATACCGGAAAACGCAACACGCAGTTAGGACATAGGATCTCACTCTATACCAATACGTTCAAAGTGCAGCAGCGCAGTGCTTGAGTATCACTGTGAATATTTTGTAAAAATGAGGCAAGCGCGTTAAATCTACGCCCTGTCTCATGTTTTTATTTAGAAAGGAGCTTTTGAAATGAATACACCCGAATCCACTTTGTTCAATGCTGTCCCCGTCGTGTCTGAGCTGAACCGTGTCGCAGGCTTCGATCCGTTGCGATTCTTGAAAAAGACTGTCAACGGACACGAGCTTGACCTGCGATATAAAAAGCTCTGGTTCCGGCTGAAATATCCTGCCGGACGCACGCGGCTGACGCCGCTGCGCATCACGGATCAGTTGGCGATCATCGAGGCAAAGGTATTCTTCGACAAGGATGATACCGACCCCGCCAGCAGCTACATTGCCACCATGACACAGGAAAACGCGCCTGCCGGCCTGTATATTCAAGCCGCGGAGCATGATGCTCTGGACATGGCGCTGACCAACGCCGGCTTCGGCGTCCAGTTCGCACCGATGCCCAAGGCGGATACGCCTTACGCAGAACCGATCACGCCTGTTATGCGGAGCGAGCCTGCCCCTGCACCTCAAGCGGCAGCGGAACAGGTCAGAACGGAACCTGCTGCGATACAGGTTGATATGGAGCCTGTGGTGGTACAGCAGGCGGAGCCGGAAGCGGTTCACCATGAAGATACCGTCCCCTATGTGCCGCAAGCGGAAATCTCTGTGGAGCGGCCTGCGGAGGCGGCTGCAGAGCCCGTGGTGGAAACAGAACTGCCCTTTGTGTATGACGAGCCGAGTGCTGCCAGCTATACCAAGGACATGGATGTGGATACCATCTGCACTCTGATGACCGAAGCGGAGGCCGAGGAAATCATCGTGCCCATCGGCACATGCAGCGGGCAGACGCTCAAGCAAGTCGCCGAGCGGAGGCCAGCCAGCCTCAAGTGGTATGTGAAGGGCTATTCCGGGGATGACAATATCCTGCGGGCCGGCGCCAAGCTGATGCTGGACAAGCTCCAGCGTCTGGCAAATGCCAGCTGACAGACGAATCGTTCGAGATGATGGTAAGGAGGTGGCGCGGTGGCGCAGCCACAGGAGTTCCCGTTCAATATCATGGATGTGGCTGAGCTGCTGCATCTGCATATCCGGCGCAGACAGGCGGACAGCGTATATGCCGACTGCCCGATCTGCGGTGATAAGCGGGGGAAGATGAACATCAACTTTGCTAAAAACCTCTGGCGCTGCAACTACTGCAACGAAGGCGGCGGTATGCTGTCTCTCTACGGAAAGGTATACGGGATCAGCAATTCCGAAGCCTACCGTGAGATCTGCGACACGCTGCAAAACGGCCTTACGGCGCCGGAGTACACCGCAAAGGAACTGCCGGAACAGGCGGCGATCGAGCAATCCGTCCTTGCCTCACCGCAGGAGATCCACCAGACATTTTCCATGCTGCTGGAGCTGTTGACGCTTACGCCTCAACACCGCAAGCATCTCCGGGAGGTGCGCGGGCTGACCGACGAACAGATAGAACGGCTGGGGTACAAAAGTACCCCGCCCTTCTACCTGTGCCGGTCACTGGCGCAAAAGCTGCGCAGCCGAGGCTGTAAGGTGGAGGGCGTTCCCGGCTTCTATGTAGGTAAGGATGACAAATGGACGGTCAACTTCAATTCCGTCACGGCAGGGATCATCATCCCCGCCAAAGGTATTGATGGGATGATACGCGGCGCACAGATCCGGTTGGATACGCCTATCCGAGAGCAGGAGAGCGACCCTGACAAGAGCGGGACAAAGTACCTGTGGCTATCCTCCGCTTCCAAGAAACGCGGAGTATCCTCCGGCAGTCCTGTCCATTTCGTGGGCGATCCCTTTGCGCGGGTTGTCTATGTGACGGAAGGGCTGTTGAAAGCGGACGTGGCCCACTTTCTGATGGATCGCTCCTTTGCGGCTACGGCAGGTGCCAACAACGTCAACAAGCTGGATATGCTGTTTGCGCTGCTGGCCGCCAATGGCACAGAGGTCATCATTGAAGCCGAGGATATGGACAAGTATCACAACGCCGCTGTCAGCAAGGGCGCGTCGAAAATCTATCTCATGGCACGCAGCCATGGGTTGGAGTGCCGCCGCCTGACGTGGGATCCGAATTATAAAGGCATTGATGACTGGCAGCTTGCCATGCGGCAGAAAAAAGAGCAAAGAGATGTTTCTCAAATGAATTTCAGAACGCGGTTTGTCTGCGGGCTCTGTTCCTTTGACGCCATCAGTGAGGAAATCGCCGCATGGCACGAGAGGAACCCCGGCAGCAACACGCTCCACGATCACCTGGGTCTGAGTGAACAGGAGTACGCCCGCTTTTTGCGGGATGGTGACGCGGCACTGGAGCAGTATCTTTTATCCCTGCGAGCGCAGCAGTGTTTCCGTATCTACCAGCCGGATGTATCTGAGGGCAAGGCCGCGGATTTCGCCTTTGGCGGGATCAGGGCTTTGCAGAAGGCCGGCTATGAACAGCCGCCCGCCTCGGAGTACGCGCTGGTCTATGAAGGAACTCTGGTGTGTGAAGTGCAGCAGGACGACGCCATCCGCCTGAAGCTGGTGGCGGCGCGATACAGCGGCGAGCTGCCTGCAGACTATCATGGACGCAGCGTTTCACCCTCCACGGTGATCGAATTCTTTGACGAAAACGGGCGCAGATACTTTTACTGTGATGGGAATGATAAATTCCTGCCGGTAAAGTTCTCGCCAAAGCTGGCAAAAGATAAGCGGGAACGGCACTGAGCTGTTCCACCATAAACGAACGGCATCGGGCAGGTGTTTCTATCACCCGCCCAATGCCGTTTTATTTTGAAATGGAGGAGCCTTATGGGAGTATATTCAGAAATGGCCGCAGACTTGCGGGATAATGTACAGGATCGAAGCCCGGCGATACAGGACGCCGCAGAGTTGGCGTCCAAACGGGCAGACGACCGGCAGCAGGCTGAGGAGGAGCAGGCGAAGGCTTTGCTCTCCCAGATGCAGCAAAACGCAGATGATTCCCCTTCACCTTCCAATCTGAAAGCAGATAAAAAGGTGGAAGAGGATCGTAAACGGCAGGAGTATGAACAGGCCGAAGCCAAGCGGAAAGCCGAGTGGGAGGCCAAGCAGCGAGCCAAGGAGGAAGCCGAGCAGGCCGCGTGGGAAAACGCGGTGGCGATGAGCGATGATGAAGTGATGGCCGCCTCCATGAAGCGTGTGGGTGATGATTCCGAGCGACTGACCCGCCGCAACATGAAGCAGTGCGTTACCGAGTATATCCAGACGCTTTGCCTTGAGGATGTGGCCTTTGCCCGGAATGTCATGCACCCCCGTAAGAACATGGTCAACTGCTTCCGCTATATCAACCGCAAGGCACTTGAGTTTGCCAAGCAGGAGATGGAGGACAATGACGTCAAGCCCTCTGCTGAAGGCTATGGCACCGATGTACCGGACGGGTTCTGCTATCAGTGGGCGGAAGAATATTTCAAGGATCTGAACGCAAAGGAGGATCGTGGACAAGAAGAAAAGTTTGTTCCCAGACCGTATTACGGCGGCAGGAGCAGCACGACGAAAAAGGCAGAGAAGAAAAAAGCAGAGAAGCCCGCCGCCAAGAAAAAGGAGAAGGCTGCCAATACAGCAACAGAAAGTGAGCCGCTGGACGACCAGCTCTCCTTTGATAGTCTGGGGGTGAGCGCATGACGCGGAAGATAGACAAACGCGCCTGCCGTAAGTTTGCTATGCCGGAGCTGGAATTCAATCTGAATGAAGGTGTACTTCACGTGGAGAGCTGCCCCTATATTATCCGCACAGCGGTGCACAATATTTCCGAGCAGCGTATCCTGGTACTCTATATCTATCAGAGTGAGAACATTCTGGCGGGCAGTATCAAGCCCCGTTGGGTCATGTTCCACAGCCGGGATGATTTCGCCACACTTTCATTTAGAGAGAATGCGAAGGCCACATGGCAATGCTCAACATTGGATTCCTTGGACCGAATAGGAGGCTTTGACAGCAAGTGTGCTTTCTACCGGCAGCAGGATGAAGCTCGCGTAGCTCGCTTTTGTAAATGTGAGCGCGGCGCTATTTCAATGTTAGGTTATCTGCAACGGCTGATTTCATACCGCAAGGAGTTAGAACGCAAGTGGAAGAAACAGCGTGCGATCATAGACCGGATGAAATATGTGCCAGTGCTGCCCCGAGACCTTAAAGGTTTTATCCACCGCGAAGTCATGCCGCAGTATATCTTCTATGATTACCAGCGAAAAGCGCCGGGGCATGCATATTGTACCGCTTGCCGGCACGAGGTCCGTATTGCGGCAGCTAAGCACAACACCTCCGGCCTCTGCCCTCGCTGCAAAAAGAAGATCACATTCAAGTGCAGAGGAAGGCGTGGACGTATTTTTGACCGCGAAACGGTTCAAGTGCTGCAAAAGGCGGAGGGTAACGGACTGGTACTGCGGATCATAAAGGTGTACCGTTCGTTTGCTGACTCAGACATCCCAAACCATTTTGAGATCTGGGAAAATGCACGGCAGTTTATTACCCTTTCATCGAGCGGACAGTGCAGCGTTGATGCCTACTACTATCATTATAAGGCTGGATACGATTTGACTCCGTGGTGCAATGGATACCGCCCGGTATTCGACCGGTGGAAATATAATTTTACGGCAGATATGAGCGGGGTCTTATATCAACGCAACTTATCTGATACGCTGAAGGATACGCCGTGGGCCTATTCACAGCTGGAGGCATTTTCCGGCATCGCTTCGTTTTCGGGAGTGGCAACATTCTTGAGTGCATATATAAAACGGCCCAAGATTGAGCATTTGATCAAGATGAAGCTTTACCGCTTGGTGAGTGGCATCATATATGGAGGTTATAGTTACTCCGCACTTCAAGCCATCAATTTCAACGGTGAGAACATGCGGGCCATATTAGGTATTGATCGGCCTTATTTTCCACTCTTACGGGAGTTGGATCCTTCAATCGACCAATTACATCTGATTCGTCAGCTGCTCCAAGCAGATCACAAACCGAGCACGGAACAAATAAAGTGGTTTATTGCCAGCAAGATCAGCAATGCCGACGCGGCGAAAGAGTTGCTTGCTCACATGAGTGTGCATAAACTGCAGCGTTATGTGGAGCAGCAGTTTGCTCCGGAAGATGAAGCGGCTTTGAAGCGTGTAGACTATTACAAGATGAACACGCTGATCACCGACTACCATGACTATCTTTGTATGTGCAAGGAACTGCAATATGACGTGAAAAATAGCTTCATACTGTTTCCGCGTGAGCTGAAGGCTGCCCATGACAGTGTAGCAAAGACACTGAAGGACAAACGCACGGCAGAGCATGAAAAAGCTATCGCAGGCAGCTTTGACGAATGGCAGAAGCGGTATCAGTATCAGAGCAAAGAACTCATGATGATCCCTCCGCATTCCGCAAAAGAGATCGTGGATGAAGGTGCGGCGCTTCATCACTGTGTGAGACTCTATGTTAAAAATGTTGCCGAAAAAAAGAGCGTCATTCTCTTTGTGAGGAGTGTTGACGAGCCGGACAAATCACTTTGTACCGTAGAGGTAAAGGATGGTCAGGTTACGCAGGCACGAGGCTTTGACAACGAGGAGCCTCCGGCTCAGATCACGGCATTTATTGAACAATGGAAACAGCGGGTGCTGTATGCCTCCGATAAGGCCGCAGCTTAAAAAAGGAGTTGGACAGTATGAAACAATTAGGGAATCTTGCCATCGTCTGCGCAAAACGCGCAGATGTATCCTTGCAAATTTCGGAGGGCCGGGTCTTCGTGCGTTGTGACACCATTTCCCCGCAGCCATGGTCTGCACCGTGGAATGACGATAACGCTATTCTTGCCATGATTCGAAAGCTGAATTTCGGTGATAGTACCAACGAAAGGAATGAACATAATGGCTAACGCAGTAGAAATGAGCACTATGAGAAAGCTGGTCACACAACTCAACCAATACCGGCACGAATACTACAACCTCAATGCCCCCAGCGTAGCAGATGATATGTACGACTATATGTACGATGAATTACTGGCGTTGGAGGAGCATACCGGTGTCTGCATGGCGAATTCGCCCACACAGACGGTTGGGTATCCTGTCGTGTCAGCGTTACCAAAGGTCGCACACGACATTCCCCTGCTATCGCTGGATAAGACCAAGAGCATTGAGGATCTGATCGCATTTCAGGCAGGGCGTACAGTTGATCTGTCACTGAAGCTGGATGGTCTGACAACAGAGTTGATCTATGAAAACGGTCAGCTTATCCGCCTCTCAACGCGCGGAGATGGGTATATCGGCGAGAATATCACACACAACGCAAAGGCGATCTCCGGCATTCCCGAACGCATCCCCTATGAAGATCGATTGGTGGTCGTCGGCGAGAGCTTCATCCACAACAGCGATTTTGAGAGCCTGAAATCCATCAGGGACAGCGCAGGCAATCCGTATAAGAACAGCCGCAATCTGGCAGCCGGGTCCATAAGGGCTTTTGACGCAGCGGTCTGCGCCCAGCGCCATGTGTCATTTCTTCCCTTCTCGGTTTTGGAGGGATTCGAGGAGTACACGGACTGGGCAAACGGAAAACATGCGCGGCTTCTGAAACTCACTGAGTTTGGGTTCGGCATCATTCATGCCGTACAGTTGCAGAATGGCGACAAGGCACAATATGAACAGCTCATAGCCCAAATGCGCAAGGCCGCAGAAAAGAGCGATCTCCCCATCGATGGTCTTGTCCTGACCTACGATGAGGTGGACTACTCCAGGACCTGCGGGCGCACCGGTCACCACTTCAAGGATGGACTCGCCTTCAAATTTGAGGATGAGTTATACGAAAGCGTCCTGCGGGACATCGAATGGACTCCTTCGCGCACCGGCGAGATCGCGCCGGTGGCGGTACTCAATAGTGTGGTGATTGATGGATGCTCCGTATCGCGTGCCAGCCTGCACAACTTGTCTTTCATTGAAGGGCTTGAACTGATGCCCGGCTGCCGTGTGTTGGTGTCCAAGCGAAACATGATCATTCCTCATATTGAGGAGAATCTGGAGCGTGGGCATTTTGATCTGGATGCTGTAACGCCGAAGCACTGCCCCTGCTGCGGCGCAGAAACGCGGTTTCATATTACAGATGGTGGAAAAAAGGCACTCTTCTGTGATAACCCAGCCTGCGCCATGCGAAAGCTTCGGCGGTTCATGCATTTTGCCAGTAAAAAAGCTATGGATATTGAGGGCTTATCTGAGGCCACACTGGAGCGTTTGATTGCTCGCGGCTGGCTACACAGTTTCACAGACGTCTATCGCCTGGATCACTATATGCAGGAGATTATCTGCATGGACGGATTTGGCGAGAAATCGTGGGATAATCTGTGGGGTGCCATACTGCGCAGCAGAAATACCACTTTTGAGAGGTACCTGATTGCCATGGACATCCCGATGATAGGTAATCACGCCAGCAAAGTGCTGGCGAAGCAGTTTGGCAGCTCGCCTTCCGCTTTCGAAGAAGCCGTGGAAAATGATTTCGATTTCTCACAGCTTCCCGATTTTGGAGAAACACTGCACCAAAACATTCATCAATGGTTCGCACAAGAAGAGAATCGTATTCTTTGGGAGGAATTACAAGAAATGGTGACGATCCAAACCGTAACTACCGAAACGCACTCAATGGAGGAGAACCCGTTCGTGGGCTGCACGATGGTTGTGACCGGAAAGGTCGAGCCCTATACCCGCAGCGGCATCAACGCGAAGATCGAATCGTTGGGTGCTGTGGCCGGCAGTTCTGTAACAAAAAAGACCGACTATCTGATCTGTGGTGAAAACGCCGGCAGTAAGCTGGATAAGGCACGTGCCTTGGGCATCCGTGTACTGTCACCGGGCGAGTTTTTCCAGATGATCGGAGAATGAGGCGCAGGCGTTAGTCGCAAAAGGGGTAGAGAGCGCAGTGCTCTCTACCCCTCCACTCTAAAATGCAAGAAAGGTGTGAATGAAGTGAAAGAGCTCACAGAGCTGAAAAACGAGTTTTATGAGGTTATGTACAAATACGAAAAGAGTTTTTCGGAAGAGGGTGTTATGGCTAATCTGACAGCCTGGCAGACAGCGAAAGCGGATCTGCTTTCACTGCTGCGGCGTCATCCCAATTGGAACGAGGATGAACAGGCTATCATCTTCGACTGTAATCAGGCCCTCTCTATTCATCCTGATATGGTAGATGAAACGGCCTTCACGCTGCTGGACATCGCCTCTGAGATGCTCAGCGGTGAGCAGCTGGAGGATTTCCGCACAGCACTGCATGCGGCCGTGTCAGGCTATAGCTGCACCGTTTCTGAAGAAAATCTGGAGATCCTACGCCAGCGCGGCGGGATACGCTGTGCCAAAGATCAGAAGGCCAGCCGCATTATTGGAAAACTTTGCAAGAAATACGGCGTCGATAGGCACACCCGGTACAACGCCGTTTTTGCACAGCTTGCCGACGCCCTGAACCCGTTGACCATGCAGGAGATCGGAGTTCTCTCCGTACATCCCTGTGACTTTTTGGAGATGTCCAGCAAATCCAACACATGGGTGTCCTGCCATCGCCTTAGCGACGGAGGATACCAGGCGGGTTGTCTTTCCTATATGAACGATAGAGTCAGCATGGTATTTTATGCCGTAGATGCCGACGTTTCTGGGGAATACCGCAAAGCCATACGCCGATACCGGCAGATGTTTTTCTATGAAAACGGCACCCTGTTCCAGTCCCGGCTTTATCCTGCCGATACAGGAAACGCGCTGGAAGTGTCCAAGCTGTTCCGCCATCTGGTGCAGAAGGCTATTTCCCGATGCCTGACGGAACCAAACCTCTGGTATCTGAAAACAAAACGTCCTGACTTGAACGCCCATCTCTCGACTTACCGAGGCAGCTTACATTATCCGGACTATAATTATCACGGTAATCTCTCGGTTCTGCAGGGACATAGAAAGGACACGGAGTTGACCATCGGAGCTGCGGCTAAGTGTGTCTGCTGCGGTAATGAGCTGCGGAGCAATGGTGCCATCAAGTGTTCTTGCAAAGAGATGGCCGTCTGCCGTAAATGCGGGCAGACGGTAGCGCGCGGTCAAGGAATCTATCTTGAAGATGGTTTTTACTGCAAGACGTGCCTGCATATTTGCGCCGCCTGCGGCCGCCCCACTTTAGGCACCATGTATCCAGCTTATAACCG
>ENA-OPNW01001342-OPNW01001342.1-human-gut-metagenome-genome-assembly--contig:-NODE-1342-length-12452-cov-2.017262_pt1 | contig 12452 bp, 6 predicted proteins | sample MGYA00241540_ERZ501777 | MGnify/ENA primary metagenome ERZ501777 (study PRJEB25962, sample SAMEA2042615) | human gut metagenome | biome: human gut; feature: human-associated habitat; material: faeces...
TCCTGTGTGTAGAGCTGACGGGACCTATCGATGTGAGTGGCAGACTGAACTATGAGCAGCTTTATGCACAGGCGATGCAGGCGCTGGAGCGTGGCGAAAAATCCTATTTTGACGTCAAGGAAACTGCCATCATCATGCAACATAACAGACAATTTGAGCAGATTTCCCCTATCAAGCAATGTTTTCTGCAGGTTTTCGAGCCTGCAAGTACCCCGGAAAATGGCGAATATCTGATGGCAGCCGCCATTTTCGACATTTTGAAGCAGAAATTCGGCTCTTCCCTCCAGGTTTCGAGTATACAGAAATTGGGCAGAGAGCTTCAGAATATTGAAGGATTGAAGAGCCAAAGAACAAGATTTAGCACTGAGTATCTGGTAGTTAAAAAATAACCCACTCATTTCCTTATAAAAAAGAGCGTGGCAATGCGTGGCATTAAGTGGCAATAAAAAAACCGCTTATTGCCACGCATTATTCACTTATAATCAGAGAGTTAAATGCATTGGTGATAGATGTGGCAATAAAAACAGAAAAACATTTCTTATTCGCTATGACGTACAACCAATGTAAGTTAGGCAAAAACCATTAATAGAAAATATCTATAATAAAATAGCCAATAACTTTCGTTTATCTATCATAAAAACCGTAACTTTGCACCAGAATTTTAAACGAAACAAGAATAATGATGGAAACAAGAAAAGAAATAGCAGCAGAAAAGAAGCGTTGTGGATCACACAACTGCACCCAGGCAGTGGTTTGTACCTATTATGATTATACGGGTATAGATGAAGAGACACTTAGAAATGTGGGCAATGCCTTTGCGGCAGGAATGGGTAATATGGAAGGTACCTGCGGCGCCCTAGTAGGAGCGGGAGTAGTATTAGGCCTTGCCACAAAGGATAAGGCTAAGTCTGTCAAGGCGATGCGACAGATCATGACCCAATTCCAACAGCGCAACGGGGCTACCCAATGCAAACTTCTCAAAGGGGTGGGCACAGGTAAGATACTCAGAGAATGCCCACTCTGCGTAGCGGATGCGGCAGAACTGCTAGAAGAACAATTGGATAAACTAACCGATAAGTAGAAGGCAATGGCAAAATACAAGGCGCAATGCGAGCACGTTCAAGGCAAGATAAGTCCTGTATTTGACTGATGATATAAACAGAATAACGATATGAATTTTCAGCAACTGAAATACATTGTGGCACTCAACCGCTTTCGCAGAGGCGCATATCAATCTATATCAGAGAAGATTTCATCCGTGAGCGTATGCTGAATACCCTTGTCGATACCCTCAAAATGTTTATTCCGGAAGAGATGATGGGAGAAGGCATCAGAAAATACGGCATCAAGCTGTAGGACTTGGCGTCAAAAAGCCCCGATGCGTCTCGCACCAGGGCTTTAAAATGATTTTATTTGTTATGAAGTACAACCATAGTGGTTGACTGCGCCACAAGTCTATGGCGACTTTTGTCTTATGGGGAATGATGGGCCACAGCCTCATTTATTAGTCCCAACTTAATCCAATCGCTTTCTCATTTCAGACGGCGATATACCCATTTTTTGTGCCGAAGCCTCGATAGCCAACACCGTAAAGGCGAGGCGGTCAAACTCTGGGTCACTTTTCAGCAACAGTTCTCTATCTTCCATTCTTTACAAAATATTGTATTTAAATGCAAATTTATAGATTTTCTCTGATATTCCACTCTATTTCAGAGTTAAATAAAGATAAACAGCCCGATTTTACCAAAATCTTTGCTGGTGATGGAAGAAGAATCATAAAAGTAGAAGTAAACTTCTCTCTAGGGGCAGAAGAATCTTGGTGAGTTGGAAGGTTGAATAAGCCTTCCAACTCGCCTATGTTTTATTCTCTACAACATCACATTAAGTGGTTGTTCGGAAATTCCGAACAACCACTCCGGTACAAAATATAATAGCCTTACTCTACATCAAACTCCAAACCTAATTGACGGGCCGATTCCTTGACACTCTTGAATGTTGGCGAGTTTTCTGTCAATGGATTTTGCTCGGTACTCTCGGCTGTAAACTTGATATCAATCTTCAAATTGTTTTTCTTTAGCGTATTGACAAAGCTAGTAAAAAGCTGAGTCCAATTCTCAATAGGAACACCACCACTGATGGTTACCTTCCGATAAATCTTCACTTCATTTTCTGAAGAATCAGAATTTAAAGAATCAGTAGTTTCATTACCTGATGTTCCCCATGAAGAACTAGAACCGCCAAAGATACCAGCAGAACAAGATGTGCCTCCGCTAAATTCCGTTCCTGCCGCAGAAGATGATGCTGTTTCTGTGCTTGACTCAGGCTTCATTACTATCGAAGAATCAAGTAACCAAAGATCCTCCCAACTACACTCCAACATGAAAGGAACTTCCTCATTATGATAAATCTTGGTATACTTGCCTTTAATACCCACACAAACATTAAACAAACCTTCTTGGCAGTATTTGTTCACTGTATTTCTAATGGCATCCCTGCTTGCAATCATTGGCTTGTCGTCAAATCGCAAGAATGTCTCGTAGAGATCCTGCACATTAATAGGACGTCCTACTTCCGGTAACAGATTATTACTATTAAGCTTGGCTCTACCAATAGAATTGAGAATCCATTCTTCCTGTTCCAATTCGCACATCATATTCTGGCGAACTTGCGAAGAGAAATCCATAGCATAAGCCTTCATCTCATAATACTCAATACCATTCTTACCACTGCTCTTGGCTACAATGTTATAAGCTTTTATTAAAGCTGAATCCACTTGTCTATCATACTCTTTCTTGCGACTTTGAATATCCTGTTTTTGGTCTGTCTCTAATCTTCCAGCATACTCTTCCAGAATCTTATTGCAAGCCAGCAAATCACAATATTGATTATTTAAAGCTGCCCTACCTGCCTCAGAACATACCAAATAGAAGATGGTATTACGATAGATTCTATCGCTATTACCTTTCTTTCTAGCAATCTGGTTGATTGCATGTTCAAGTGAAGACGATTTACCACTTGTCGGTTGGGCATAACTAGGCGACATAATAACCAATGTAAGAGACTTTTGTTCCGGAACATCTCCTGTAGGAGCTACCAAGACATTCAATCCCTTACCTTGAATATAGTTAGCTAATATTTGCAGTTTCTTGAGTATCTCAACCTCTACATCAGCATCCTTTATCTCTGCCTTTGCTTGTTGCAGAAGGATGTTCACGTTTGCTTTAGATTCAAACCAATAACTAGCTTCTCCCACCTTGGAAGTATGCAAATAATGTGCACGCTGTTCCAACTTATTGAGTGCACCATCCACATCGTTATGATTGAAGGTCTTCGGACGAAGCAAGCAAAGCTTAAGTTCCTTGATACTTAATCCTTTTTGCTTGACGCCCACTGATGCCATCAATAAGGTGGTAGCAATGCCTTGGGTAAGACGATACTGACAAAGATTGCTTTGTGGATCCATCTCGTCCACAATACGAGCATTACTGGATGTACCATATACATCAGCTGTCATCACACTATCCCAGTTGCTTCCCATCAAATTGGTGATTGTACCTGTAAGAGAATTCAGATTCTCCAAATAGACATCCGAAGTATGAATCAATGCCTGTGGTCCATTCAAAGAATCTTTTCTTTTCCAAAGATCCTGCACAATAGAAGCCAAAAGACGAAGCACACCACGAGTTCGCTGGAACTTACTGTCACTACCCCAACGATTACGGAACATATCTATCAGTTCTGGATGGAAAGGGTAAGACTTCTTGATTTTGTTGGCATATTCCAACTTATCGCAACGTTCCGGCAAATCGGTACGGCGGTTGTGATACATATCCTTATATCGCTTAGCGACCAAATCCACAACCTGTTCGTCATTGATTTGATCAAACAACCTTCGACGAATCACCTCATAAACTTCCTCATCATCGACAGGTTTTACACCTGTACCAATTCTGACAATACGATCGTGTAAAGCATCAAGTACCTTCTGACCTAATTCTGAGTTAGCCATTTCAGACTTACTGGCAGGTAAAGTAGCAATTAAGACACAACGAGGCACACTGGATACCACCTGAGTCAATGTCTGCATAAAACTGACTGTTTGGTCATAAAGATAACCATCCCTTCCCTTTTTACTTGCAGCCTTTACACAATAATCGGCAAGCTCATCTATCAAGATTAATGAAGTCTTGGCTTCTATCAGGATAGGCTTGAAGATTGGAGCACTAGGCGCAATACGATCTTCATCATTACGACGCACTTGCTCATAACCTTTCACCCCACCCAACTGATAGGCAATTTCACCCCATAGAGTATGAATCGTTATACCTTCTTCCGTTGTTCGCCCCTGTACAATATCATTCGTATCATTGGTGAACACCGCAACCTTGGCATTTTCAAACTGGGGCTGTGCATCAGCAGGAAGTATGTTGGCACAAGATTCCATCTGCAAAAGTTGAGAACCACATTTAATAATATGGTAAAGCGAAATCAAGGTATGAGTTTTACCACCACCAAAACCAGTCTGCAAAGAAATGACACGATTTTCTGTCTCCATTCCATTTAACGCAGTTACCACTCGTTTCGTGATGTCTCTCAATCCTGCAGTTACATAGGTCTTCTTAAAGAACGTAACAGGGTCACGATAAACTTCCGGTCCCACTCCCATTACCACATCATTCAGATTAGCCGCAAATACGGATTCATCCAATTTACCCGAACGAATATCGAAATGGGGGATACAATTTTGAAACCAAGGACGCAATGGCGAACCATCATCTAAGATATGGACGTTAGCTGGCGATGAAGTTACTGTGGTTACAGGTATGCTTGGAGCAACGGCAGCAGGAGTATAAGTCTGCTTATCACGAAGACGCTCCACCTCCTTACGAAGATCAGGCATACCAAGTATATTAGCCACTTGCTTCATATTACTAAAGGTACGCTCTATCTCATCCTCTGTAATTGGAGCAAAATGCTGACACTTATTACGCACCCCTTTGATTTCACTCAAACAGGTTTCTATGCTATAGGTTTTAGCCTTATCTCCACCTATATCTTTTGTCAGTTCTTCTCTAAACTTATTTGGCAAGAATGTCAAATTATTATAGTCGATGAGAAGTTCAGGTTCAGTACCTTGTCGCTGTCCATCATTCCATGTTTTCTGGAAGGTTGGAGTTAATCTTTTAAAGAACACACCTTCCCATGGCTCGCCAGGGAAATAACGAGTAATCAGGCTAACCGTATATGGGCGCATCGCTTCAAGGAAGACACCCAATGCCTCATGTATATTCTCAGTCTTCATTGTTTCTATATTTTAAAGTTATAACACTTACTTAAAAATCAAGACTTGCTTCATAATGTGTCTGCTGTTTGTGGCAGTTCTGACACAAGTCTTCTGCATTTTGCAATAAGCCTTGTACATCCTTGAGGTCATCACAAGCTGGCAGCAATTCCTTTAATGTAGCAAGGAGTCGCCAAAGAGGTGAACTACTCTCCGGGGCTATATTAGCCACAAATTTAAGGATACTCTGCCTATTACCTTCTCTCCAAAGCAAGATGGCTCGGTGAGCCTGATCTATAAGAGAATCATTAGGACGAGTTCCATCCTGAGCATAGTTAAGATGTTCAACAGCCATAGCTATATGCATTTTCTTTCCTTCGAGAATCAATAAATGCTTATGTTTGACATCATTGATATCTACATTTACTCCTACACGAGTAAACTTAGTTGCATCATCATAATCGGTCTCACCAGCTCCATTCATTTGCAACCACCCAACATAGAATTTGGTATAATCATCACCCTGCACTCCAGCAAGTAACGCATCAAAGGCTGCATTTCGTGCCATCTCCAAAAGTTCACCAACAGAAACCTCACTACCATCAGCTTTCTCAACTATCTTATAGCGACCAAACTCACTCACAGCCTGTCCGAAACAAGCGGTCAACAAGTCGGCACCTCGGAAGCCTAACTCATAGAGAGATTCCACCTCTTCCTTTACCTTTGCCTCAATATCTCGCTTCACCTCTTTATATTCACCAAAGCCTCGGCGCTCAGATGGACGACAAGCAACAGTTACAGAAGATTCGAGAGCAGCGCCAGCCAAACCCAAACTGCGATTAGCCATTTCAGTATCCATTGGCCAAGAACCTGTAATATTCATTCTAGCACCAAGAATTGAATTACAAAGCGTAGTCCAGGCTTCTGTACTTTGATGCGCAAACATAATGCTGACAATATCCGAAGTTTGATATTCGATGGCTCCAAATATATCAGTCAATTTATGTTCGAAATGCAATTTAGCCTCAATCTCACTATTGTGATGATGATGTTTCAACGCTGTACATTCATCAGCCTTAGGTGTTTGAGGAGTTGAAAAGTTCAACGGATAAACATCGCCAAGAGTTCTCTTCATCCACACATAGAAGAAATCAGAAATATCTGCATAAGCGATAGCATCGTAGTAAGGAGGATCAGTTACAACAGCTGTAAGTTCATTTTCTGCAAACTGATTTCTCTCCCCACTTGATGCATTGGCAAAATATGCAGAAATATCACCACCACTTTCCGAATCAAGATAGCGCAAAATCCAATCCAACTGATTTGTTGCACTGCCAGAACTAGAGCAAAATGGGTTCGATTCTGGGTAATCATATACCATAGCAATTGCCTGACGACTAAAAGGATGCTGAATATTTTCTCTAGAAATATCCCACCTACCTAAAGAAGTATTAGCAACAGCTATTCTATCTATCCAAAGAGCTAAATAAGTAAATAAAGAGTTATTGTAATCAGAACTGTCTAATTGCTGCTTTAATTCAGAAAATTCAGATATGAAGGTTTGAATCAAATGCAACTGACGATTTGAAAACATCTGATACCATTTATCTATTCCCCAACCTCTACTACTTATCAAATCAGTTTGCTTGGTCATCTTTTCCGTAGGACTTTTAGACAAGTCTAAGGATGGCTGATATAAGCAAAAAGTTGGAATTACATATTGCTTACCTTCCTTTGACTCTGTTATCAAAGCTATAAAACGTTGTTTCAATCCATACTCACATGCCTGTTCCCTAACTGTTTTAGACGTAGTAACACAACCACAGCAAGGACAAACTAAATTACCTTTATTATTCCATCCTGGCATTATTTTATCATCATACTTCCCTTCCTTAATTTCAAATTGAATATCAGTACCATTGATAATCGGATTGAGATACACTTTCTTTCTACTAGTATTAGCCAAATAGAACTGCTTCAACAATGGCACTTCTGCACCACAGCTAGGATTTGAGCACTTTGCCGTTCTTGCCCAATAATAAGCTATAGGCTTGTTGCCACTTTCATCAGCAGGATAAAGATACCCTACTTCCTTTTCTGTCATTTCCAGCAATTCTTTAGCATAGTACTCCACATCCCAACTCAATCTGTTCGGGATGTGATAAGCTCCAGTCTTAGTATCTTGAACGATATTTCTTCCGCTCTCTTGTGCCATTTTAATACCTCTGTCCCCATACTTAGCCTTAAACTCAGCTTCACTATAAACAATAGGTTTACCATATTTCTGAGGAAACTCGGCTGAACCACGCTCGATGATATGCGCCACAGGGTTGATGTCATTACCATAACTGCGACACCCTAGGCGTGCCGCCTCCAAAGGAATGGCTCCACCACCCGCAAATGGATCAAAAACCGAAGGCATCTCATTCTGGAAATGAGCAATGGCATCTTGCAAATTCTTTTCCATCTTTTCCTCTTCTGGTGTTTCTAGATGTCTATCTACTACTCCATAAAGCGCATCCTCAGCCTCAGCAATAGCATCAAAAGATGCATCAAACCGGTGATGCAAACTCTCATAACCTAACTCTGGCTCACGCTCGGCATGATAAGCCACATAGATTAACTCACGAGCCATACGAAGAATCTTCTTGTTGTTCTTGTTTTCCCATTTGATAAGTGAACCATCAGAGAGTTGCTCCTTAGGTGGTGTACTCTTGCCTGCCAACATATTCTGCTGGCATTTATCTGAGAATTTACCAATAAACATCATCAATCGGTTACGAAGATTGTCTTCCATCGGATCTACAATGGAAGTATATGGGATATCCTTATAAGGCATATAGACATCTATCGGCAACATGCCATCCATTCGTGGTCCCAATATCAATTCCACTGCTTCACGAAAAGACTGTGGACAAAGAGGATCCAATGGGTCGGGAACCAGACTGGCAAACACGATGGCACGGCAAACTGGCAGTGGGCGGCGCGCCCACCATAAATGCAAAGTAGAGATGTGTCCATGACGGATGGACTTATCTCTCACACTTTCTGCAGAAATCTCCTTGATAGGCAAGGCTACCTCTATTAATTTCTTTGCTTTCATAAGCTATATTTTACTCCTTTCTATCATTCTTACTTTTTCATTATTTTTCTGGATGTTACATTGTCTCATGCGCTTGCCATTCGGCAAGAGGAAGAAAGAACTGCACACCCTTAGTCTTACGCTCAAAGTTCATAGTCTGCGCAGGATTGCATATCAAATGCAACTGAGGTTTGGCAGCACAATCGGTAACAATATAGAGCCAGGCCCTATCACCCAACTGGGCAAGACGATTCATTTCATTCTCACTGAGCATTACGCCATCTGTACCACTTCTACCCTTTACCTCAATATATCGTTTGGAACCATCAGTAGCCATACTTCTAATATCATACCCCACATTGTCGGCTGAGACATCAGAAGGATTACGTCCCTGCAGTTGCTCATACTCCATTGCCATTTGCATCGCAATATGCTCTACCTCATCATCACGACTCATGCCGAAACTCTGCTTATACTCTACCTGATTGAGAGGCACTACATAGGCACATCCCAACACCTTAGGTTCGACAGCATTCAGTTCAACACTTTGGTTCATTTCCTTCAAACGCTCTTCTTGGCGATGCTTCAGCTCAGCAAGACGCTGTTCCTTAGTTTGTAACTTCACCTGCGTTTTCTCATCTTCAGAAATTAACACCTTGCCTTGCAGTTCATTGATTTCACACTGAACGTCCAATATGACTTGTTCAAAAGCATCCTTAAGATAAGAAAGGCGACTTTCATTATCCTCATTTACCCGTTGTGCCGTTTCCGCAAGCAGCGGTTCCGTCTGATTCTCAAAAGCCCAGACAATCACTTCATCTTCGTTAGAAGGTGCTGGTGGCGTAATTTCCTTCGCAAAAGCAACAGGCGGACAGAGGTCGAGAAGTTTGGCAGGAGACGTACATTCAAAACTTCCATCTACTCTTTGGCAGACTAGACTCAACAATTCGTTGACTATATTCGGATTACCATCTTGCGTTTGTCTATTGTCAACAATCTGATTCTTTACATAGTAAGCGAAATACGGATACTTGTCTTCTGGGGAGACCAATACCGTACCCTTAAGCATTTCGTCTCGATAACAATCTCTAACACAACCAATAAGGCTATCAAAAAGGGCGTTTCCCGGATTGATATAATGCGCCTTACCATATTGAGCATTGGTACGTTCATATTCCAAATAAAGATGCTTATCGAAGAAGAAATAAAGAGACTTCAAATTCTCCGCAAAGATACGATGTTCATCTTTCAATCGCTTCACTAAGATTTCCGGAATCTGCATAATCTGATAAATACCTTCTGACACCTCGCAATATTCACCACCTAAATATCGGAATGCACGTTCAAAGAACTGCTTGATGTAAATAGGTTGCAAACGACGTTCGTCACTATCTTCTTTTAAAAGTCTGGCATCATGATAATCTACAGAAATATGAGCTATCGAAGAATCCTGTTCATCAATAGAACGACGGAAAAGGTCGGTGAGTTCCTTGTCGTCCTTGTCAATAAAGCGATCCAAATCACTTTCCCTTCCATCCAGGACTGAACAGATGATACTATCAAGCGATACACCTTTCAAGACATCTTGAATGACATCATACACACGATCATCTCCCAACTGCTCCCGAATGATATCGAGTTTATTGAGCACTTTCTTCAAAACCTGACCTTCACGAGTATTGCTTGCCACCATATTGAACACGATGACATCAGACTTCTGACCATAGCGATGGATTCGACCCATACGCTGCTCCAACCTATTCGGATTCCACGGGATATCCCAGTTTATCAACAATCTACAGAATTGAAGGTTGATACCCTCACCAGCCGCATCAGTACAAATGAGAATCTGTACATCAGGTGTCATAAACCGGCATTGCGCTTCTCGACGTTCATCTACCGTCATTCCACCATGGATGGTAGCTACAGTATACCCATTGTTGCTAAGACGCTCTTGAAGATAGAGTAACGTATCTTTATGCTCAGTGAAGATAACTAGTTTCTCACCATCAACCACGCCCTGCGAAGTCAGCAAAAGCTTGAGTTCCCGATATTTCTGCTCCTCTTTTTGCTGATTGAAAAGAGTATTTGCCATTTCATAGAGACTTTTCACTTCAGCTGCTTCTTGTTTGATTTCCGCTATGCTCTTGGAAGTAGTGAACAGTTTCAACTTCTTTGGATCTGCCATGATATTGTCAAGAACATCACGCTCATCATCGTCCAACTCATCTAATTCATCCAGATTATCCAAATCCAACACATCCAACTTAGGACGCTGTTTCCAAAGCGAAGGATTCCTGTCGAGGTCATCAGCAAGCCCCTGCAAAGCAAGCCAACGCTTATGAAGTGTATTGCGAATGGCATAAATAGAGCTAACCAATCGGCGCTGCATTACCTGCAAAGCAAGAGAAACATGGATATTCTTTGTCTCTGCAGCCTGCTCTTTACGAACAGTCAAGTATTCGGTCACTGCATCATAAAGACGTTTCTCTTCTTGGGTGAGATTATACGACACAGTCTTGGTATATCGGTCTTTATAAAGAGGATTGCCATCCCAATCCTTCATGTCTTCTTTCAAGCGACGGATAAAGAACTTATTACTTCCATCTTGGCTCAACTCCCGTACACGTTCTGCCGCCAAATCATCTGTAGCAAAAATATCTTCATCCAACAACTGCATCAAGAGTTTGAAAGTATCCTTTCTGCCTCGATGCGGTGTTGCTGTCAGCAAAAGTAGATGCTCACATTGCTTAGAAAGCACATGAGCAGCCTCATATCGCTTACTCCGATAAGTTTTAATGCCGTACTCATAAGCTGAGAGTTTATGAGCCTCATCAAAAACAATGATGTCCCAAGATGTTTGAGAAAGTACATTAAGTACATCTTCCCTACTGATGAAATCGATAGATGCAACCACGTGATTGGATGTTTGGAAGACAGTAGGTTCTGAAGAGAAGACCTCGCGATTTACAAGTTTGAATGGAATATTAAACTTAACCTCCATCTCGTCTTCTTGCCATTGTTTGGTCAAACCACCAGGAGTAACTATCAGAATACGCTCTACAATGCGGCGCATCAAGAGTTCTTTCAAGAGCAAACCAGTCATAATGGTTTTACCAGCACCCGTATCATCAGCAAGAAGAAAACGGATACGTGGCTGCGGAAGCAAAAACTTATAAACCGCTTCTACCTGATGAGGCAAAGGATCGACTACACTACAGTTGATAGCAAAAAGAGGATCAAACTGACATGCGGAATTGATGCGTTCAGCCTCTGCAAAAAGAATAAACTTATCGGGATTACCAGAAAAGTTAAAGACACCATTGGAAGCTACTACTTGCAACTTTTCTATCTGCTCAAGATTCAATATTTTGGAACTCTGCTTACGAGAGTTTACGCCAGTAAAGCTCAAAGAAAATTTTGAGCCCAACTTCTTGATTTTGTCAATTATGACGGCTTCGGAAGTTGATAGGTTCTTGATAATGTTGCCTTCTTCTATCATCGTTTTTAATGCTAGCTCTAATAGTTTTCCTGTACGGTTACATCCGCACCGTTATTTTTCCGGCATTGCTAACTCCCTAACGCTAACACCTTACTATTATCAATGAAGAACCTATCAAATAAGAAACGGCGTAGGAGTTCCATCACATGTATTTACTCTTGTAGATTTGAGGCCCTAGGATAGCCCATTTACACCAAGAGTACAAAGTGACAGAAGCCTACGCCGCCATGGTATATATAGATATAGCACTTAGTGCACCCCTTCGAACCGAAAGGGTACACCTCGTGCTGCATATATACGGATATGCATAGGCGTTCACATCTGTATCCCTCTGAGTGTAAATGAAATTTCCTAGGTTCCAAATCTATCAGAAGAAAACGCAGTAAACGTCTTTCTCATAAAATAGTGCCAACCTTAGGACTTAGTAGCCAGCATCTCAATGCCAGCCATCCATAGGATGACGTTGCAAAGTTACTGAAAAGTTTCGAAAATACCAAAAAGAAAAAGAGTTTTTGTGTATGATAGCACAAAAACTCTTCTTCCATTCTTTAAATAGTTATTAAAATCTCAGATATTTACACCGACAA
>ENA-OPNW01001349-OPNW01001349.1-human-gut-metagenome-genome-assembly--contig:-NODE-1349-length-12389-cov-1.652424_pt1 | contig 12389 bp, 8 predicted proteins | sample MGYA00241540_ERZ501777 | MGnify/ENA primary metagenome ERZ501777 (study PRJEB25962, sample SAMEA2042615) | human gut metagenome | biome: human gut; feature: human-associated habitat; material: faeces...
ATCGTTCACTCCCCATTTGCTCAGCTTATCTTCAATCGGGAAATCAGCATCAGATATTATCTTCTGATATCCTTGCGAAACAAGATAAGAACGCTGGTTGGCAAAATCAACATCACCACCATAATAATAAGCATTCCGATAATTCTTAGCCTCTGCTAAAGAACGGGCTATAGAAGGAAGCTGGGCAGTCTTGGCAGGGTAGCGCATGATGCTCATTGTTGGCTGTGCCGGATAACCACTCAGAATGGAAACCAATCCTCTGTCTGTTCGGAAGCTGTTGGCATAGAAACGTGTAAAGAGGATGCTCTTCTGCGCAATTGAATCGAGCTGGACTGCTACATTCTTCACCTTGCCCATAGACGGCATGATGTCGTTGGCAAAACTCTCCATGATGACAATCAAAATGTCGGGATTTCCCGTCTTTCTTGCCTCGTCATTGAGAAGAGGGTAGGTATTAACATCACTGGAACTGACCAGCTCTTTGAAAAGCTTGTCAGCCTCAGCATTATCCATATAGCGATATTGAGCTGCAAAATCTTCCTGATGCGAAAGCGACTCAAACAGGCTGAACATAGGATTGACAGCTGCATGATTAAGAAATGCATCCTGACAAAAATAAGCCTTGCCTGTATTATTCGTCGACACTGTAACTCCACCACGGATAGGAAGGAAAAGCAATGCTGTGAGCACTAACAGAATGAGCGATGAACGAAGGCGATGACGCTCTATATCGCTATCATAAGAGGAACGGTGTCCACCACGGCAATCACCGAATCCATAACTCGTATATCTGCTGCGATAAGTTTTCTTCTTAATGGTAACACGAAGTATAAACCATACACCTATAGCAGAAATAAGAATTGCTAAAAATGCCAGGATGATGTAAAGGAACCTTACACTAGCCAAGGCGTCTTTAGGCGAAGTGAAAAAATAGAAAAGCGGTGTACTGTCCAGAGGGAAATTCCAATACGGATAAAGTCCTAAGTTCAGTGCAAAAAGGAATGCCCCCATGAAGGCGACAATACCGAAATAAATATTCAGGATAGGGTAAACCAGTTTCTTCCGAATCCAGATAGACACCAGAAGCAATAAACCGGGAATAACAGAGAGATAACCTGCCATTCCTAAATCAAGCGACAACCCATGCCAGATTACCTGAGGCATATAGTCCCAAATATTTATTGTTTGAGGAGCTGTAGAAGACTTTTCCAAAAGAAGAAAAAGAGGCTTCTGCACCACGAACAATATCACCAGAATAACGTATGTTTTTATGAATGACAATATCTGTTTCATATCCTAAATTTCATTTATTTGTATATTAACTTGCGTAACATTTTCTATATAAAAGATGTATACGAATGCAAAATTAGCCATTTTATTTCACATAAACAATAATTTTCTCTTCTTTTTTAAAAAAAATGGAAAAAAATTTGGTAAATCAAAATATATTTACTAACTTTGTTGTATCAAATTTTATTACAGATATGGCTAAATATAACATTCAACCTAAAAAAGAAAAGATGGCAAGGTATCAAACCTTGTTGAGCGAGGAGACTAAAGACCGCCTCCACGATGACATCTTGCGTATGTTGGTTTCAGAACAAAAGTACAAGGATCCTGCATACAATTCACGCAGACTTGCAGAGGATTTGGGAACAAATTCCCGCTACATTTCTGCTGTTTGTGCAACAAGATTCCACAAGAACTATTCTGAACTTGTAAACGACTATCGTGTAAACGATGCAATGTCATTGCTTACTGACAAGCGATATGCCAAAATGAGTGTAGAAGACATTGCAGAAATGGCTGGTTTCAGTACCCGTCAGAGTTTCTATGCAAACTTCTACAAGCGCATGGGCATAACTCCTCGTCAGTATCGATTGAACCAGAAAGCGAAATACGAGAAAGCAAAGCAATAGAAACAGAAAACTCCTAGCCCCTGGGTATAACCCGGAAAGGCTAGGAGTTTTTTGTATCCATTATTTTCTCAAGAAATGTTTCAGCACCTTGCTGCTTGCATTTTTAGAAATCTTACGTATGGCCTTGTCTCTGATTTGACGAACCCGTTCTCGTTTCAAACTCATATCATCAGCAATTTCAGCTAATGTCTCATGATGAATTCCAAGTCCATAGAACTTGCGAACCACTTCTTTTTCACGCTCATCAAGCAAATCCACACAATTATCCAAATCTTTCAGCATTTGCTGGAAAGCTACATTATCATCAGCCATATTCACATCCTGATTCACCAATATATCAAGAAGTGTGTATGGATTTCCCTCGCTTATTGGCTGGTCGATAGACACAGCCTTGCTGGCATTGCGAGGTGCATACTTCTTCTGATCTTTTGGTATCCGATAAAGTGCCGACTGCTTATCAACAGCCTCCTGCATGGCTTGTCGGATGAAAGGAGCTGCATATGAAACAAATCTGGTACCACGGGAAGCATCAAACTTCTGTGCTGCGGTAATCATGGCAAGCGTTCCTTCGCTCACCAAATCATCAAATTCCATTCCCTTACCACGGAACTGATTGGCAGCCTTTACGTAGTTCTGGTTTTCACTAACCAATATATTGCATTCTTTTTCTGTCATAATATATTCATTTTTTAATAACAACAAGCCCTTCTCTTCAAAAGAAGGTTTCTTTTCTGCAAAAATACAGAGAAAAATTGAATCTTACAAATTTTTCTCCGTTTTTTATTCAAAAAGTATCCTTTTTCCATATTCTTACTTACAAAGACCAGCATAAGGACATGCAGCACATCTTTCTTTATCAGCGGTTGGGCGGAAAGGCGATTCTTTATTGAATATATCCGAGAGGATTTTCATGATACCCTCCCAAAATTCATCCTTATAATCTGCTACATTCTCTATATAACTACCTCTGCCAAGTTTCAGCGTCGGATCGTAATCTTCTGCTCTTGCATTCTGAATAAAAAGAAGTCCTGGCGATACCGGGTCCTTAGCTGGATTGAGAGAAGTGGACTGACTTACAATCAAGGCATAGAGGATGGTCTGCAGATAGTAGTCAGTATGCTTGCGCAGCATCTCCGGATTGAACACCTCTGCAATTTCAGCAGGATGAGAAACGGGTGCTCTACCTGTTTTATAGTCGATGACACGAATCTTCTCTGCCATATTTTCCAATCCTGGTTTGCCATTTGCTGCAACGGAATCCAACCTGTCGATAAATCCTGATAGGGTAAGATTCTTATCACCACAGGAAGTAGGCAGGACAAACCTTGTTTCTATCGGTATCTCCAAACCGATAACAGTAAATGGTGCCTGACGACAATCTATAACCAATAACTGCTTCAGATAATTGGCTATCACCTCTCTGTTGATAAGTTGCAGTCCATTATCCTTTGGCTGATAACCATTACTGCTAACCTTGAACAGCTCTTCACGGAAAGCCTGATCTACTATACGATAAATCAAGGCTTCGTTTTTAATGGCATTCTCAAAATCGGCCTTTGTGATGATGATAGGGTGGATGAGCTGTTCCTTACCATCCTTATCCAGCTTGACTGCAGATTTTGGAGCAAACTGCAGGTAGATAAGTTGGGCGGCACGATGGAATATATTTCCGAATATCCGGTTGTCTATCTCGTCTTCATCAATGAGATCTGGCTCTTCCAGTTTCTCTATATATCTATAGTAGAAACGCTTTTCGCATCTCATGTAAGTATTGATGAAAGTAGGAGATATTTTCCAATGTTCATTCAGTTTTTCCCATATTGTTTCTGTCTTATCTACTTCTTTATATTCATCGCGACAAGGAGTCTGACCGAGTTTGAATGAATGACGGTGTACAGTATTCTTTCCTTCTATCATCAACTGCAACATAAAGCGACTCATTTCGCCAGTCTGTCCTTCTTCTGTAGCATTATTATAGGTGAATGTCAAATGTTGGCAACGCTGTATCATGCGATAGAAATAGTATGCAGAGATAGCTACTTTATTGTCAATGGTCGTCAACCCGTAAGCTTTTCTTATAGAATAAGGTATAAACGAAGCATCGTTGACACCCTTTGGCCACTTTCCTTCATTACATGATAAGACTAGCATATAATCGAAATCGAGATTTCGGGTTTCCAAGACTCCCATAATCTGAATACCTACAGCTGGTTCGCCATGAAATGGGATGCTGGTTGTCTGGAACAATTGCAGAATCAAGCGCTCCAAGGTTATTGTATCAACCTTTAAATCGCCACTTTCTACAAGTCCTCTCAGACGATTGATTACAGTATAAGAACGGAAAAGAGACTCCTGGAAAAGCTGGTCCACATTCTGCTGCTTCGTGTTATAGCCAATCTGTTTGAGGATATCTATCAGATAGTTTAGCAATCCCATATTATACTCATCAAGATTCTCAACCTTATCTATATCTCTGAACAATATGGCGAGTCCTTCATCCTCATTCATGATGAGTGTACTTCTATCTGGATAGAACGTCTTCTTTGATTCCAACTGCTCGATAACCTGTAGGTTGAGCTGCGAAATATAACGGGCATAAGGATGGCGCAGGGTGGAAAGAACCTGATGCAGGCGATAAGTATTGCTAGCCTTAGGATGCCCGATGCCCTGCAATTGGATAAGTTGCTGAATCAGACTATAGAAAGGCGTCTGCTGCAAAGGATATCCGATTGTTATATTCACATGTTCTACCTCCTTTGGGAGAGAATGTAAAACAGTAGGGAGTAAGCTTTCGTCAGCAAGAACAATAGCCACATTGCCAGTCTCCTTGCACAACCCGTTCTCTTTTAGCCAGGTATGTACGAATCTAGCCTGAACATTCTCTGTTGGAGCAGAAAAATAGTTGATTCTCTTCTTCCTGGATAAATTATCATATATGTTCTCCGCAGATTGACCAGACTCGTTTCCGTTTTCATTTGCTTCCAGCTTGCTTTTGTCAGAATCGGCGTCAAGTTCGTTCGGAAAATACTTCAGATTCTGGCGAATATAATGACCCGCTTCATGGTTGTTATCCATATAAGCCTTGTCATAATCCCAATAGAAGACAGCCTTTTCTTCTTTCATCAACCTGTCGCATAATTGCATCTCTACCTTCTGCAACATATTAAAGCCGACGAAAACATACTTCTTGTGTTCAAATTTGAGATTTTCATCAGTCACTACCTGGCGATAAAGCGCACCTTCATAGGCAAGCCCCTGCTGAGCGAGACGACTGTTGAAATCGTTGTAGATATCGAGGAAATGACTCCATAATTGGAGGAATCGCTTTTTCAATTCCGAATTATGGTCTTCCGAAAAATTACTGAAGAACCTCTGAATCATCTTTTTCTGATCATCAGTCAGATAGGAGATATCATCAAGCTCATGAATATCTTTTAAGTTGGAGAACACCAGTTGCGCATCTGCCATATTTTTATCAATATCGTCAAAATCGGTAATGAGCATCTGACCCCAACCGTAAAAATGGTCAAGAGTTTCATCAATCTCAGTACATTTCACAAATGATTTATGCAAATCGCATACCAGCTTGATAGGGTCAGCAACCTTCAGTGGACTGTTCTGTCGGAACAATTCACTGATAGTTATATATGAAGGAGACCATATAGCCTCATGTTCAATTTCTGCAAGATAGGTATCCAGAAAGAGAGAGGCACGTTTGTTAGGGAAGACGACAACGATGTCGCTCATGTCCCTGCCATATTTCTCTCTCAAATCTCTTGCTACTGATTTAAGAAATGGTACCATAGCTTTACTTTTATTTCTAGTTTTGAGTATCAAAAACTTATTTTGTCAAAATTATTATCTTACTTCAACGACCTTGTTGGGATAAACATACCAAAGATAACCGGTGATATTCTGGTATCCCATTTCACGCAACAAGTTCATATATCCACGAACCTGTTCCTGATGTTCTTCCTTTGGTTTACCAAACTTGAAGTCAACAACTATCGTTTCATTCTCGTCTCTCATCACTCGGTCTGGTCGGAACTTAACAGCTTTTCCATCCACATATTTCACGATAGAGCATTCGTTCAATACTCTCCAGCGGTCAGAGAACCAGTCTTTTACCTGAGGAGAGGCAAGGCGCTGCTTAATCATCTTTTCCAATCTTTCATTGGATACGTTGTCATCGTAGAGAATACCATCTATTTCCAATTGTTTGAGGGCACTTTCTACATCGGCTGAAGTCTTGATAGTAGAAAAAATGCTATGCAATACCGTACCCATTTTGATGTAGAACTTCTGCTGTTCTTCAGCTTCATCACCCTCTACAAAGTCGCGACTCTTATTACTCTGCTTGAATTCCGGCAAATCCGGATTAGCACAAAGTACGATATCTGTCGGTTTCTCATCTTTCATGAAGACGTTCTCCGATTCTTTCTTCTCTTCGTGATTTTCTTCTTCTACGATGAGTTCACCGTAAGAGAAGTTGATATCTTCAGAAGACTCAGATCCTATTCCCGATAATTCTACAGGAACCCCAGTACTCTCCAAATTCCTGGCTACATTCTGAAGAACCGATTCTATCAAGTATGCGCGACTGTTCTGATTGCCTCGCTTACCCAATACAAACAGACTATGGCTGGCACGGGTAAAGGCAACATAAAGCAGATTTAGATTGTCAACAACATTCTGGAGATGCTCATGATGATAATCCCCCTCATAGATGGATTGCATCATGGCTTTTGCATTGAAGTCTACCGGTACGAGGGGCAGTTCATTGAATGGTTCCTCCTGTGGCTCACACCAGATAGTATTCATTTTTTCCAGTTTCCAGTCGCAGAAAGGCATTATTACATAATCAAATTCCAATCCTTTACTCTTATGGATAGTGATAAGTCTGATTCCGTTAATTCCATCACAATGAATACTTTTCTCATGAATGGTATTGTCCCATTCCTTGAGAAAGGCATCTATATCGCTGCTGTTGTCTACCAGATATTCGTTCATCTTGTCATAGAAAGCACAGACATAAGCGCTTTGTTTCTTCATATCCTTTACCTTATCCATCCCCAAGGTAGCATAAAGAATCTCCGTAAGCTCAAAGAGCGGTTTTTCCAGCAAGGTAGAACGCTGTTCCAATAATGTTTCAACCAAATGAGGATCCCTCAGATACTTGATTGCATATTTGGCGAGGGTAGCCTTTGCAATGGCATCATCCGGACAAGCCATGAGGCGCAATGCCACAATGAGGGTAGAAACAGCTTGGGAAGCATCCAGTCGGAAAGCCTCATCTGAGACCATCAGAAAATCTGAATTCTCCATAAAATAGGCAGCAATATCCTGAATGGCTTTATTGCTGCGCACCAGAATGGCAATCTTATTAGCTGGAACACCCATAGCCGTGAGCTCAGTTGCTATTTCCAGCGACTGCTTCATCATGCTTTCCGTGATGTCTTCTCCTCCAAGCAACTGCACTTCTACATATCCCTTTTTGCCCTTCTTCTCTGGTACTTTCTGACAAACATCGGCATAAGCATTTACCAATTGTTTTACCTGTTCCTGGTTAGAGTCTTTCAGCAACTCACACTCCTGCTTGGCTGCTTCTACAAAGAAAGCATTATTGAAGGCGATGATGTTGCGGTCTGAGCGATAATTGGTATCAAGAGTTTTCATTTCGAGCGACTTGGTTCCACCAAACTCATTCTCGATATTATTGAGTAATCGCCAATCACCCGATCTCCATCTATAGATACTCTGTTTTACGTCTCCCACGATGAGGTTTCCCGCATTTTCCCTGCTCATGGTTTCCTCCAGCAGAACCTTGAAATTCTGCCATTGTATGGTACTGGTGTCCTGGAACTCATCTATCATCACATGATCAAGTTGAGTTCCTATCTTTTCAAAGATAAAAGGTGAGTCGCTGTCTTCAACCAAAGCATGAAGCAGAGTCTGAGTATCACTCAACAGGAAACGGTTGGCTATCTGGTTCAGTTCTCTCACTTTCTGGTCGATGCTACCCAGCAGGCGCAACTGGTTGAGATGCTTCATCGTAAGGGTAGCGCTCTTGTAGCTCTTCACCCATTCCGGTCTTTTCTCTTCCGAGAATTTCAAGATAGGATAAAGCTTATCAGATACAAACATAAACAGAGGTGACTGTTCCTTTACATCGCTTTTCTTGACCCAAGCCTCCGGACTTTCATAACATTTATGGAAGGTGGCGTTTATCAAGTCATCTTCATCATATTTGCCATTCTTCAACTTATTGAAATAGCTCCAGATTCCCCTGGTTTTTCCAGCCAGATCATCAGCAGTATATCCACCTTCTTCAAGACTATCAAAGAAAGTTGCGGCAATCTCCTGCAGCTTCTCTCTTGTCTGGCTTCTGATTTCTTTCATCTTGGCAGTAAATTCCTTGAAGAATCCTTCCTTTGACATGCACTGATTCAGAGCATCAGAATTTTCCTTATAGTAATCCTTGAAGATATTCTCACCAAATTTCTTGATGGGGCCTATTACATTCCAACTTCTATCATCGTCAATACTTTCCTGAATGTAATCCAAGATCCAGAAGAGTAGACGGTCAGTACTGGTTAAACTTTCTATCAGTTCATCCACAGCCTGCTGTTCTACCTGATAATCGTTCAAACCAATACGCAGATTAGCTGTGAGATCCAGTTCTCGAGCCAGATTACGCAATACCCCCTGAAAAAAAGTATCAATGGTCTGTACGCGGAAGTAATTGTAGTTATGCAAGAGGAGTCTCAGGGCTTCTGCTGCATTCTTTCTTATTATTCCTTCTGAAAGATGGGGCAAGGCAATCTTGATTTGCTCAAGATAGCCATTCGATTCTTCCAGTCCCTGCGCAATACCATAGAGCTGACTCAATATACGCATCTTCATCTCTTCTGTTGCCTTGTTGGTAAAGGTCACAGCGAGAATGGTGCGATAAGCCATCGGATTCTCTATCACGAGAGTCATGTATTCTTTGGCGAGAGTGAAGGTCTTGCCCGATCCTGCACTTGCCTTATATACAGTTAATTGTGAATTCATATATAACTTTGAATTTTATCTTATTTTTAAGTTTTAAACAGTTTACCAATTTCTGAACAGTTCGAAGCCGAATCGGCAACCGATACCATCAAATGAAGCATTATGGAATGCTGCAAAGACACCCAAAGTCATCAGTCGGGTAGTAACTCCATATCCTAATTCCGAATAAGGATGCAGATGACGGACAACAAGGGAACTGATGTATAGCCTTTCCTTCTCTATGAATCTTCCTATCAGCGGAACCCATGCCACTGCCAGCATCGGCGCTTCGTATGTAAAATTGGTGCGGGCGTAATAATCGCTGGCATTATACCATTGAGAACTGAGCAGTTCGAACTCTCCGCTCCAGTCATCATTCCAGCCTCCTGATATGTTATTGTCATGGAAATTTGTGTAGTCTACAAAATCCCAATGATCGCCTTTTTTGGTATAGAAGCCCGTACCCACTCTAAGCGAGTAGGAGCGGCGACGGGAGGAATAGAAAATACTCTGAGCATCCATTTCTACCCGTTCATATTCGATATTGGAGCCAAACAGACCCTTGATTCCACGTTCATAGTCCAGAGTGAGAACGGGGCCACGCTTCCCTCTAGGCGACCATTGTATGCCAATGGCTGGGGCGGACGACTTATAGCATGAAGGATAGCCGTGGGATGTATAAAACGTCGGATTTACAGCCAGACGCTTATGGTTAACCAGACCCACTTCAAATGCCAGATGCTGGTTGAAACGCCAATGGTTGGTTATCTTCAGATAATCGTTCTTGAACTCATAATTGCTGATGGTATCTGTCGGTGTATCCATATCAACAAACTTCCGTGCCACCAGATTGGTTGTGATATGGTTGCCATTACCCATTTCTGCCTTGAGATAACCTTCATGAAGGTTGTTATATCTAAAGATAAAAGGCAAGCGGAAATAGAAACGATGCTGTCGCATACTATATCCGCCCTTGAATTGCAAACTGAGCAGAAAGTTGTGGTCGAAAGCATATTGCGTTCTCAGGTCGAACTTATATACCAATCCCTTGCGTTCAGAGTAGCCCATATAGAGCGGATTAAAGATAGGACTCAGCTTGAAATAGCCCTGATTTTCCTTACCGAAATCTTGAGAAATACGGTTCAGCATATTGTCGCCTACCATATCCCAAAGCACATTTTTTACAAAATCATTTTCCTTATGAGCTAAAGTATTCTTGATGTTCTTATTCTTGTAGTAAGATTGATAAAGACTCTCTTCGTCCAGGTTTAATTCCTCCGGTCTCACTCTTGCCATGATAGCCGTATCAGATAATTGCTTGAGCGAATCAGCCTGTAAATCGGGCAAATCATATACCGTAACATACCTTCCAACAATCTTATTGCCAAGGAACCGGAAATTTGCTCTCATATCACATCTTTTTGGAACCAGCGACTTAAAGCCTTCCGCTCCCATCTTCACAGAGATGAAGAAGCGGGTCATATCATATTCACCTTCAAAATCAACCATACTGATTTTTCCGGTCTTGCTGTCAACAATCGCCCTGGTAAGTACCGTCTGCGTATTCCTGATTCTTGGATAAGCGTAAACCTGAGCCATGTCAAAGGGGAGAGGAGTGACCGAATACTTGTAATATATCCGATTGGACCGATGGAAAGGGGAGAGGATGTTCTCCTGAAAGAGATTTTCTTCATACACATTTGGAGTCATGTATCTCAACGCCTGTTCCATCGTTCGACTCCTGTGCGGAATGGTACTGATGCCAAGAATGCGCTTGTTTATCAACTGACCATTAGCATCATGACTCATCCGGTTGTAATACTCGCTGATGAACTTTCTTCCACCTCCGTGAGCCACAGCATACATGGTTGGAACGAGCATGAGCAGGGCATTACGCCGATTTGTACGAAGTTGGAATTTTGTATATGCGCAAGAGGTATGAGCTGCTCTACCTGTAGTATCCACCGTCTGGGCATATCGAAATATCAAATGCATCACCGAATCAGCATAGGCGTCTTTCGGTGACGATCTTCTGGCACAAGCCCAACAAGGCAGCAGCGTGAAGAACAAGAGGCATAATAGATATTTCTTCATACAAATAAAAAATCGGGAACAGAACAGTCTGTACCCGATTGCAAAGTTAACTATATCTGCGCAAATATCCAAATTTTAACCTAGATATTTTGCAAGAATTTTTATATTTCCGGATTCACGCAACTTTGTAATGCTTTTTTCGCGTATTTGGCGAACACGTTCACGCGTTAATCCCATCTTGTCGCCAATCTCTTCCAAACCCTTTTCGGTTTCTCCGATGCCATAGCATGCACACAGGATTTTGCGTTCTCTTTCCTTCAAGACCTTATCAAGAACAGCTCTCAATTCCTGAGCCATACTTTCATGATCAACGCCTTTGTCTGTACGGCTATCATCACCACTCGACATCACGTCAACCATGGCATTATCGTCATCATCAGATCCGAATGGGGCATCAATACTTACATGATGACCACTCGCCATCATGCTCTGGGCTATCTTGTCTTCGTCAACACCCGTTCTATCTGAAATTTCCTGCACGCTTGGCTTACGCAGATTCTCCTGTTCGAACTTGTTGATTTCCTGATTTACCTTATTCAGTGAACCTACCTGGTTGAGAGGCAGTCTGACGATACGACTCTGTTCAGCTATAGCCTGCAAAATACTCTGACGAACCCACCATACCGCATAGGATATAAACTTAAAACCTCTCGTTTCATCAAATCGTTCAGCCGCCTTGATAAGTCCGATGTTTCCTTCATCAATCAGGTCGGTAAGTGTCAATCCCTGATGCTGGTATTGTTTAGCTACAGACACCACAAAGCGCAGGTTGGCTTCTACCAATCTATTCTTAGCTCTTTCGCCAGCTCTACCTCCCTTACGGATAATCTGAGCCAGTTCTATTTCCTCATCGATAGAAATCATGGGCGCACGACCTATCTCAACAAGATACTTGTCGAGCGCCTCACTATTACGATTTGTTATACTTTTCTGTATCTTAAGTTGTCTCATATCTGCTATATTTTCTTTTAGTTACACCCATTTAAGCGCGAATATAGCAAAAAAATCGATACGTTGTTACTTTTGATAACTTACTTTAACATAATTATTTAACTGTCTCATTCTGAGAGAATTTCATAAAGGCGTCTTTATAGCCATTAAAAACATTGATATCTACCTCGCCTCTGATGCCAGCCACACGTCCATCTGGACAGAGTTGCCAGTAAACAAGATGAATGTCTGGCTTATATTCTCCATACCTTGCTATCCATACCAGATAGTTATGTTTAAGGTCCGGAGCCATTGATAGATAGCGGTTTACGAATATCTGACTGATGTAGAGTATCGGCTTGGTACCCGTAGCTCTCTCCACGATTCTTAGCCATGTTCTTACCCGGCTGAAGA
>ENA-OPNW01001354-OPNW01001354.1-human-gut-metagenome-genome-assembly--contig:-NODE-1354-length-12352-cov-3.222656_pt1 | contig 12352 bp, 12 predicted proteins | sample MGYA00241540_ERZ501777 | MGnify/ENA primary metagenome ERZ501777 (study PRJEB25962, sample SAMEA2042615) | human gut metagenome | biome: human gut; feature: human-associated habitat; material: faeces...
GTTATCTTTTGACATTCGTATCAATATTTCAATTCCATAAAGGTACGATTAAAACCCGTTAAGTCTAAGGCATACAAACCCCGAAGACTTTATAGGTTTGCGGGTGCAAAAATACAAAAAAATCTTCAGAAAAATGTCGATGCCTAAAGATATTTTTTCTGCGGTCTTACGACAACCTGCCTATTTATGGAGGTTTCAATAAGTCAAAGAGCACTTTCGGAGGTTTTGCCGAACTCAAAACGGCAAAATAGAACCACATCGACAACTCTTTATAAGAAATTATCGGTAGTCATTCTTTCTTTTCCAAGAATCTGTTTGTTCATATTATACCCCATTTTATTGGTGAAAACAATGACACTATCCTCGGATTCATCAATGATAGCTTTCATCTTCATTTGCAATTCCCGAAGTTTAGCTTCAGATAATTCTCCCTCCAAAACTGAGTTCTGAATCCAACACAAATACTGGCGACAAAGCTTCAACATTTTGCCAACTCGCTTCTCACCTACATCGTAAACTATAATCACATACATATCACCAATACATTTTAAAAGGTTTATATTCTTCTATTCCCAAAATATCTTTCAGTAGCTTATAGCATTCCAACTTTATAAGATGCTTATAGCTTACATTACGTCCTAAAGAACGATGACGGAATGTCTCATCATAACGCTCTTCCATGGCCTTTACAAAAATCTTCTTTCCCTTTTCGTTCAAAAGACATTTGTTGAGTTTCTTATCAAAATGACTGGTGTTTAAAGCATGCTTATTGAGTACCTTGAAGATGACTCTATCCACGATAATAGGTTTGAAGATCTCGGATATATCAAGACATAGTGAAAAACGCCTTTCTCCTGGAGTATGCAGAAAGCTTATCGTGGGATTGAGCTGAGTTTGATGAACTGCCCGGAGAGTTTCAGTATAGCACATCATATTGCCAAAAGAAATGAGAGCATTTACCTCGTTCTCCGGCGGTTGTTTGGTTCTTGCCCCCATGTTGAAATCATCGATAATGATATCGAATGCTGCATAATAAGCTTGTCGAATATTTCCCTCAATTCCCATTATCTCATCTATAGCCTTTGCATCTGGCAAAGTATTACTCAAACTCTTAATGGTATCGATAATATCTTGCAGGTCTTTTCCTCTACGATTATAATAGTTGAGGTTCATAACCATATTCCAGGCTGCTCCCTGAATGAACTTTCGTGCCAATTCTACCCTTTTCTTCTTGTTTTGGTACGCAGATGTTTGTGCCAACAATGCCTTGCCAGAAAGAAGACTTTCCCTTGGCATGAAGCTTCCGGTATAGTTCTCATAATAGTCGAAGAAGTGGACAGGAATACCTTTCTGCCCCAGAAAGTTGAACAAAGCACTATTTGCTTGCAGACTTCCAAAGGCATACAGTTCCGCAACATCCTCAATAGGAATGTATCGAGGTTGCTGCTTGATTTCTTCATTATCTTCATTCACGATAACAGGCGTGAACTTCAGCGTATTGTCCCTTCTCTCCATGATGCCTGGATTGAACAGATAGAAACTTCTTTTCATTCTTCTTCCTCCAACTCGTTTATATAACAAAAATCGAAATAACTACAATTCTTACAGATGCCTTTCTTGACCTTAGATGGGCAAACATCTTGAGAGATGATCTTAATAATGTCTTTAGCTCTAACCTGAATATCATCTCTATCGACATCTGTCAAGATTACTTCTTTTGTCTTTCTCAAAAGAGGATATTCCAAGATGCCCTTCACGCCATCAATTCCATGTTGCTCGAAAACATACATGTAATATTTCAGTTGCCATTCATGAGCTTTATCCACCTTATTAGATTTCTTTATCTCATGGATGACCTTGTTCTTGGCATCATAGTAATCCACTTTGATACCATCAATCTCCACTTCCTCATACTTTGATGTACGTTGTGGATAACTTGATTCATGCACCAGCTTTCCTTCATAGACCAAGTCTGATTCTTGTTCCATGTTGATACCATTGGCAAACAGCCATAGTTTGCGATGGCAAAGCTGGTAGTAGTTGAAATGAGTACCTGTTACTATCATAAGAAATTGTCCTCCTCATTGTTGGTTAAATCAATACCTACGTCAAATGTATAAAAACCCTCACGTATAACATTTATAAAGATTGGTTCGTTAGACCCGATAGTAATTTTGCAATTTGAATCAATCCGATGTTCTTTCCGTCCTTTATCAAGTAAATACACAGGTAAACTGATGGAATAGGACAGTACAAACTCCGCATATTCGGAATAATTGTAAAAATGCATACACTTAGGCTTTATTACAAAAGCTGTTCCTTGTGGTCCTATATCTCGGCTTTTCCAAGTGTTGGAGTGAGTATCATCATCATTCCATTTTTCAACTGGATTTATTAGCCAATTATTGATAAACATTTGTTCCAATGCCTTTACGTTAGTTTGGGCTTTTATGCTGAAATTTGTTTCTTCTGCATACACCTTGTTTAGAATATTAACTAAATCTTGTGCTGAATATATACCACGTTTAAGTATGTCCATAGTAGCCAATAAAGCTTTACATGGAATCCATGACTTATCGCTTTGAGAATACGAGCCGTATGGAGCTGGGTAGAGAGTGTTGTCCTTGTATGGTATCAATATATACATTTCTCCAACAGAATTATCAAAGCGACATAATCTTCCTGCTCTCTGCATAAGTCTGTCTATTGGACATACTTCACTAATCATTAGTTCGGAACTAATATTAATACTGATTTCTCCTATTTGTGTAAGAATAGCTATTCCTTTAGCGATACCATTGTTCCATGCCTTTCTTCCCAAATTATCAAGCAACATATTTTCCTTACGTTGTTTGTCTTTTTCTGTAAATCTACTATGATACAGGATAACAGGGATGTTTTTGCCGCTTTTTAATACAAGATCTTTTACTTCCTCGTATACTTTTATGGCTTTATCCACTGTGTTAAGGTAGATAATAGCATTTCCTCTATCTACACAATATTCCAATAGATAGTTTATATCCTGTATATTGTCATACTCTATCTGTTTTTTTATATTGAAACATTTTTTATATCTATCGCTATCTTTGTCTTCCAATATACTCTCAATGTTGAATCCTGCTTTTCTATATAATTGCAAAGCTGATTCAGGCAAAGACGCACTCATTATCATAACCGGCACATTCCATTTGTGAAGCACTTTTAATAGGAAGAGTATATTGGCAAGGGTAAAATCATCATAGAAATCTGCTTCGTCTATAACTACACAAGAGTTGGCGAGATTGCTGCAAATCAGATGATGGTTTTCTTGAGTAAAGGTCAAAGACATCAACAAGTGATCAATGGTACATACTGTAATTGGTGTTGCAAGAAGTTTTGCCATTTTTTGTTGAGCCAATGCTTCCGTTATATCCATTTCTCCATTTTGCACTTTCGAATACTTTGAGTACCAAGCACTGGAATGATACAAGCCTGTATCAGACAAGGTGGATGCTACGTTTACAGAGAGAGCATTTGCCGTAAATCGAGTTGGCATAGCTATTACAAGACGATCGGCTTTGTGAGCGGCTATCTGGCGAGAGGCCCATAATAGAGAAGCGTCTGTTTTTCCAGCTCCTGTTGGAGCGCGTACAAGTAGAATCTCATTATCCCAATTATCCTCTACAAGTTTTTGAATTCCCCGTTTGTCATCAAAGGGAAAATGATAATCAAAGAACGATAATTGGGGTACAAATTCTCCGTCTTCTTTTGCACTTGCTCTATGGTCAGCAAACCTAAGCAACCCTCTAATAGTGTCAAATTCTAATAATTTGTCACATACTAAAGTCAAATTCTCTTTTTCTGATATATCATTGGATGTCTTGCGAAATACATTCCAGAATTGCTTAAAAGAAGGATTGCTCATCCATTTGTCCTCAAAGCCAAGTCCTAATTTTCCATGATGCGCTGCTATAGCCGCCAATATGGAAATAGGCATATTGGTGGTAACAGCTTTATCTAATGAATAGAATTCATGTCGTAGACCGACATTTCTAAGGTGGCATCCGGCTTCGTTACTTTTTTCAGAACTGTATTCTTTAAAAGAATTATCAGGATGTTTTTGTTTCCACAATTGATAATTATAGAAATCCTTTCTACATGCTTCTTGCCATTTTTTGCATGCTTTGCCATTATCATGCCATTTCGCAGAGACAGACAAACGCATTGCTAGATCTTTACCTGTCAACTTTTTGTATTTCTCGTAAGTGCCAATAAAAATCTGGCAAATATCGGACATTTCTGACATAACATCAGAACTATGCTGTTCTAATGTTATGCCTGAAGGTTTAGCCAATATATTGTTGCGTTTGTCTACTTCCATTTTATACTAATTTATGGTTATACATTGTTACTCAAACAAAGAAGGAGTATCGTCTATCTTCTTTTCTTGCTTCTTTGTCTTGGTTGTCTTTGTTTCTTTTGTGTTTACATATACATCTTCAAAACTTCTCACCTTACTGTCGTCAGAATCGCATGTGTATAGTTCATTTGACTTCAAAAACTCGAGAGCCTCATTATAAGCTTTCAATACACTATTTTCTGTATGGTCATTACCAATAAAGTATTTAGCCCCTCTTTCATCCAATTCGTTCAGAATGTTCGCACGTTCTGGATCTTCTGCTTCAAAATAGCGAGAGGCTTTTCTGCTAAGTATATTATCAAATACGATTATCACTTGTTGTGGCTCGCCACATACAGCATTACGTGCCTGATTGGCATAATCGTTCATCAAGCGGGTTGCATTAAGATAAAGCAAAGCTCTGCGCTTTCTTTCTGCTTCTGTTGCATGCTTATAATACACAGTACCAACATTAAACGATTTTTCATAACTATATGCCTTTGATATACTAAGTGAGGTTATATCTAGAAAGAAATTCATACGCATAATATCTCCCTGGCTGAATTCATGTGTTGCAATTGCTTGCTCATTAGCGTTTTCGCCTTCGGTATTGACTCTCAATCGCATAAGAAGGTCACGACCTACCTCACTTTCATTCATCGCTACTGCTGGAGTTACTGACAACGGGGCTGTTCGTCTGCCAGAATAATCGCCTTTGGAAGGATGCATAAATCCTCCCATGTCAGCTCTTAAATCTGATTCAATCTTATCCGTTATGCCGTCACCATTCGAAACAAATGTGTCTCCTTTTGCCTCGTCTGCATTATTCAGACGATCTATAGCAGAAAACAATACATGGCGCTGCATCTGTCCAGAGATATAAACACGTCCATCTGGACGACGCTTAATGGATGAGGCGTTTCCCAATAATTTTTCGCCTCCATTAGCTATATGATCCTCGAAAGGAGCCAATAGCGATACTAAAATTCCTTTAATTTCCATAATACTATTTTTATATGTTACTATAATCTTCTGTCATTTCTTCATTTTCATTCTCAATAGATTGATTGTCGTTTGAATATGCTTTGTCTGCTTCCTCTTTTTTCGACTTCAATCTTGAAAACGCAATAAGTAGATTTTTTGCCTGCTCCAATGGGAGCTCGCCACTTGCAGCCTCTTCCATAAACAAAGAGGCAGCAGCTGGTGCATCCAACCCGGAAAGACGTCCTGCTCTTGTTATTGTGTGAGCAACAAGAGCATCGCCTGACTTTGCTGAGAATATAGAACTTTCCAGTTCTACCAATACTTTAGCCTTGGCTTTTATCAAATCATCCCCACCTGGTGAAGTGCCAACTTCCTGTTGTGCCGAGCGATAAGCTACATTATTGAGCCATTTACCTAGTTCTTTGGCTGATGTTACAATTTCTTTATCTATCTTTTCCATATCACAAAAATAAGTATTTAATAATAATTCTATATCGTATGGATACTCTGCCCTAAAGGCGAGAAAATCCTTAAACGTAGGGCGATTGAACTTCTGTAAGAAACGACTTGCAAACAAATCGAACTTTTGATAATCAAATGCATTATTTGTTGTTCTCCAGCCTTCCTTGTATAACACTATATAATATAGGCTATCAACAATTCTTCTCAATTTGCCTCTTTCTGCCAATCTTATTATGGAATGATTAAATGAGAACACACTAGCATCACCATATTTTATGGCGTAGAAATTACAATCCTTAAGACTTTCAAGAACCTTCTTAGCAAGTTCTGAAACATCTTTCTCTTTTGTCATCTCTCCAATAGATCCAAGAAGTGCAACACTCCCTAAAGCACTACTATGAGGAGCATTAGGAAAATTACCATTGAATATATTCGGCCTTTGAGGTATATATTTTAAGGTTTTTCCTTTATCACACTTTACTTTACCTACCATCAACGAATTGTCTAACTTTTGGATGCGAATTCGTTTGAAAAGTCTGATAAAGTTCTGCAGATCCGAGATTTCTAAGTCTGGTATAAGACAAGTGTTGTCCATTGATATTCTTCTTGCTCCAGACTTATATTGTAAACAAGGTTTTAAAGCGGTTGTTGATGTTATCAATGCGAGACATTGATCAAACACAGTAGCTTTAGATTTGCCACGTTGAAATGTTCCTTTATCAGTAAATCTGTTAAATTCACCTGATATTGGCACTTCTGATTGTGTTATATCATGCGCTCTAAGCAAATTAATATTTTCTTCAGAACAAGTTTCACAAACGGCATTATACAAATTAGAGGCTTTCATTTCTGATGTAATTGTATTCGGGGCTAGAAAGATGTATTTTTTCGCATCGTTCTTTTCCTTAGTAAACCCATATTGTACTTTAGTTTGTCCGCAATAATCACCTATTGGCTTAACACTAAAAGTATTAAGTCCTTTCTCTAATTCCTCTTTAATCTCTTTGAATGTGATTTCTTGCTCTGTCTGCAAACCATATTCTTCCATCAAGAGAGCTATAGCATACTTTAGATAAACATGTGTTGTCATATCTCTACCTCTTTGATTTTAATGTTGACCCATCCTTCACTATTACCCAAATAACAAATATTGGATATTTTCGCCTCTGCTAAAAGCAATTCAGCAAAATTCACATCCAACATTAAAGGTATTTCCATCACAGCATCCAAGCAGATATACTCACGAGGTGTTGGCGATGTGTAAAAGTATGGGATTTTACCTATATTGTTTTTAACCCATTCGTCTTTCTTTGCCTTCGATTCCTTTTTACTTGTCAAGTCATTCCATTTAGTAAATAAGTTATATCTTTCTGCTACTAAAGAAACATCTATATTTCTGCAACCATTCAAGTGTATATTTGATTCAGGACGTCTATAACCTCTGTTCCATAAGTCACTATAATTAAACATACTTTTGAATTCTATCAAGGAAATATTTCCTAAAATATCAAAGTAATCCATCAATAAAGGCAAATAAGTAGACCCATGTATAAGTTGTTCCTTTTTCAAATCAATCTTTTGCTTCTTGCGAACCTTAACCATATCTTTGAATATTTCAAGTCGCAATTTGTTATCAAAATGCCAACCTAACATATTCTCAAATAATCCACAAAGCATCTTCTTGCTTGGATATTTCATTGTTTTATAGAATGATCCAGGCAATTCGCTCACCATAGATAAAGGAGCTAAAGGTCTAATTGACAAAACTGCTTGCGTTTTCAGCTCTGGCAACTTTTTCAATATTGATAAATCTATATTACTTTCCATTTTAATCTTTCATTTTTATAAATCCAAAACCCTGTGAACATTGTTCTCCGACTCCTCCTTCATAAGCTATCTTCATCAACTCTAAAGGTGCTTTCAGCAGGAAGGAGCAGAGATATCCACGTACTCTTGATTCGTATGGAGTATTGGCTTTTATCGTTATCAACTTTGACTTGACCTTTTTATCAATCAATTCAAATGAAAACTCCTTGTCTTCCATATCAAAAGGCTGACCATGAATGCTCTCATATCTCGCCATCAATCCCTTTAATACTCCTTCAGCGAACATAGGATTGTCAGGAGATAGATATTGAGTTTTGTTGTCTTCATGAAGCTTAACACAAATAGGAGACAGAGCTACGAAAGTCATTTCTTCAGATAATTGTGGCATAGGTATAGCCTCTACTCCAACAACATCAAAAGCAACTTGATATTTCTTATTGCCAATGCTAAAGCTTTGATGAGCAAATATACCTTGAATGAATTCAAGAGTACTTTTTTCCGGTATAAAACTAATGTACCATACAGCTCTTTCACCTATGATTTTCAAACACCCTGCTTCAGGCAAAGGTCTTACTTTCTCAAAGATGAAGGGTGAATAACAAAATAGCTTAAACCTCTTTCTTTCATGTAAGAGATAGCCATTTTCATGAAGCCATGATGAATATTGCGTATCAGCTTGCGCCAATATGCGATAAATGACTGCCGACTGCTCGTACTGATAATTAAAGGGCAGCAAGTCACCAAATTTCCTATTTATTTTTAATGTGATTTTAAACTTCATCTTTTTTGTATTTTATTATTGTTTCCACTCTTTTTTCTCTACCTATCGTTTCTGGATAAGCGTAATGTCCTAAGCCCGATTCCCAAGGATTATCTTCCAGATACTCTGCATACCACCATCGTTTGTATTCTGTTTCTATAATGCCAAAGTCACGGGCACTGAGAATCAATGCACGAAGTGATAAACCATAGACATTTTTAAGATCTATCATTTCTTCCAAGGATATATTCGTCCTTTTTGTTCCTCCCATCTCTTCTATATATGTCTTCTTGGGGAGAATAAAGTAACCTGCAAACAAATCACAACGTTTCTCCAAAGATAATGAAGGATTATCGGGAAATGAAAAGAGCAAATGAGCCAACTCATGCATGGCTGTATAGCGAAGCTTTTCTACCGTAGTCTTGCTTGGTCTCATATCAAGTACGATCAGAGGGTATCTGTGATTTGCCCAGGTGCTTAATCCATAAACAAATTCTGGCAATTCTGCTGACATCACTTTGATACCTTTTCTTTCTAATAACCGAAGAACACTTGCTATAGGGCCGTCACCACAACGCCATTTCTCTCGTAAAAGGTCTGCAGCCTGTATTGCATCCTCCAAAGTTGAGATTTTTGTCCCTAAAACGGGATTCTTAAAGGTGGAACTGAAACCTGCTTCATGCTCCTTCTCTAAATATTGTTCTGCCCAAAAAGAAAGTTTGGCTTCCAATGCCAACAGTTCTTTTTCTGAAATTTTACCATTGGCATTTGTTCGTAGCGTAGGCATATCTATGTCTATATTGGTTCCCCAAAAATATTTTTCACTGATGCACAGAGCATTAGCCAAGGCCAACAATGCTGGTCTCTTTGGGCGCATGATGCCTTTTTCATACCGGGATATACTCTGCTTGGTGATGGCACCGCCTGTTCGCTCTACCAGCTTATCCATGCTTAGTCCCATCATCATTCTTGCTTCATGTAATCGAATAGGAAATTGGTCTTTTGTCATTATGATTCCTTTTTTTTGATGACAAATATACAAATTATTTCTCAAAGTGTAACTTTTTGATAACGTTATTTAACTAAAAATATATAGATATTAGGTTCAGTTGCTATAAATCCCCAAAACGTCTCTTGACGATGCATACTACGATCGGTCATTTGGTCAAAGTCATTTCTGGTCAAAATTATTCCCCGTATTCATCATCCAAGGTCACAACGAGTTTTCCGCCAAAGCCTGTCCTTGCTTCGACGTAAAGAAGGAACTGACATGAAAAGTCCTAAAGCATAGAAGATGGAATATATGAAAAGCACGGCTAAGGAAGATTATGATACCTTAGCCGTGCTTTAAATGTTATTATTTAAAGAGTTTTGATATTTCTTCTATAGGGAGATGAGTGGCTTGGGCTATCTGCTCTAGTGATAATCCCATAGCTTTCAACTGATTAGCAATTTCTAAAGAACATTCTGCTCTGCCTTCTGCTCTACCTTCTGCTCTGCCTTCTGCTCTGCCTTCTGCAATACCTTCTGCTCTGCCCGCCGCAAGTCCTTCATCTTTCCCCTCCTGAAAGCCTTCATCACGGCTAGTATCAAAGAGGCTCTTCATGTGCCTTATTGACTCCATGTGGCGATAATAAGCCTTTTTGTCTTTTTCAGAGAGCGAATCGACACGTAAGCACTCACGAGCCTCAGCAAGACCAGCAGCCTTTGCCTTGGCACTGATATTACCAGTCTTCAGAAATTCTATCCACTCATCTAATGGAGTGGTAGCTACCTGATCGAAATCATTCACACGGAGCACATAATACTCAGGGAAGATATCACCTGCAGCCTTACGCTTCAAAATATCATATTCTTTATTACCGAAGAATTTTTCATTTTGTCTGACGGATAGTTTCAAGGTATCATGAGGCTGATGAATACCCACAAATTCTGTCTTGCCGTGGTAAACATAATCCTTACCCTGACCCAATTCGAAATAAACAATATTGATGGAGTAAACCTTTCGCACTTCTTCATAAGGTTTTCCTAAACCGATATATTCTGTGATAGTCTTGGAAACGCCATATAACATACGGTGGAAATATGATAATTCACGGCTATTCTGTACTTCAATAATGCAGAGTTCTCCCTCCTCGCTTTCGGCGAGGATATCTACACGATTGTATTTATCTTCTTCATCACTCTGGTTGCCTTCACTTTCGAGGAAGCGTTCTATCTTGAACTTTTTGCCTATCAGTGATGCCAAAAATCCCTCCAAGACCACAAAATTGGCTTTGTTGCGAAGTAGGCGTTTCATCGCCCAATCAAAACGAATATAATTTCCCTCCATAAGCAATATCATTTTTGTTTTACTGCAATGCAGCTTATATTTTTTTCTGATCGGAATTTCGTTATAATGATCATCTCATGACAGCTGAGTCATATGATAGCCTAATGCTTTCAATTCAACGGCTATTCCCATCAAATACATCTGATGCAATGCGGCGATAAAAGCTCTAAATGCAGTCTCTGTACCTGGTTCTATTCCCATATGAGCCAATTGATTCAATGTACGGGAAGCACATTCTGCCACCACATGATTCATTTTCTGATGAGATTCCTCATCCAAAAGAAGTATTTTCTCACAGATGTAATCATCCATGTGATCAAAATCAATACTATTTTTCAAGTATTCATAATGATTCTCTACCTTACTATACAACTCCCAATCTACATCCCAATATTTAGCCATTGCCAATCCTACAAACATAATCCAACCGAGTGACACGGTAGGATATTTTGTAAATTCCTTCATTGCATCCGGCAAATAGCTTTCACCAATCTTTGCCCAGAGTTCTTCCAAATCTGGAGCTTCCGGCAAATGTTCATCTACTCGATCAATAGAACATAAATACTGGTGAAGATCACGCTTGAAGATTTCTTCGAAATTCGTATTCTTATCAATTATCATGACAAATCTTCCGATTAAAGCTGTTGTAAATATCGGTCTGCCTCAATGGCTGCTTTGGCACCTGAACCTGCTGCAACGATTCCCTGACGATAAACTGGGTCTGCCACATCTCCTGCTGCAAAAACACCAGGTACATTTGTGCTCGCAGTGCCAGGAATAACCTTGACAAATCCCTGCTCATCCAAGTCGATGTAATCCTTAAACAACTCAGTATTAGGCTTATGACCGATTGCCAGGAAGAAGCCATCTATGGCAATATCAAATTCTTCCTCATCACTTTCGCCCTTGCGCTTCACAAGGTGAGCACCTTCTACTCCATTTTCACCAAAGAGTCCTAATGTATTTGTTTCAAAAAGAATCTCAATATTCTCTTTCTCCTTCACGCGCTGCTGCATAATCTCTGCGGCTCTAAGATAAGGTTTTCTTACAATCATATAGACTTTTTTAGCCAGTCCGGCAAGATACATAGCCTCTTCACAGGCAGTATCACCTCCACCAACTACTGCTACGGTACGCTTACGATAAAAGAAACCATCACAGGTGGCACAAGCAGAAACACCTTGTCCGCGATATTTTTCCTCATCAGCCAAACCTAAATATTTGGCAGAAGCACCTGTAGCGATAATGACTGTATCAGCAAGGATTTCATTTCCACGCTCGTCAACTATATGGTAAGGGCGCTTACTGAAATCTACCTTAGAAATACTGCCATCACGGATATCGGCTCCAAAACGAGAGGCCTGTTCCTTCAAGTCCATCATCATCTGGTTGCCATCCACGCCATTAGGATAGCCTGGGAAATTCTCTACGATTGTAGTGGTGGTCAACTGGCCTCCTGGCTGAATACCTGAATAAAGAACGGGTTTCAAATCAGCTCTTCCTGCATATATGGCTGCTGTATATCCAGCAGGACCACTTCCGATAATCAAAGTCTTTACTTGTTCCATAGTTTTTATATTTATTTTTATGCAAATTTAGATAAAATTTC
>ENA-OPNW01001361-OPNW01001361.1-human-gut-metagenome-genome-assembly--contig:-NODE-1361-length-12322-cov-7.636178_pt1 | contig 12322 bp, 7 predicted proteins | sample MGYA00241540_ERZ501777 | MGnify/ENA primary metagenome ERZ501777 (study PRJEB25962, sample SAMEA2042615) | human gut metagenome | biome: human gut; feature: human-associated habitat; material: faeces...
GCCTGTTTCGCGTGCTGCCACCGCCATACCCAGAGCTGCCGAGATAGAGTTGCTGGCATGTCCGCAGGTGAAGGTGTCGTATTCACTTTCAAGTGGTGTTGGGAATGGACGGATGCCATGGAGCTTTCTGTTGGTGCAGAATGCCTCACGTCTTCCAGTCAGAATCTTATGTCCGTATGCCTGATGGCCTACATCCCAGACGATGCGGTCTTCAGGAGTATTGTACACGTAGTGTAAAGCTACGGTGATTTCCACAACACCCAGAGAGGAAGCAAAATGACCTGGATTTACAGCCACTTCGTCGATGATGTCTTCTCTCAATTCTTTGCATACCTCTGGCAACTGATTAATGCTCAGTTTGCGCAAATCATTAGGATATTTGATATTGCTTAACAGACTAAACTTACTTTTGTCCATAATTTAATAATTTTATAAGTGCAAAGGTAATGCTTTTTTTCATAAAATAACATTTTTATGGGAAGAATTTCGCTTTTTTCGATAATTCTTTGTATTTTTGCAAAAAATTAGGAAGGAATCAGTAAAAGGAGAGGAACCTTTCGTTCTCTCCGGTTGCGCTTTTCCAGTAAATAAGTAACTAAACATAAAGATTAAATAAATGAAAAAGAACCTGTTCTTTGTGGGAGCCTTGATGATGGCTTCCCTCTCGATGATGGCGCAGACCAAGAATGGCGGCATCAATCAGACTATGCTCCAGCAGATAGAGAAAAGCCAGACTGGCGGTGTGACCAACAAGGCTTTGTTTAACGCTATCGCTGGCAACAACATCGATGATCTCGTGAAGAATCATGCGAATGAGGCTCCGGTAGATACTCATTTCAGCATCGAGACTCCTTCTCAGAGCATCCATAACCAGAAGAGTTCCGGTCGCTGCTGGATGTTCAGCGGCTTCAATGTACTCCGTTCCAACTTTGCTGTCAACGACAAGCAGGGTAGAGTAGTGGAGTACTCTCAGGACTATCTCTTCTTCTACGACCAGCTGGAGAAGGCTAACCTGATGCTCCAGGGTGTCATCGACCTCGGCAAGAAGAGCCTGGAGGATCCTCAGGTGCAGTTCTTCTTCAAGAATCCACTCAATGACGGTGGTACTTTCTGCGGTGTTGCCGACCTGGCTAGCAAGTACGGTCTCGTACCAATGAGCGCTCAGCCAGAAACTTATTCCAGCAACAATACTTCCAAGATGAGCCGTCTCATCAGCAGCAAGCTCCGCGAGTATGGTCTCGAGCTCCGCAAGATGGTAGCCCAGGGCAAGAAACCTGCTGCTATCCAGGCTCGTAAGACCAAGATGCTTGCCCAGGTTTATCACATGCTCAGCCTTACTCTGGGTGAGCCGGTGAAGGAGTTTACCTATGCATTCCGCGACAAGGATGGCAAGCAGGTAGGCGAGGCTAAGAAATATACTCCTAAGAGTTTCTATGAGGAGACTGTTGGCAAGGACCTCAACGGTACCTTCCTGATGGTGATGAACGACCCACGCCGTCCTTATCACAAGACATACGAGGTAGAATACGACCGCCATACCTACGATGGTCATAACTGGAAGTACCTGAACCTGCCTATGGAGGAGATTGCGCAGCTCGCCATCGCTTCCCTGAAGGATGGTCATAAGATGTATTCCAGCTACGATGTGGGCAAGCAGCTCGACAGAAAGCGTGGCTATCTGGCACTCGACAACTTCGATTATGCCAGCCTCTTCAACACTTCATTCCCAATGAACAAGGCAGACCGCATCGCTACTTTCGAGAGCGGTTCTACCCATGCCATGACTCTGACTGCGGTAGATCTCGATGCTGCCGGAAAGCCTGTGAAGTGGAAGGTGGAGAACAGCTGGGGTGCTGACAATGGTTTTGGTGGATGCTTCATCATGACCAACGATTGGTTCAACGAGTACATGTTCCGCCTGGTAGTAAACAAGAAGTATGCTTCTGAGCAGCTCTTGAAGGAATTCGACCAGAAGCCAACCATGCTGACTCCAGATGATCCTCTGTTCCAGTTGGAAGACTAATAATAAGAATATTCAAAGCCATATATGGTGTATCATGCGCCATATATGGCATATTGTTTCTAGTAATCAACATAGAATTAGGTATAGATGAATAAGCGGGAAGTTTTTGGGCATTTTTTCAAATCATATTATGGTCGATTATATTATTATGCGCTGCAACTTCTGAAAGATGAGGAGGCAAGCCGAGATATCGTGAGTGGCGTTTTTGCTCACGTATGGGAGAATTTCGACTCCTATGACATGCAAACCTTACCAGCCTTCTTGCTTAAAACCGTGAAAAATAAGTGTTTAGACTATCTTCGGCATACAGCTGTTCATGCACAATATGCCGATTACTATCTTCATGCAGTAGATCAATGCTATGAAGATAATGATATCCAGAAAGAACGTCAGCGGCAAGTAGAAGAAATGTTGGATTTGTTACCGGATACTACTCGTCATGTTTTGGAAGAATGTTATCTTAACCATAAGAAATATCGGGAAGTAGCAGATGAGATGAATGTCTGTCAGGAAACGGTCAAGCGCCATATCATAAAGGCCTTGAAACTGTTAAGAGAACATTATCATCAAATAAAAACTTGAAAATAATCAAAAGAATCTCAATTGGGGATGTTACTATTTTGGTAGGTAAAACGTATTATTTTTAGTAAAGAAATAGAAATATGATGAAGCAAACAGATATTTTTAATGATGAGAGTTTACAGAATGACATCCAAGACTTGGTTGCCATAGAACAGGCTATGATACGAAAAACATATCCTCTGCCAAACCTTGACAAGGAGTTGGAGAAGATAGTAGGCAAAGAAAATTCGGATGCCGAAGAGCCTGTGAAACATCAATATCCGATGATGAGAATGCTGATGAGTGCTCTGATGGGCGCTGCTGCTATGTTGGCGATAGTTTTTGTATGGCAGTGGGTGAGCTCCAGGCAGACTATTGATGAAGCTACCGGAAATCGGATAACGCAAAATGTATCTTCTGAACAAGGTATGACAATGCTTCAGACTGCAGATGGTGAGATGATTACTCTGACACTGGCTGATGGCACTGAAGTAAAGCTCAATAGTAATAGTAAGATTACTTATCCCCACTGCTTTAAGGGAGCAGAGCGTATGGTGCATCTTGAAGGAGAAGCATTCTTCAAGGTAAGGCACGACAGTAAGCGTCCTTTTGTGGTGGATGCAGGTGGTGTCTTGACCAAGGACTTGGGTACTTCTTTTAATATCAAGGCTTATCAGGGTAGTGACTGTAAAGTGACTTTGGTTGAGGGAAAGGTGGAAGTCCTGGCAAAGAACAGTCAGCATAAACCTGTGACATTGAATCCGGGACAGCAATATTCCTTAAGTGCAAAGGAGACTGTTTCTGGGCAGATAATTAATGTAAATACGGATGAAACTACCGCATGGGCAGATGGTGTGCTCTATTATCACGACCAGACTTTGGAATACATCTTGGATAATCTTGCAGCATATTATCAGAGTAAGGTGGTATTTAGAAATCCTGCAGTCAAAATCAAGCATCTCGATTTCTCCGCAGATAAGAGTGGCAGTATAGAGGATGCTATAGGACTCTTGAATAATCTGGGAGTTGCAAAGGTTAGTTTTAAGGGAAATACTATATATATAGAATAAGGTATTTAAGTAAATCTTGATGTATCGTCACATCGGCATTTTTGGGAAATTATAATTCCTGAAAATGCCGATGTTTTAGTTTTATTTGTAAGAAAACAAACTTTTTTCATTATTTTTTGAAAGTAGATGTTACCGATTCGCTGTCAGAAACGTATTTTTATTATAGTATTAACGAAAAAGAGAGAAATATGAAAGAAATAAGATGTGTATTCATGTTTGCTGTCCTGACTTTATGGATGGCATTGCCTGTAGGAGCACAGAATGCAAAGAGAGGCATCACGATGTCGCTCGTTAATGAGTCTTTGGCTTCTGCATTGAGAAAAGTACAGCAGGAGTCGGATTATAAGGTGAGTTTTGTGATAGAGGACGTAAATCCCTATACCACAACGGTTCATCTGAAGAATGCTTCTGCCTCAACTGCCGTAAAGCAGATTTTACATGGTAAACCTTTCACTTACTCAGTAAGTGGTAAGTTTATTACCGTCAAGAAGGTTTTGCAACATAAAACTGCAGCTGAAGCTACAGATAATGGAGCTGCCATCCGCCCCCTCTCAGGAACAATTACCGATGAGGATGGAGAACCTATGATTGGCGCTTCTGTTGTAGTGCCTGGCAGTCCTTTTGGAACCGTGACTAATACGGATGGTAATTTTGAGTTTTATATTCCTAAAGGATGTCATGAGGTTACGGTTTCGTATGTCGGTATGAATGACCAGAAGGTAAAGGTGGCTGGTAGGGATCATGTGAAGATTGTGATGTCTGAAAATAAGACCATACTTGGTGAAGTGGTTGTAACGGGTTATCAGACAATCTCTAAGGAGCGTGCAACCGGTGCTTTTACCAAGGTAACAGCTGATGAACTGAAAGACAAGAGGTTGGGTAATCTCTCTACTGTGCTGGCTGGCGAGGTTGCCGGATATAATGACGGCATGATTCGTGGCGTAACCACGATGAATGCCTCTGCTTCTCCTCTCTATGTCATAGATGGCTTTCCAGTAGAGAAAACTAAGTTGACCGGCAATGGAACTGGTGATATTACCGAGGAAATCCCTGATTTGAATATGGATGATATTGAGAGTATTACTGTTCTTAAAGATGCTGCTGCTGCTTCCATCTATGGTGCTCGTGCTGCCAATGGTGTCATTGTCATCACTACCAAGAAATCGGCAGCTAAGGGTAAGACCAATGTCTCTTTCAATGCTTCTCTTACCTGGCATCCTTATTCTTATTATACAGATTATCTCGCCAATTCTTCTCTTGTTATTGACTTGGAGAAGGAGTGGGCTGCGCAGAATCCGAATCTTGCAGGCAATGGAGCTAAGGTATACGCTCAGAATATGTTGGATCAGAAAATCTATACGAGCGCGGGTATCTGCAATATCTTGAATTATTATGCAGGCAATATCTCTGAGTCAGAAATGAATGCTAAACTGACAGATTTGGCTGGAAAAGGTTATAACTACTATGACCAGATGAAGAAGTATGCTAAGCGCGATCCGTTGTATCAGCAGTATAATATGAATATTGTAAACAACTCGGTGAATAATCTCTTCAAGGCTTCGGTCACTTATAAGTATAATACCCTTGAAGATAAGTATTCCAATAATCAGAGTTTAGGTATCAACCTTACCAATACTTCTCATTTCACAAAATGGCTTTCTTTGGATTTAGGTGCTTACCTAAAGGTGGGTGAGGATCAGACACAGAACTACAATGTCCTTTCTCCTGGATATTCTGTTTTGCCATACGATAATTTAGTGAATGCTGATGGCTCTTGTTATACCAAGCCGATGAGTGAGAGATATGATGCAAGTACTTTGGCTATCTATCAGAAGTATGGTCTTTATAATATGGATATCACTCCTTTGGAAGAGCTGGATCGTCAGATTACCACCAACAAGGAGTTGGCTTTACGAACTTTTGCCCGTCTGAATGTACAGATTCTGCCCTGTTTGAAGTATGCTGCTTCCTTCCAGTACGAACGAGCTTCATATCGTGGTGAAAACTGGGCTGATAAAGCTTCTGTGCAGGTTCGGGGTGTGGTAAACGGGTATGCAACCGATAATGGTGATGGCTCTGTCAATTATGTGATTCCTTATGGGGATATCCTGGTTCGTTCAGACCAATATACCTCTGCTTATAACTTCCGTCAGCAGTTGAGTTTTGACCAGACTTTCAAGGATGTTCACAGCGTAACTGCTATTCTGGGCACGGAAACCATCCAGAACAAGCAGGAATTGCATCGAGACAAACTGTTTAACTATGATTCTCAGATGTTAACATCCAATATGGTGAATAATGCTGATTTGTTGAAAGGTATAGCGGGTGTGCTGGGATATAAATCTATGACCGCGACTGATTTGTCTGCTTCTTATGAGAATGTAAATCGTTATGTTTCGGTATATGGTAATGCTGCTTATACTTACGATGACCGTTATAGCTTGACTGGTAGTTTACGATGGGACCGCTCTAATCTCTGGGGAACCAGTTCGAAGTTTCAGAACAAGCCTATCTGGTCGGTAGGTGCCAGTTGGATTATCAGTAAGGAGAAGTTCTTCCACGCAGATTGGGTCAATTATCTGAAACTCCGTGTTTCTGATGGTATTGCCGGTAACGTATCTAAGAATTCTGCCCCTTATATGGTGGCAAGCTATAATAATAACGGGCATGTGGGAGGTACACAGGGATATGTGCAGTCGCGTGCCAATCCGATGCTGAGCTGGGAGAAAACCAATACCTTTAATATAGGTATCGATTTCTCGCTCTTTAAGAACCGACTCAATGGTACTGTAGAGTATTACGACAAGAAGGGTACCGACCTCCTGGCTTCTTCCATGGGTGTACCTACTGAAGGTTGGGGCTACAGCACCTATACCATCAACAATGGCGAGATGTACAATCGTGGTGTAGAAATTTCCCTGAGTGGTGAGGTTCTGCGTACCAGGGATTTCTCATGGAGAGCCAATATGACTTATGCTTATAATAAGAATGAGGTGACTTATGTAAATGTAAAGGCGCCGGTTTATATTCTTCAGTTGGATTACCCTTCGGCTTATCCTATTATCGGCAACGAATATAATGCAATCTATGGCTATAAGTGGGCTGGATTGAGTGAAGAAGGATTGCCACAGGTGTATAATGAGAATGGTGAGAAGGTAACTAATCAGCCAACGACATTGGATGCCATCTCTTACATGGGTACTACCACTCCTAAGTATAGTGGATCTTTCGGAACCAGTATCAGCTACAAGGATTTCGATTTCAGTATGCAGTTCCTTTTTGCGGGTGGTCATAAGATGCGCAATGCCAATCCTGCTTTCCTCACTTGCAGTTTTTCCAGCGTAGGATATATCTCCAATATTGCGGGAGCTAGTGCCGGACTTGCTAATCGTTGGCAGAAACCAGGTGATGAGGCTTATACCAATGTGCCAAAGGCTGTTTTTGCCGAAAGTGGTTTGTCAGCATCTTCTTTGTATAGTACTTATTTTTATTCTGATATCAATATCCTTGATGCCAGTTATATTCGTCTGAACAACATTTCTCTGGCTTATCATTTGCCAAAGTCGCTGTGCCGTTCGCTCTATATGCAGAGTGCCCGTGTTCAGGCTAATGTGGAGAATCCGTTCTTCTGGGCAAAGACCAAACAGGCTAAGTACCAGCTGGGTGGTTATAATGCCACCAACTATGTGTTAGGCATTTATCTCAACTTTTAAATAATGAAGAAAATGAAACAGAAATTAGTATATATGGTGTTGTTGCTGGGCATGGTTATGGGACTTGCCTCTTGCGATAACTATCTCAATATAGAACCAAAGGGCAAACGCATCCCTAAGTCGCTCGCCGACTATGAGGCTTTTCTCCGTTACGAGTATGGTACTCATCGCATGCCGGTTTTGCAAACGTGCTATTTGCTTAATGATGAATATCTCACCAATTCGTATGCCAGTTATTATCCGATGTATAAGGCTAACTACAATTGGGAGGAGGAAACCGATCGTGCCTATTGGAACTCTGCAGATGAGAGTACTTATTATGTGGCTTATGGCACTATCAATACCTGCAATCTGATATTGGAAGATGTGCCTAATACAACAGAAGGTACTGAGAAAGAAAAGGCTGAGGTGATGGCATATGCCAGAGTGTTGCGTGCGATGAACTATTTCAATCTCGCTAATTATTATGCTGATACCTACGAGCCTTCAAATGCTGCCAGTAAGTTGAGTGTGCCTCTGATTACAAGCAGTCTTCAGAATGCTCCTTATCATCAGGCCACCATTCAGGAAATCTATGAATTCATTTTGAATGATTTGAACACGTCGGTAGCTGATCTTCCAGATATGGGTACCACGCTCCTCCATCCGGGCAAGGGAGCTGCCTATGCTATGTTGGCACGTACCTATCTTCAGATGATGAACTATGAAAAGGCGTTGGAGTTTGCTGATAAGGCTCTTGCCATTAATGATAAGTTGGTTGATTGGGTTGGATTCTATAATGATAATAAGGGTGTGATAGGCCAAGAGGGTGTTTATCCTTCTTTGAAAACGCCATTGGGATTTGATAGCCAGGACTGTTATAATTTCAATTATGCCGATAATAGTTCCAACTATGCATCTGCGATATTCAAGATACCGGTAAATCGTGCTGCCGGATTCGAAGAGGGAGATGCTTATTTCTTGAGCAATTGGAAACTAAGAACGATTGGTGCAGAAACTTATTATCAGGGGTTGACCAATGGCTATATCAATCTTGCTGGTATGAGAACCGTGGAGCAGTATCTTATCAAGGCTGAATGCTTGGCTCGTAAGAAACAGTTGACAGATGCTATGGATGTGCTCAATGAGGTGCGTAAGACATATATCCTTCCAGAGAAATATCAGCCACTATCGGCGTCCTCTGTGGCAGAAGCTATCCGGTATATACGTCAAGCTAAGGATAATCAACTTATCTTCTCTATTGTGCCGTTTGGCGATGCTCGTCGCTTAAATGCTGAAGGTACCTATGCCCGCACGCTGACAAAAGAGATAGATGGCAAGCAGATAAGTCTTGCTCCATCCTCTCATCTCTGGACCTTCCCATTCCCTAAGGGAGCCATTGATAATCCTGGCAACGGAAGTTTCGTACAGAATGTGGAGAAGTAATGAACGTTAAAATAAATCTTTCTAGTAATTGTACAAATATGATTTTTAAAAAAACAATTTTCTCATTGGCATTGGCGCTCATCTCTGTGATGAGTGCTCATGCTCAGAATGCAGACGAGTGTATCATTGATGCAATCTTGAATGGTGTGCCTGATGGTACGGAAATGGAAGCCGTCCTGGCTGCTACCCATCGTAATGAGAAACCTCTCGCTAAAGGTGTGGTAAAGGGTGGAAAACTTACTTTAACCATCCCTGTTACAGAGGCTCGTTTTATCGGTGTCGGTCCAAGAAACGGTGTTTTCACTTTTAGTCTGATGACCAAAGGTGGCGAAAAAGTGCAGGTGTCTCTCGATGCCAAACCCATCAATGATGGGGTGAACACAGGTTTTTATACCAGCAATGTAAAGATTTCTGGCAGTGCTATGAACGATGAATATCAGACAAAAATCGGTTCAGTGAGGGATATGCTTGATAAGATGTATAAGGATATAAACGATAAGCATAAAAAATTGATTGCAGAACAGAGCAAGGCTTACCAGGCAAAGGATAAAGCTAAGATGAAAGTTTTGGAAGATAGTGACGAGAGAAAAGAGATGGCTACCGAACAGAAGAATTTCTTTGATACGGTAGAGTCTTCTTATGGAAAGTTGTATTCAGACAACAAGGATTCCTGGTGGGGACCTTTCGCCATGCTTTGTACCTTGAACTATTTCACCAAGGAAAACTCCAAGGAATGGAATTCGTTCTCAGAAACTGCTAAGAATAGCTTCTATGGAAAGTTGCTCAACGAGCAGATTAATCCAAAGGGACTTACAGGTGAGACTTTGCCTCAGTTCGAACTCCAGCAAGTTGATGGTTCTAAGGTGAGCATGGCTTCTTGTGTAAAGGGAAAGAAGTATTATCTGGTTGATTTCTGGGCTTCATGGTGTGGACCTTGCCGCAAGGAAATTCCTAACCTCAAAAAACTTTATGAACTGTATAAAGGAAAGGGACTGGAAATAGTAAGTGTTTCTATCGATAAGAATGAAACTGCTTGGAAGAAAGCGCTTGCTGAGGAGAAACTTTCTTGGCCTAACGGACTTGACCGTGCCGGTATAGCTGATTCTTATAAGGTAAAGTTCATTCCTGCCATCTTCCTGGTAGATGGTACTACAGGTGAGTGTATTGCTGAGAATATCCGTGGTACGGAATTGGCTGCAAAGTTGGCTGAACTATTCTCGAAATAAGATATTTAGACGAAAAGTTTGGCTAAAGTGCTCCATTTATATAAAGATAAACCGTATTTTTTCGATAATATCGTGAAATACGGTTTATTTTTTGTATTTTTGTACCCGAAATAATGGTAAGAACGTTATTTATATAAAAGCTATATAGATTATGTTAGAGAAAAGTAAGCGTGAGCGCATCATTGCGCTCGTTAATAAAGAGGTGGTTCCTGCCATCGGCTGTACCGAACCGATGGCTGTGGCACTATGTACAGCCAAGGCTGCTACTACATTGGGCAAGCGCCCTGAACGTATTGAAGTTCTTCTGAGTCCTAATATGCTCAAGAATGCGATGGGTGTCGGCATTCCTGGCACGGGTATGATCGGTTTGCCTATCGCCGTATCGCTGGGTGCGCTCATCGGAAAGCCTGAATATCAGCTGGAAGTGTTGAAAGACCTCACTCCCGACAGTCTGGAGCAGGGCAAACAATATATCAAGGATGCGGATATCAACATCAAACTGAAGCAGGGTGATGTGGATAAACTCTATATCGAAATCATCTGTCATGCCGGTGAAGACCAGGCTACGGCAATTATCTCCGGTTCTCATACCAACTTTGTTTATGCTGAGCGCAATGGCGAGGTGGTATTCGATAAGCGTGGCGGTGCTGTGGGCGATGAGGCTGATGACGACATCCAACTCAATTTCCCGATGGTTTACGAGTTTGCAACAACAGCTCCGCTTGATGAAATCTCTTTCATCCTCACGACCAAGGAATATAATATGAAGGCTGCCGAACTGAGTATCAAGGGCAACTATGGACATTGTCTCGGTAAGACAATGGATCGCCCTTTGAGTCATGGCATCTTCGGTAATAACATCTTCTCTCACATCATCTCCAGTACCGCTTCTGCTTGCGATGCCCGTATGGGTGGAGCCATGATTCCGGTGATGAGTAATAGCGGTAGCGGCAATCAGGGAATCTGTGCTACCAACCCTGTTGTGGTATATGCTCAGGAGAATGAGAATACTGAGGAAGAAATGATCCGTGCCTTGATGCTCAGTCACTTGACGGCTATCTATATCAAGCAGAGCTTGGGAAAACTCTCAGCTCTATGTGGTTGCGTGGTAGCCAGTACGGGCAGCAGTTGCGGTATCACCTATCTGATGGGTGGTGATTATACCCGTATCTGCAATTCTGTCAAGAATATGGTGGCAAACCTTACAGGTATGATCTGCGATGGTGCCAAACCTAGCTGTGCCTTGAAGATTTCTTCGGGTGTCAGTACCGCCCTGCTTTCCGCTCTTCTTTCGATGGAAGGCAAATGCGTGACATCGGCAGAGGGCATCGTAGATGATGATGTGGATAAATGTATTCACAATCTTACAAGTATCGGTGCCGATGCGATGAGAGCAACCGACGATATGGTGCTTGATATCATGACACATAAATAATGAAGAGTGTCTTTTTTACATTCTTTATCAAAAGGCTCGCAAGAAACACCTCTTGCGAGCCTTTTTTGATTGTTTTTTGGGGCTATTTTACTTAAAAAGATTTAAAAAACTGACATTTGTTGCCTTAAAATCTTAACCGTATTGAAAAATAACGTATCTTTGCAACAGCTAACTGAAATATAAAAATATAACGTAATAAATAAGAAACCAAATAACAAATTTTTAAACTCTATCTTATGATAAGACAACTATTCACAGTAAGTACTATGATTATGGCTCTTGGAATGGCTCCAGCCCAGGCTTATGGGGGAACTCGTATCCAGGAAACTAATCAGTCCAAAGATGGACAATGCACTGGTACCATTATCGACCCTACAGGGGAGCCTGTAATTGGTGCTACAGTCACAGTTAAGGGAAAGCAAGGTGGAACCATCACCGATTTTGATGGAAAATTTACCTTAAATCTATCTTCTCCAGATGCTGTACTGGTATTTTCTTACATTGGTTATGTAACACAGGAAATTTCGGCTAAAAATCAGAATGAGTTGAAAGTTGTGCTGAAGGAAGATGCAGAGAAACTGGATGAAGTGGTTGTTATCGGTTATGGTGCCGTACGTAAGGCTGATGTGGCTGGTGCAGTGGCCGTATTGGATAATAAAAGCTTCAAGGACCAGCCGATTACGCAAGTTTCTGATGCATTGCAGGGCCGTGTGTCGGGTGTGCAGGTAGAAAACAGTGGTGTACCGGGAGGAAGCGTAAAGATTCGTGTGCGTGGTTCTGGTTCTATTAACAAGAGTAACGATCCGTTGTATGTAGTCGATGGAATTGTGCGTGAAAGCGGTCTGGACGGCATCAACCCGGAAGATATT
>ENA-OPNW01001363-OPNW01001363.1-human-gut-metagenome-genome-assembly--contig:-NODE-1363-length-12320-cov-6.865308_pt1 | contig 12320 bp, 11 predicted proteins | sample MGYA00241540_ERZ501777 | MGnify/ENA primary metagenome ERZ501777 (study PRJEB25962, sample SAMEA2042615) | human gut metagenome | biome: human gut; feature: human-associated habitat; material: faeces...
TGCTCTGTATAAAAATCCAAGAATGAAATCAGACAACGATTTAATCAGTGTTTCCAAAAATCCAAGAGTAAAATCTGACAACTATTGCATCAGTGTTTTCCATAGGAGTGATACAGCAAAAAAGGCCGCTCCCAAGAAAGCTCCCCACAGAGAACCATTGATACGAATGGCCGCCACATCTTCAGATACAGATTTTTCTGCCAAGGACGCCATCGTCCGGCCATCATAACCAGCCAAAGCCTTCTCCACCACCGACGCCGCCATGCGATGCATCCATCCCACATGCGGCCGCACCAGACGTAAGAAGAAGGCATCGAAATCCCGCCGCTTCTCCTGAGCAGAAAGCTGTCCGTCCACCAAAGAAAGTAAAGCCTCTGCCAACCGATGCGCCAGTGGCTCTTTCTTTTCCTGCCACAAGGAAATGAACCAATTCCGCCCTTTACCAGACAATAAGCGACGAATCAACTTCTGCGCAGCACCATTGACCTGCCGCTTCCAAACCTCATTGGTCTCTAGCTGGACGATCACTTCCTCATAGGCCTCTCCCATCTTTTGGCGAAGCTCACTTTCCGGATCCGTCAAAGCCTCTGACAAGGACAACATCTTTTCCTGCACCTTTTTTACCATCTCTGCATCCCGATCCTCTACCGCATCCCGGAAGAGGGAATGAAGCCAGCCCTTATCATTATATTTCCGCCAAGCCAAAAGATAGACTCGCTGGATTTCTTCCTGCGTCACCTCAGCCTGCAGAAAGCCCTTCACCTCGGCCGCCAAAGCCTCCGTCAAAAGCTCCTTCTTCGGATAATCGCGGAATGCCGCCATCACCTTGGCCATATGCCCCGCCCAGTCTATATCTGCCGCTTTTCTCTCGATCGCCTCACTGGACATCGTCCATAACGATTCCGCAGGAAATACAGCCAGCACCATGTGAATCACATCCGCTGCCAGCTTCTCCGTCAAATCCCGATGGTTCGTCAACCAACGAGCCACTACATCAGAAGGCACATGCTGGCGCAGGATCTCCGACAGCCTTCCCCTGGTCAGAAGCTCATTCACCACCATATCCTTCGCGATGGATACGATCATTTCCCGATTCTTCGCGATCAAATCCGTTCGCCAGGAAATGCCAAGGGGCCTGCGAAATAAAGAAGTCACGCCGAACCAATCGGCAAAACCTCCTACCGCCGCCGCAAAAGACATATGAAACACCCCTGCGAGCCACGGGCTCTCCCCCTGAAACGGAGCTGCCCCTAAGGTAAGAACCACAGAGCTCGCCAGTATACCGTCAGCAAGCCATCGTTTTTTCAAAGAAATCACCACCTCCGATTAGATATCACTGGGGAAACGCTGAATAAATCGCAGAATCAGATTTCATCAGAGTTTCCCTAGTATGCAGTATACACCGATGCATATATTATTGTTCATTGTTTGCACCTAACAACCAGTTACCACTTATCGATCCATTTTTCCAGTTCATCCAAGGAATCAATGATAGAATCACAAGCCTTTTCCGTGACCGTATAGGCTTTATCTATGGTATCCACCAGCGCATCTGCCGTTTCCGCCAATTTCATTTCGGCAGCTTCCTGCTCCTCTGGTGGCAATTCCTCTATTTTCTGATCCACCCAATTTCCCGCTTTCTCCAATAATTGATCCATCATCGATGGTGCTTCCTCTGCCTGTTTCTCTTCCACCATCTTAGCATAAAACTGCTCTGCCCACTGTTGTAATGCTTGATTCGCCATCACATTCGCATCATCCCTATTTCCAAATGGAATCTCAGGAAGATTGTTTCCATTGTCACTCATCTTATCTCCTCCTTAGGAAATACATTTCCAGCTGCTTTGTATATCAGCTTTTCTTCCAGTATACCAATGAGAATGGACAAAGAATGGGTATGGAAAATATTTTTTGAAATTATATGAAGTCATCAAAAAAATGTTGCTGAGTACCTGTCCTAAGCTGAATACTCAACAACATGTTTATTACAATTCACAAAATTCCGCCCGATAAATCTATCATTGGGCTGTAAACTCGCTTAGTACTTACATTTTCTCTATTACACAAATTGTTTTTTCCCCTATGGTTGATGGTGTCATGGAAGTAGAGGATACGAATACATCTCCTGGGCGTAAATCTATCGATTTTCTCCCTTTCTTTATCATATCTGTTCTCCAACCGTAATGAACAAGTGACTTAACAAGTGACTTTCTCGAATCATCCCAATAAGCGCCTAGAGAACTATTGTTGTCAGCAACCTGTTCAATACACCAAAAGGGAGATTTATTCACCCAAGGCTGCCAATGCACAATACCATCCCTATCTGCTTTCACAGAACAAATCTCGTAGCTATCTAAAAGGCATTCTTTTAGCCGCTTTTGGTCATTCGTTATTTTTTCACTATCATCTAAAATTCCTAAATTAATGTCTACTCTATTATATTTCCATGTAAAAATATATCCCCAATCAGAAGATCCGTCATAATAAATACTTGGCCCCCAGAAATCGTTCGTTAAAATACCTCGCTTTAAACTTTCCTTTGCTCCATATACCGTGAATAGGGGCTGTCCTTTTTCCACCATAGCCCCTTCTGCCACTTCGATTTTCAGCATCACTTTTGGTGCATACTTAGAAATACCAGTTGCATTTTCCAGTCGTTCCGGCCATAGGGCATAATAGCTATCAGGTGCTACCTGCCCTGGTGTATTCAAATCGCCTACCAAGTTCAAGTAACATTCCCCGGTTCTCCCCTCAAAGGATTTCCATTTGTGATTCTCGCATAATAGATATTTATACCGATTTCTCTCCTGAATCAATTGGGCCGCTTCGGCTGCTTCTTTCAACATAGATTCTTTGCAGCCCATAAACAAGTATAGCTGGCTTAGTTTCCCATAGACACTGTCATTTTCAGCTTTCATTTCCTGACACAGGATGAGAGTGTCTAGCAAGTAGGCACTCTTACCGCCGGACTGGTGCACCTTTTGAAACCACATTTCCAATTCGGTGCCAGCTGTTTCTTTCATATGACAGAAGAGATGGTACAGCGGTGTATCCACATGTAGCGACTCCCGAATCCGTGCCACCGTCACCAGACCATCATCCGCCGCTTTCGCCTCTGGTTTTAGTAGCGACCAGGTGAAAAGCAAGAGGGACAAATAGACTTCTTTAGTCTTCGGATCGGCCTTCCCCATCACGTGCCCTTCCAAAGGATAGGCCGCCCCCTTCCTTTCTGCACCAGCAAAGAGTGTTTCCTTATTTTTCCCTTGATTGGCCTGAGCCGACTGGGATTGCTTTTCTTGCCATTTGGAAAGGCCATCTTTGACTTGTTGCACCTCAGCACCAATGTCAGCAAGTTTCTTTTGTAGCTCATCTATCGTTTCCATCATTATTACCCTTTCTAGCTATGATCTACCATGCTAATCTACAATCCATTGATCACTCGTTGCTTCTGCAGCTTCTGTGACTATTTCTTGCTCGATTCCCATCAAAGAAAAGAGATTCACCAAGGATTCCAGTCCTTCATCTCCAGCTTTCACTTTCTTCCATAGTTGGAGTACATCTAAAGCAAATGTACCATTTCCACCAAAAGCCTGCACCTCTCGCGCCCAATACTTCACATCCACTTCTTCACACATCAAAACTTGAAACATCAGTTCATCTAAAGCACGAACCTCTCCTACACTTTGATGGATATGCTGAACAAACTGACATCCCGCTTCATAATTCGTAGCATAGGGCTTTAATAGAAGAAGGGCAAACTGCAACAATTGGATATACGAAGTATGTGCAGCATTCCCTTTCATGAAATGCTCCATCGCAGCTCTCTTGCTTTTCGATTTATCGGTTTCTTCTTCCTTGATAATATAGTCATCAGAATAATAAATTTTTTTACCTTTATAGATAATCAATTTATACCTAAAATCAATTTTAATCGTTTCACCTTTAATCTTGATCGTAATACTGCTTTCATCATTATCATTGATAATATTATCCATAGTAATATTATCAATGATCTGAGCGAATGCTGTATTATTTTTAAGTAATCTTATGAAATCTTTGATGTAATTGTTTCCATGATAATAATGATTTTTTAGTCTCAAACAAATATATTCATCTGAAAGATAATTTTGAAGATATCCCACTTCATCTATTTCATCACGTTTAGCCAAAAATTCATCAGCGGACAAATAGTCATTATTATAGTCTTCTAAAATATTCATAATTGTTTTCTCCTATTCTTTGGTATACTTTGTGAGCAGAGCTTCATAAGCCTTAAGCCCTTCTATGCTCTTCTCTTTTTCATCCGCTTGTTTTTCCAAGCTATCAAATTCAGCATTCACGTCTTTCAAGAGGATATCCACAAACTGCTCCTGCAACTGTCCCAATTTTTCTTTGAAAGATTTTACTTCTGTAGCGATTTGCTGGCTCAGGGCACCAATCAAGTCACTAGCTACCTGGGATACGACTTGTTTCAGTTGTTCTCTATCATTAGTGTCCCGCACTTCACCAGAAAAACGGTCTGTAATATCATTGATGTATTTGTCCAGAGACACTTGGAATACCGGTAGCTCAATCTGATTCAGCGTATCCTGCACAATGAGTCGGAGCTGGTCGGGATTGAAATCGGTGGAACTCGTATCCATGTTGTTCACAATTGCCTGAAGCAAATGCCCCTTAAGACCCTTCAAGTCAATACTATCTGCCACACGGCTATCGGTGGTCTGCTGAATCTGATGAGCATAGCGTCGCAAACTTTCCAATGCATCGCTAGTATCGATGTATTTGTAATGGGTATCGTAGGTGTAGGTTTCTTTATGACTACTCCCCCAAGTCCACGGCTTGTACCACTTACTATCGCTGACTCTACGGGTCTTCGTGTGGGTTTCTGTACCGCTTCGTTCGACTAGCATATCTCGATTGGAAGCCAGGCTGTGAAGTTCTCCCACCAGAGCCACTTTGGCACTTTCCATATCACACATCACTTGATTGAATTGGTCTCCCACATGGCTCTTCATCTTCAATATCTGATCCGCCATGGCTTGTTTTTGAACTAATATTTCTTTCTGGTCGTGACTTTCCAAGATCTGTCTATTCTGTCTGGCTCTATGCAGCAGTGCTGTCAGCACGGTCTGGATATTTCCCTGCATGGCAGGAAGCATCTGTTGGAGACTAGCAGCCAATTTTTCATCTTTATGAGCTGCGATGTCTTGAAATTCTTTTTCAATGGCTGTCATATCCCCTAATTTTGCGACCAATTCAGGCGACATATCCCCATTGGCATCGTCCAAATTTTCAAATGTGTTTTCTTCTAGTAGGGTATACTGTTCTCTTGTTTTCTGAGCCATACGATGCATAAGGGATGACAGGAAGAAAGGATGTGTACAGGAATTCATAAGTTTTCCCAGTTCAGGTCGCCCGCTTTGGGTATATTCCTCCGCATACCGAGTAAAATCGCCTTCTGCTCTACGCTGGAATTTTTCTTTTTCTGCAAGGATAGCTTCTTCCAAGCTGCCATAGTCATACGATGCGTCCAGTACAACATCATCAAATTTGCTGGCAATGAGGCGGATGTCTCCTACGCCTTGTCCCGGAAGCTGAGTCTGGAGCAGGTCAATATCCTGTCGATCTAAGGCCTGGGATGCAACGGTCAGGAAAAAGACCACGTCACATTCTGCCAGAAAATCTTTGGTGGTTTGGGTACGAGATATGATGGGGTCATTGGTCCCTGGGGTATCTACGATGGACAAACCTTCCAGTTCGGGGCGATTAATGCAGAGAGTGACACTCTTTACGATAGGTGTCACTTTCCCATTGGCGCCCACATAGGTATCCAGCACCGATTCCATCTGGCTTCCATCGGGCATAGGAATGGTTTCCGCTCCTTTTTCCAGGTAAGGTCCTACATCGAGGCCACTGTTTTTCACATCCTGTACCAGTTCCTTGGCCGTTTTTACATCTTCTCTGACGCTGTCTTCTTGCTTTGCTAATTTTTCCAACTGTTTCCATTCCGCTGGTCGGTAGTAGCTAATTACCAGATGGGGATGTTCGTCATATTCGATTTTTGTCAAAGTAGCAGTCTTTGGCCGGAATGCATGGGGTAAAATATCTTTTCCCTGGAAAATGAGTTCATTCAGGAAGGAAGATTTCCCCGCTTTGACACGGCCCACCACAGCCAATGTCAGCTTGCGGTCTTCGGTTCTGAATTTTTCCAATTTCTTTTGGATGCTCTGGGTAAGCTGATCCATTTTCTCCTTGTCCTTTTCATCCATATAAGAGGCAAGGCCCTGTTTCATGTTGTCTACTTTTTGAGCCAACTGCTGAATCCGTTCTTCCTGCTGCTGAGTTGCTTGAAATTGTACGTTCATGATGGTGTCTCCTTCTTAGTTGTTAGTTATTGGTTGTTGGTTATCTAATACAAACAGGCAACAACCAATCTTAATTCTCATTTCCCACGTATTACTTTCATTTCCCCAATTGATTCTTTAGTACCTGGAGCAGCTGATCTTTATAATCACTAGAACCAGGCAAAGATTTTCTCTGGCCTTTCATGCCATTCATGGCGTTTCTCAATTTGAGTACCATGACAGGATCTTCTTTTTTACCACTCTTTTGCAGCATGTGGGCTAAGAGCAGTGAAGGATCGCCGGCATTTTCTTCGGCCAGTTCCAATTCACTTGGGGTAGGAATGTTGATTTGGACTTTCTGTGCTACTTTTCGCACCGTATCAAAGAAGATGTTTTTCTGGGTTTCCAAATTCGCCTGGGCTTGTTTCAATTTTTGGATGCGATTAGTCAAGATAAGTTTTGAATCATCCAAACTGCTTCGTATTTGTTCATTGTCAGAAAGAAACATCACTTTATTGACACGATCTAAACGAGCGGTTTCTTCTTTCATCTCTTTGCGGTAATATTTCTCACACTCTACAAAGAGTTTCATGAAATCATGACCGAAGCGCGATTGTTCCTGAGGTACATCCAATGTTTTCAACAAATCATGAATGGCTTGGATATCGGAAGCAATCGCCTTTTGCCACCGAGGAGCACGGGTAAATCCCCATACGCCTCGAATCGCGATGCCATTCCGATCCGTATCTTTTTTGATCCTTTCAATGGTTTTGTGATACTCCTCTATACCGTGGGATAAGACTTTATCGGCTTTGTTTAAAATAATGGCTTTAGGAATATGCGTGTCTAATTGTTTCAAAAAGTCGATGTCTGTCTGGGGCAATACAGAGCCATTGACAAACCAAAAAATGAAATCGCTATGGTTCAGTTGCTCTTTGGCAATCTGTTCATCCGTGCGGGCAGAGTAATCTTTGTTATCTGGTTTAGAGTAGCCAGGCGTATCCAGAAAGGCGATGTGCGCATAGGGCTGCCGTGGTGTGGAAATGAACATCCGCTGTATGAGCTGCCCCAAAGATACCCCCAAATTGCTCTTTTCTTCAAATCCATGGGCTAGGATACCCACATCATCAGTCGTCAAATCGGTAATACGGCTGTCGAATAAATTGATAGCTCGGATACTTTCTTCTCCATCGGCATGCATCAGATAGGTCGGTACGGAGGTAGAGGCCGCTGTGTCTGTCGGAAGTCGCACCTGGTCTTCCGCCGTTTTCCCCATAAGATTATTTAAAAAGGAAGATTTCCCTGTACTGAATCCACCCCCTAAGGCTACAATTTTCTTTCCAATCATATCTTGGAACACCAGAAAGTCTTCAAATTGTTCATACACTTCCTGCAAATCAAAGCACAGAGCCGGTAAATCAGGCGGTGCTTCCATTTCCAGCTCCTTTGGTAAATCGGTTTTGATGATTTCCTCGATTTTGTGTGCTTCGTCCAGCAGTTCATTCTTTTCTGTTTTCACAGCGATCAATTTTTTCACTAAGGTAAATTGTTTTTCTAACTCACTACTATTCGTATGTTCCATATATTTCACCTCGTATGAAATCAAGGATTGGTTTTTATGCTACATTGCCCTTAGATCATTTATAAGGTTGCCGTGCCCATCCATGTTTCTACTTGTTTCCAATCCTGCTGCAATTCTTGTTCTTTCTTTTCTTTTTCTTCCTGTTCCTTTTTCACCTGCTCAATCAGATCATTCAGTGCTTTTTCTTCCGCCTGGACCTGGGCATCCACTTCGGTATCAATGGTCTGACTAATCTGATCCGCCTGACTTCTAACCAAATCTTCTACAATGGTTTTCACTTTAGCAGACACTTGTGGTACAAATTCGGTGCGGAATTGTTGGATGGCTTTCTGCCGTTGTTCCTCTTTCTTGTTTGAGTTTCCCCAGATGCTGGCAACTATAGCAACAGCTGCTGATACAATCTGAATAATGGGCATTGGGATTTTCATGCCAATAGCAGCCAGTAAAGAAACCAGACCTTTCTTGACCAGTTCGGCCGTAATCAGTCCTGTCAATCCTGTAGTAGCTGCACTGGACATTTGCAGATTCATCTCTGGTACATCGACTTTAACGGCATTCGATACGCTTTGTAAATATTTTTCCACTTTGGGTTCAAAAGTGCGTTTCATGCCTTCTTCCACTTTGGTACGGACAATGGAATTAACTCGTTCTTTTGCGGTTTCATTGCGCCCTGCCATTGCCAGATCTGCAAATTCTCCTGCAAAATCTTCCAGTGCAATTCCTACATCGCTGGCAATGCTATCCATACAACCAGGAATCTGACTCTGAAAATCGGCTTTTTCGCTTGCCAGTTTTTCTTTCAAGAGTGCAATATGCTTCTCCCGTTTTTCCTTCTCCGTTTCCAATTCTGATACGGAACAATGGATTTTATGCAAAGCCGTGCGAAGATATTGTTGCAAAAGGGTCCCAAACTGCACCGTTTTCTGTTTCGTTTCTTTTTCAAAAATGGAAGCACTCTGTTTTTCCAGTTCTGTCAAAATTTGTTTAAGCCCTTCTATATCAACATGTCTTCCTTTGGCATTAGTACAGCAAATGGGTACATTATCCAATCCCACGTCCTGATGAAGTTGTTGCTTTAAATTCTCCACGCACTGTTCTCGCTGCTCTTCCAGCACACTACCGGATTTTGTAACTACCACATATACCGGCATATCATGGAATTTTAATTCTTTTAAAAATTCCAGTGTATCTTCTTCAATGGTGGAATTTCTCGCCTGAAAGGTCAGAATATAGGCTTTGCTTTCTGGCAGATATTCATTGATTGCTTTATTATGCAATTCAATGTTTGTCCCAAAGCCAGGCATATCTACCACTCGCACATCAGGCACGGTCTTCAAAAAATCACTGGGAATCCGCAGCTTCACGGTGGACCAATCTTTAATTTTGAAATCATGACCTATGAAATCTTCCATGGAAATATGCTTTTCTAGCAGAACTTTCTTGGTATCTCGGTCTTTTTTTACCAAAGTCACCTTTTCAATATCTCCATATATGATTTCTGTAGGAATCGCGGTTTCTGGCTGGGTACCTTCTGATAGATATTTCTTTCCCAAAAGGGAATTTAGCAGAGCACTTTTCCCGGTGCTAAAACGGCCTACCAAAGGACTAGTTACATGAAAACTATCGATACCATCAATGTAAGAAGAAATCCCCGCGGTTTGCAGTCCATATTTCTCCATCATCTGTTTCATAGCAAGAAATTTGTCTTTTGCAATTTGTTTATTCATAGATATCCTCTTTTTTCTGTACATATTGCCCTTGAATCATCATTTGGGCGAAAGCTCCACAGCTTATATCTAATATTTCTATGGAATTTTGTCATCCTGCTTATAAAAACAATCAACGTTCCATAACTGCAATGATTCTAATTTTATGGAACGAATGACGACTTAACACTTTGGCTCTAGCATCCATACGATTAGCTGCTTGTACCGTAGTCCGCTGTTTAGTAGAACCCTGCTTCTCCACCTGAAATTCCACAATATACGATTTCATTGTAATGACTCCTCTCTTTCAATAATTTGCAATCACAGTGGCTCAAAAATTCACGGCCATATGGCTCATATTTTCATTACCATTCACAAAATCAGAACCTCAACATTAGTAAGTATCTCTATATCTTCAGTTCAAACTTATTACAAGTATGACGCCCCTTGGTCTTCAACCCCACAGACTTCATACAGCGAGCCTCTTTTTCTCTATCGAACTCCCACCAGTTTCCGGGCAGTGGCTTAATGGCCGAATTGGTCGGATCATACCAATGTTTACAAAAAGCACAATATCCAAGGCGGAAATCGCCGGCATAAAATTTTCCTTTGCTCATTTTAAGCACTCTCCTTTGATTTGGTTAACCGTTAGCAGTTAGCAGTAGGCAGCCCAGTAATCGTAATGACATGCGTCACTTCGCCCTTATCACTTGTCGAAGTATCGCATTTCATACCTTCTTCATCACTATGCGCAAATACCACCGGCCCCCATGACGCTAGACATGAACCCATTTGCTATCTACTGCATACTATGAAAATTTCTCGTCGCTTTCTAATTTGATGCGGCGGCGCCACCATTCCTCATTCCTAATTATCTAGTACCTTCTACCTTCACCTTATCTCCCTAGCTTCCTAGGTCATATATCAATGCTAATACACCATAGATATTGTTTAATTTCTTTACTTGCTAAAATCAATGAGCATCTATACTAATTCGACAACACTTTTCCGTTTTACTTCCACCTTTCCTGCATGTATCAAATCAATACCAGGCAGGATTACTTTTTTTATAGTTCCGTTATATGGACAACTTTCGTACCTATACCTAATGTGAAAGTGCTCATCAAATCGCATTCCTACCTGCTCTTGTCGCAAGTCATAACAAAGCCTACCATAAGAGCCATTAACTTTTTTAACGCTATAAGATAGTAACTTCAATAAAATAGACCTATCGTCCCCCAAGCAAGCCGTATTTAATTTTTTAACCAGATCCCACAACTGAAGTAAGTTTTTCTCTTGTCCCACACAAATCAAAAAAGATTCTGGTGTCTGCCATTTGAAATGATCCTGAACTTCACTCTTTATAATCGGTGACAAATCTGACAGCAGTTGATACATATGGAGTACCTCCACAAAAGGAGTGGCTATGGATTTCCATTCATTCAGATCTTCTTGCTTCTTCTCCAATTCTTGCCTCAACCGTTGGAGCTGCTGTTCATAAGCCCCCTTAATATTAGCCAGTTCGCTTTGCCATACCCAATAGTGTTTCTGATATATATCCCGCTCTCTTTGCCATTCTGTACGGGATTGTGCCAATTCTTTTTCCAGTTCCTTACATTTGGCAAACGCTTTATTTCTATCAAGAGTGTGCTGTTCCTTTTTATCTTCCTTCAAGCACATGACTTCTTTCTCCATTTTCACAGCCAACATCTGCTTCAGCTTTTCCTGTACTTTCTCATCATCCCAAACAGATAACAGCTGTTCTTTGAAAGACTTCATTTTATCTTCTTCAGAACTCACAATGCATTCTCCTTCTTATCAATTACCAGTAAGTGGTAAACTGTTCAACTGCCTTTCGTTAACTACTTAAAATGGCACGCCAAACCGCATTTACTTGTTTCGATGTTTTTACGCCCGTTTTACACCAAAGAGCGAAATGCTCGCAGTTATTTCCGAAAAGGTCGTACCCTGCCTTTCCTAAGCAGGATTTGGCCCGTGCAACAGTTTCTTTAGCACTATACAAATGATAGCCTTTCAAATTGCTTGTCTTAGGAAAGGCCACAATCCGGTAATCGTTATCTTTTTCAAATGTAGCAAGAGTTACTTGGCGAATTTCCGCATTCTCCCCGAAATCCCCCTCATTGGCGGCGAAGTGAATCACATTCCCATGTCCTATATATACACCATAGTGTTCATACAGATTGCCCCACCGAGATACGGCCAGTATGTCTCCAGGATAAATCCGCTTATGCAGCGTCCCACCTTCATGATGATTCAGTAATACCCGCTTCACCGCGAGAAGTAACAAATCTTCCACAAAATCGGATGACAAGGCTCTCTCCCCCTTATCTTATTTGACAGTTAACGACCTACTCCTAACGACCTATTAAATGACCTTCACCTTATCCCCCTGGCTTCCGAGCCACATGTCGATGCCGATCCCATAGGCTTCGGCGGTGATGGTGTAGACGCCCTCTTTTTCTTCTAGGATTTGTGCCGTAGGAAGTCTATCCAGCACGGCTTCTACGGAAGGACCGCTATAGGTGAATTTCACTCGCCGCAGAGGCCCGGGGTACATGAATTGGACGCGCCTCCGAAATTCACCATCTTTGAATCGATCAGCGTAGGGGATGTGGAAGGTCTTTCCGGTCTTCTCCATCTCTTCGATGCGGTCGACGCGGAAGATGG
>ENA-OPNW01001364-OPNW01001364.1-human-gut-metagenome-genome-assembly--contig:-NODE-1364-length-12319-cov-2.488177_pt1 | contig 12319 bp, 8 predicted proteins | sample MGYA00241540_ERZ501777 | MGnify/ENA primary metagenome ERZ501777 (study PRJEB25962, sample SAMEA2042615) | human gut metagenome | biome: human gut; feature: human-associated habitat; material: faeces...
GGAATTTAAGATAGTCATTGAACAAATAAAGCATGATATTTTGGAGTTAAAAAGTAGATTGAACCATAATGAGATTAATATAAGTTATTTTAAAAGTATCATAGATCAGGATAGAGCCGCAGTCGTTATATGCAATCTTAATCATGAAATAATATATATGAATCCTGCTGCGGTTGTTAATTATGGAAAGCGTGGCGGAGACAAGCTGATTGGCAGAAGCTTGCTGGAATGTCATAATAAGGAATCACAGGAAAAGATAAGACAGGTGACAGAATGGTTTGCACAGGACGAAAGCCATAATATTGTGTATACATTTCATAATGAGAAGCAGAATAAAGATGTATATATGGTGGCACTTAGAGATAGTGGCAAGCTGATTGGATACTATGAGAAGCATGAATATCGAGATAGAGAAACAATGAAAATGTATGATTTATGGTGAGTTCCACCTAATGAGGAAGTAATAAAAAATATTGTAGACTGCTTTCTGTGCAAAACCAATGTTCATGTCAGATATCAGAGATACCTTGATGACTGCTATTGGCCAGATTCAGGCAGATACGCGCTCTGAATGATCCGGTACTGGCTGGAATCAACATTTTTGCCATGACTGCAAATGCATTTGATGAGGACAGAAAAAAGCACTGGAATGCGGTATGGATGGATTCTTAACCAAACCAATTGTTATTGAGAAATTGATCAGTACATTACAGAAAAAACTGGATTAGTTAAGAAAAAATAAAGTGATGCTAAGAAAACGTACGGTGATAATTGGCAGAATAATGCGGGTGAGGCAGATCATATTGATCCGTTAGCTAATTTTGTTAAATGTCATAAGCGTAATCCATTTATATCAAAAGAAGATTTAAAAGATATAGGAAATAGAGATGATAATATTCAGATATTTTCAATTATATGCGTTATTGTGTTAAAAATATATCGGTCTATATTGCAAAATATACAATAAATTGTACAATACTACTAAAAATATTCGAAATTATTATACAAAAATAGCAATTGTACCCAATAAAATAATGTGATACAATCAAGGAAACTAAAACAAAAGAAATAGTTTCCTTGATTTTTTGTTTTATAAGCGTCACTGATACACAACATTAAAAGGAGCATTATGAATAATAAAGAGAAGATTTTACAGGCAACGATACAGGCATTTAATCAAAAAGGCCTTAAATTTACAATGGACGATATTGCATCTATTCTTGCAATGAGTAAGAAGACAATATATACAATTTTTAAAGATAAGAACACTCTGTTTATGGAGATGGTAGATTATCTGTTTGACACGATTAAAGAGAGCGAATCAGAGATAATTGAAGATAATACATTATCAACAATTGAGAAGATAAGACGTATTCTTGGAGTTATGCCTGAGAGTTATAAAGATATTGATTTAAGACAATTATATATGTTAAAGGACAAATTCCCGGAGATATACAGACACGTTGAAGAACGTCTGGAGAATGGATGGGAGACAACGATTAAGCTTTTGGAACAGGGGATTGAGGAAGAAGTGATAAGACCGGTTAATGTATTGATGTTTAAGATGATGATGGAGGCATCAATAGAACAATTTTTCCAAAGAGACATTCTTATAAGGGCAGGAATGACATATACACAGGGACTTGATGAGATTGTGGGAATATTATTAGATGGCGTGGCAGTTAAGGAAAGTCATTGAAAATAAAAAGGAGGAATATATAATGCAGGACAAATCAAAGGTTATATTTAACAATGAAATTGATAGAAAGGCATATAGAAAAGCTATTAATTCCAAAAAAAAATACGCAAGAAAATATGGTGATGACAGCAATGCCGACTATAAGGTGACAATAAAGAAGAACAAATACATAGGTGATATGCTTGGCGTGTATGATGTGAGGGTTGCAGATAAGCCTACAAGCGTATCTAACGGTAATAAAGAAGAATTTGATACTGATAAAGGTATTATAGTTGGCAATATAAGAATGGGTTTTGGACATTACAGAATATCAATGGCGATTGCTTCAGCAGCTAATGCACTTGGATATGTTCCTTACTGGATGGATCTTAATTCTTACGATAATACAACCTGTACTAAAGTTATAAGGGCGCAGAACGACCTGTATTCGCTTGGTTCAAGGTTATCACAAAAGAGCAGGCTGTTTAACAGACTGGTGTGGGAACCAATGAATTACGAGGGTTTCAGGAAGCTTTCCTATAACGCTTCAGACCAGAAGAATGCAGAGCTTATGGCACCTGTATATAAGAATGTTCCTAAGAATATTCCGGTTATTGCAACTCATGTATGGCCGGCACAGGCGGCAGTACACGCAGGTATGAAAAATGTTGTTAATGCAATACCGGATAACTGGCCAATGGCATTGCATTTGTCAGAAGGAAGTATTCATACAGTCCAGACACATTATGCTTATCAGGGTTACAGGATACTTAATGGAATGTCCGGCATTAAGGTGTTAAATGAAATGCCAGCAGATAGTCTTGTATACACAGGACATTATATCGACCACGAGCTTGTAACTAATATTGAGGCTGACTGCAATGCAAGAATAGCAAGAAAACAGAACGGAAAGCCTATGAGATTTCTGCTTACAATTGGTGGTGCAGGTGCACAGAAAGAGATATTTGCCCATATAATTAAATACCTTATTCCTTATATTAAGAAGAATAAGGCAGTGTTATACGTTAATGTTGGTGATTATAAAAATGTATGGGACGAACTTATAAGAGATATCCCACAGATGAGAGAACTGGCAACTGAGCATTTTGACAACTGGAAAGATACGAAGGCATTTGCCACGAAGGCATTATCAGCCAGCCAGATAAACAATTCTGATGTAGTGACAGATAACAATGGAGATGATAATTCTAAGAATATTACAGCAGATAATTCAAGTGAAGACACATCTGATAATATAACAGGTATCCACGGCTTTTATCATAAGAATATATTTGAGGCAGTGTATTGTACTAACCTTTTGATGAGAAGTGCAGATGTGCTTGTTACCAAACCAAGTGAATTAGCATTCTATCCAGTGCCAAAGTTATTTATAAAGCGAGTTGGCGGACACGAACAGTGGGGTGCAGTCCATTCAGCAGAGATAGGTGACGGAACACTTGAGTGCAGGGATATACCTCATACTTTACAGATGATAAAGCTGTTTATGGAAGATGATACATACATTATAGATATGTGTAAGAACATAAAGAAGAATAAACAGATGGGTATATATAATGGTGCATATGAGGCTGTCAAATTAGCAGTGAATATGAAGAAATCAGACATTTAATACGGCGTGCAGTAATCAGACACTTAAAAAATATGAAGAAATCAGACATATAGAAAGAAAAGAGGTAGCGTATGGGGCTTAATAAGAAAGAAATGGCATCTTATGGCATAGGTGCAGTTGGCAAAGATATGGTTTATATGTTTTGTGCAAGTTATATTCTGTATTATTATCAGGATATACTTGGGGTTAGTGCGATAGCAATGGGGATTATACTTCTTGCGGCACGAGTATTTGATGCATTTAACGACCCTATAATGGGTGTAGTTGTTGCAAAGACAAGAACCAGATGGGGAAAGTTCAGACCATGGCTGTTTATTGGAACATTGCTTAATGCTGTTGTATTGTTTCTGATGTTTTCTGCACCACCAACACTTGATGGCGGCGGACTTGTTGCTTATGCCGCAGTAACTTACGTTTTGTGGGGCGTTACTTACACAATGATGGATATTCCTTATTGGTCAATGATACCAGCATTTACAGAGGGCGGCAAGGAAAGAGAGAATATGTCAACAATGGCACGTTCCTGTGCAGGTGTAGGTTCAGCACTTGTTACAATTATTACAATGCAGTGTGTATATATGCTTGGAAAGGGCAATGAATATGCAGGTTTTAAATGGTTTGCACTTATAATATCAATACTGTTCTTTGCTGCAATACTTATTACCTGCTTTAATATTAGGGAAAAATCAACAGTTGATGTTGAAACAGTATCAGTAAAGCAGATGTTCAAGGCACTTTTTCAGAATGATCAGGCTGTTACAGTAGTTATAACAATTGTTCTTATTAATACATCTGTGTACATAACTTCTAACCTTGTCATATATTTCTTTAAATATGATTTTGGCGGTGCAGACTGGTACAACGGCTATACACTATTTAATACATTTGGTGGTGCAATACAGATATTATCAATGATGGTATTGTTTCCGCTTCTTAGAAAGTTTTTGAACACAATAAAGATATTTTATGTAAGCTTTGTTATGGCTATTGCTGGTTATATAGTTTTATTTATTCTTATATTCACATCAATGTCGAGTGTGTTTATTTTATTTATTCCAGCATTTTTCATATTTGCAGCAAATGGAATGTTATTAGTCTTAACGACTATATTTCTGGCGAATACGGTTGACTATGGCGAATTTAAGAATAAGCGAAGAGATGAGAGCGTTATATTTTCAATGCAGACATTTGTTGTAAAGCTTGCTTCAGGTATAGCCGCATTAGTTGTGTCAATATGCCTTTCAGTATGCAGGTTAAGCAGTAATACAGATGTGGTGACAGATGCTGTGGCTGGTGGTTCGGTAGTAGGACTTAGAATGACAATGACAGTAATTCCGGTAATAGGTCTGCTTATTGCAGTATTTTACTTCCACAGAAAGTACATTTTAACAGAGCAGAAAATGGAAGAGATATCGGAAAGAATTAAGGAGAGCCATTAATGATAACGATTAATAATAATATGTATGTGCTTGATACTGACAATACATCTTATGCGTTTGCCGTGCTTGGAAGCGGGCAGTTGGAGCATTTGTATTATGGAAGAAAGTTACACGCCAATGAGGCTGTGATGACAGAGAAGCATACATTTATTCCGGGTAATACTAATGTATACAATAAAGATTATTCGTCTTATTCGCTGGAAGATGTGTGCCTTGAAATGTCATCATTGGGAAAAGGCGATATAAGAGAGCCTTTTATCGAAGTCACATATCCTAATGGAAGCAGTACAACGGATATGGTGTTTGACAGGGCAGAGATTATACAGGGCAAGGAAGAATACGATACGCTTCCGGGGTCTTATGATGATAATGGAGAGGTTGAACAGCTCGTCATCTATCTTAAGGACAGGAATTATAATCTCACATTGGAGCTTCATTATTATGTATATGAAAAATGTGACATTATAACAAGAAGTGCCAAGCTTGTTAATTCAGGAAATGAGAGCGTAAGGCTTGAAAGATTAATGAGTATGCAGCTTGATTTAAACGAGAGTGATTATGAATTGTCTTTTTTTAATGGTGCGTGGGCAAGGGAGATGAATAGAAGCAGAATACCCATTCGTGCCGGTAAGTATGTAAATGAGTCGGTCACAGGAACATCATCAAACAGAGCTAATCCTTTTTTTATGATAGGAAGAAGTTCAACGACAGAAGATTATGGTGAATGTTATGGATTTAATCTTATATACAGCGGCAATCATTATGAAGCGGCACAGGTTAATTCATATGGTAAATTAAGGCTTGTATCGGGAATTAATCCAGCTACATTTTCTTATATTATTAAAGCAGGAAAATGTTTTGAAGCTCCAGAGGCGGTGCTCACTTATTCATATAAGGGCTATAACAGGATGAGCCATAATATGCACGAGTTTGTAAGAAAGCACATTGTGCGTGGAAGCTGGCGCGACAAGGAAAGACCAGTCCTTATTAATAGCTGGGAAGCGGCATATTTTAATATTAATGAAAGAAAGCTTGTGAAGCTTGCAAAGGCGGCTAAGGATACAGGTGTAGAACTGTTCGTTATGGATGATGGCTGGTTTGGCGAGAGAAATGACGACACAAGTTCATTAGGTGACTGGACACCGAATAGCAGAAAGCTTCCAAATGGAATAGCTGGCATTGCGGATAAGATAAAAGAATCCGGGCTTAAATTTGGAATATGGGTTGAGCCTGAGATGGTGAGTGTGAACAGCAGATTATATGAGGCACACCCTGAATGGGTAATTGAAATACCAGATGTAGAACATTCAGAGGGACGGAACCAGAGAATTCTTGATTTAACCTATGAAGCTGTTCAGGACTATATAATTGAGGAGATGAGTGAGGTGTTCTCATCAGCAGATATATCTTATGTAAAATGGGATATGAACAGAATATTCAGTGATTATTATTCTAAAAATCTGCCACCTGAAAGGCAGAAGGAAGTATCGCATAGATATGTGTGCGGCTTGTACAGATGTATGAAGGAGCTTACTAATAGATTTCCTGACATATTATTTGAGGGCTGTGCGGCAGGCGGCAACAGGTTTGATCTGGGAATGTTATGCTATTTTCCGCAGATATGGGCAAGTGATAATACAGATGCACTTTGCAGGGCACAGATTCAGTATAATTACAGCTATGGTTATCCGTTATCGTGTATTTCAGCCCATGTATCGGCAAGCCCTAATCATCAGACATTAAGAAATATGCCGTTAGAGAGCAGATTTGCAGTTGCTGCATTTGGGCTTCTTGGCTATGAATGTAATATGTGTGATATGAATAAAGAGGAATTAAATGCTGTGAAATGTCAGATTGAACTGTACAAGAAGTTAAGAAATGTATTCTTTACTGGTACATTTTACAGGACAGAAAGCTTTGAAGAAGAAAATGCAGGTAATGCCAGTGTATTAAATAATGGTAAAGGCAACAGGGCAGAATGGACAGTAGTATCAACGGATAAGAAGAAAGCTGTCGGATTAATTATGCAAAAACACGTTATACCTAACACACAGTATGCCTGTTACAGGGCTAAAGGTCTTGATGAAGCTAAGAAATACCATTTTTACAACAGAAAGCTTCAATATGATATTAAAGAATTCGGTGAGCTTGTTAATATGGTATCGCCAATACATATTAAGCAGGGTTCTATGTTACAGGATATACTATCGAAGCTTAAGAAAATGGATGGTGAAACAGAAGATTACATAGCTTATGGAGATACACTTATGTATTCGGGTGTCAGGTTAAAGCAGGCATTCAGTGCAACAGGCTACAATGAGAATGTCCGATTTTTTCAAGATTTTGCAGCAAGATTATACTTTATGGAAGAGGTAGAAGATGATAAGCAGTGACATAATTAGTTCGGGCGGTATTGATAATATATTAAAGGATCTATATATTGATGAAAGCCAGCTTGAATACCAGAGGAAAAGATATATTAATGCTCTGAACCGCTTCACACAATTATATGGTGAAGGAGATGTGTTTATATTCAGTGCACCGGGAAGAAGTGAGATTGGCGGTAACCACACAGACCACCAGAATGGAAAAGTTCTTGCAGCTTCTGTTAATCTGGATATTATCGCAGTGGTAAGACCAGTGAATTCCAAGGAGAGTGTGTCAGAGGAAGGCAGTTTATCTGGGCATAGTGGTGTTAATGCCGGAATTATAAGAATTGTGTCGGACGATTATCCAATGCTAGAAGTGTCATTATCAGATACGGATATTAATAAGGATGAATATTCAACCACTAAGGCACTTGTTAAAGGTGTGATTGCCGGCTTTAAGAAAAAAGGTTTCAAGACAGGAGCATTTGATGCGTTTATAACAAGTGATGTGCCTATGGGAGCAGGACTTTCATCATCTGCGGCATTTGAAACACTTATAGGAACAATACAGTCACATATATATAATGCTGGAAAAATATCAGCAGAAGATATTGCAGTTATCGGACAGATGGCAGAGAATGAGTATTTTGGCAAGCCTTGTGGACTTATGGATCAGATGGCATGTTCGGTTGGCAATATGGTCTATATTGATTTTAATAATAAGGAAAATCCAGTTGTTAATAAGCTTGATGTGGATATTAAAAAATTCGGATACAGCCTGTGCATAACTGACACTAAAGGTTCACATAAGGATTTGACAGATGATTATGCAGATATCCGCCGTGAGATGAATGCAGTTGCAAGTTACTTCGGACAGGAGGTTCTTCGTGGCATTACATTAAAGGATATACTTGATAATTTTAAAGAGCTACAGGAGAAGTTCGGTGACAGGAGCATACTAAGAGCAGTTCATTTTATAGAGGAAAATGAGAGAGTAGAAAATGAAGTAAATGCTCTTATATCTGGAAATATTGATGAATTCTTAAGGCTGGTATCAAAGTCTGGTGATTCATCTTACAAATATCTTCAAAATATATATTCAACCAAAGATACTGCCAATCAGGGCGTTTCACTTGGACTTATGATGAGTGAAATATTCTTAGGTGATAATGGTGCATGCAGGGTTCACGGAGGTGGATTTGCAGGAACAATACTTGCAATTGTCAAAGATAATGCCGTAGATGAATACAGAAGAAATATGGATAAGATATTTGGTGATGGTGCAAGTATGATATTACAAATCAGACATTGCGGAGGTGTCAGAATAATATGAGAAATTTAGAAGATATGAAGAAATCAGACAATATAATGAGTAGTGATGTCAAGGAAGGTACGGAAAATATTCCAGATATAGACAAGGTTATATCAGAGCTTGTCAATTATGCTTCAGAGAATGAACTGATAGAAGCTGATGATAAGATATTTATAGTAAACAGGTTGCTGGATATTTTTGAAAAAAACGGACTTGCAGAAGATAGTGAGATAATTAAGAATTCAGGTGTGCAGGAGCTGAATAACACAAGACCAATAGCAGATATCCTGTCGGACTGCCTTAAAATAGCAGTTGATAATGGACTTATAGAAGATACGCAGCTTAACAGGGATTTGTTTGATACAAAGGTAATGGGTGCTGTCACACCAATACCTTCAGTTGTAAGAAAGCATTTTAAGGAGCTTTATAATAATAATCCAAAGCTTGCGACAGACTATTTCTATGAACTTAATAAAGCCTGCAATTATATAAGGTGTGACAGGATTGAGAAAGACCAGAAATGGAAGTACAATTCAGAATATGGAATTATAGATATAACGATTAATCTGTCAAAGCCAGAGAAAGACCCTAAGGATATAATAAAACAAGGAAAGTTTGCAGCAAGCGGATATCCTAAATGCCTTTTGTGTAAGGAAAATGAGGGATATGTGGGAAATCTATCACATCCTGCAAGGCAGAATCTAAGAGTTATACCGCTTGAATTAAGTGGTGAGAAATACTATATGCAATATTCACCCTATGTATATTATAACGAGCATTGCATAGTGTTTAATGATAAGCATATTCCTATGAAGATTAATAAAAGCACATTTAAAAAGCTTATTGAATTCACAGATATGTTTCCACATTATACATTAGGTTCTAATGCGGATTTACCAATTGTAGGAGGTTCTATATTAAGTCACGACCATTTTCAGGGCGGTGCTTATGAATTTCCTATGGCAAGAGCAGAATATGTGTATACATTCAAGCTGGATAGATTCAGTGATGTTAATGCAGGAATTCTTAACTGGCCTATGTCAGTAATAAGGCTTAGCAGTAATAATAAAGACAGCCTTGTTAATGCCTGTGATTATATATTAGATAAATGGAAGAATTACACTGATGAAAAAGCATTTATATATTGCAATACAGATGGTGAACAGCATAATACGATAACTCCGATATGCAGGCAGAAAGGTGATAATTATGAGATGGATCTGGTATTAAGAAACAATATTACTACAAATGAGTGTCCATGGGGAGTGTATCATCCATCAGCAAATCTTCATCATATAAAGAAAGAGAATATTGGTCTTATTGAGGTTATGGGAATGGCTATACTTCCAGCAAGACTTGATAAGGAAATGGGCATTTTAAAAAACGCTCTGTTAAATAATGAAGATGTCCGCTTAATCAGCGAAATTGAAAAGCACGCACAATGGGTTGATAGCTGGAAAGACAATTATAATATAACTAAAGATAATATTGATGAGATAATCAGATTGGAAATTGGCAAGGTATTTGTGCAGGTGCTTGAATGTGCAGGTGTATACAAGACAGACGATAATGGAAGAGAGGCATTTGTAAGATTTATAAAATATTGTCAATAATATTTACTTTCTTTGATTGATTAATGTAATGGGTAGATTTTAAAAATTCTGAATCAGAATTCATAGATAGTAAATTTATATTTTAATGATTTTATAAAAGTGGTGGGCAATAATAACCCGACCACCACAGATAATCAAAATTAACATAAGTTACCAGACAAATTCTAAAATGTTATGAATTATTCTTGATAGCATTAACAGCTTCTTCTTTAGAAAGTTTATAGTTTTTCATAAGCTTATAAATTGTATCTTCATCGGAAAGATTAACTTCTTTACATAATTTAATAAAAACTTTAATGCCATTGGAGCGTTCCTTGATTTTGCCCTCTGCAAGTCCTAACTGTCGTCCTTCTTCTTTGACTACTTCAAGATGACCTTCCTCATCATACTCATAATTATCATCATACTCATCGTCTTCATAATCATTTTCGTAATCAAGGAAATCTCCGGACTCTCTTGCCTGCGTCTCACTCTTGATATCAATCTTAAATCCAGTCAGGCGGGCTGCCAGACGGGCATTTTGTCCTTCCTTACCAATAGCAAGCGATAACTGGTAATCCGGAACCACAACTTTTGCTGCTTTCTCGTCAGCGTCCGCAATAACGGAAATAACCTTTGCAGGACTTAATGCATTCTGAATCAAAATTGCAGGATTCTCATCCCATGTAATGATATCAATTTTTTCTCCGCGCAGCTCATTAACGATCGCATTGACACGTGCTCCGTTCATTCCGACACATGCGCCAACCGGATCTACATCCGGATCGTTCGACCATACCGCGATTTTTGTACGGCTTCCTGCCTCACGTGAGATTGCTTTAATTTCAACGATACCATCCCGCACTTCGGAAACCTCTGACTCAAAAAGTCTCTTGACAAGCTCCGGATGTGTTCTGGAAACAAGAATCTTCGGTCCCTTTGAGGTTGCCTTCACTTCCAGAATATATACCTTAATGCGTTCGGTTGGCTGGAAGGTTTCCCCCTTGATCTGCTCACTTTCGGTCAGGAGTGCATCTGCCTTTCCAAGATTAATACTGACATTGCGTCCGACATAACGCTGAACAACACCTGTTACGACTTCTTTTTCCATGCTGAAATACTCATCGTAAATCACTTTTCGTTCTTCTTCACGAATCTTCTGTAAGATCACGTTCTTGGCATTCTGTGTTGCAATACGGCCAAATTCCTTGGATTTTACTTCTACCTGAACGATATCGCCCAATGTATATTTTCCATTGATCATCTGCGCATTCTGCAAAGAGATCTGCTCAATCGGATCTTCCACGGTCTCTACCACTGTTTTTTCCTGATAACAATGATATTCGCAGGTATCCGGATCAATCACAACTTTTACGTTGTCAGCCTTTCCAAAGTGATTTTTGCAGGCAGTTAAAAGGGAATTTTCAATTGCCTCCAGCAGCGTTTCTTTACTGATGTTTTTCTCCTTCTCCAGTATCGTTAACGCATCCAATAACTCATTATTCATGATTTTTATCCTCCATATATATTTATCGTGTTTTCCACATATGAGGTATCGCATAAGCGATATCTCCTGCGCAGTTTACCTCCGCAAAACGGACTTTTCTATAAACTGCTCTATAAGTCATTGTCCTAAAAATCAATTGCTTGTCGGATCAGTGCAATATCTGTCTTTAAAAAGGTGGTCTCTTTGTCGTTCTCATCTGCAATCGTCACAGATGTGTCATCATACGCTTTTAAAATTCCTGTGAATTCCTTGCAGCGGTCGATTGCACGGTAGGTACGGATCTCAATTTCTTTGCCCATATTTCGGACATAATCTTTTTCTTTCTTTAAAGGTCTGCCAAGTCCCGGAGAACTTACCTCAAATGTATAGGAATCCGGAATAAAATCTTCACGGTCGAGCAGTTCATTCATCTCACGTGCCACCGCCTCACAATCGTTGATTGTAATGCCCCCTTCTTTGTCAATATACGCCCGCAGATAATACGTGCTGCCTTCCTTGACATATTCTACATCTACCAGTTCAAACTGCATACGCTCCAGAATCGGAAGAATCAGTTGTTCTGTCTTTGCCTCATAAGTACTTGCCTTTGACATATTACCACCTCTTTTCTTTGACATAAAACACATTTTCACAAAAATTTGAGAGAGGACATCTGCCCTCTCTCAACCTTAGTTTCTATGTTACTTTTGTTATCATATCACTCTTTTTCCCTGATTTCAAGGGATTTTGTGTATTTCTTTCATAAAACAAAAAGTTCTTACCCAATCAGGTAAGAACTTCAGCAGTCCGTAC
>ENA-OPNW01001374-OPNW01001374.1-human-gut-metagenome-genome-assembly--contig:-NODE-1374-length-12200-cov-2.185673_pt1 | contig 12200 bp, 12 predicted proteins | sample MGYA00241540_ERZ501777 | MGnify/ENA primary metagenome ERZ501777 (study PRJEB25962, sample SAMEA2042615) | human gut metagenome | biome: human gut; feature: human-associated habitat; material: faeces...
ATTATGTCAGATGTACGCCGATAGAGTATAGTTACCACGATGGAAAATTCTGGATGTTTTCCGAAGGCGGGGAGAAGTTCATAGGTCTGGAGAAGAATGCAAATGTAAGCCTTGCCATTTTTGACAAGTATGATGGATTCGGTAATCTGAAAAGTTTACAGATTATGGGCCGTGCGGAGATCATAGAACCGTTTTCCGACAGTTACAATGCCCACGCGGAATACAAGAAGATTCCACTGGAGGCACTGAAAAAATTAGAGCATCCCATGAACCTGATCTGCGTGACACCGGCCAGGATAGATGCGCTGTTTTCTGATTTGAAAAAGGACGGATACAGTATCAGACAGACATTAGAGTTTGAGAAAAATAACTAAATCGGGCGGAGGTATACAAAGTGAGTATATTTGAGTATGACAAAGAAAAAGAAGAAAAGAAGCTTCGTAAGGCTGAGCGGGAGTGTGGACGCGAAGAAGGACGCGAAGAAGGACGCATGGAAGAGAGAAAGTCACTGCTGGCTCTGATCGCAAAAATGAGTGCCGGAGGAGATGCGGATAAGATTATACGATTAGAGGATCCGGAAGTAATGAATGCAATGCAGAAGAAGTATGAAATAAGATAACAGGAGGGATAATATTTTATCTATTTCTTGCAATTTTGAGGTGAAATTGCTAAAATATTAGCATGATTAATTTATATCAAAAAACATGGGCAGAAATAAATATGGAACTGGCAAAGCGAATGGTACAGCTTCGGAAGAGAAAGAAAATTTCCCAAAAGGAATTTGCATCCAGATCAGGGGTAAGTCTCGGATCGTTGAAACGTTTTGAGCAGACCGGAGAGATCTCGTTGCAGTCTTTTACAAAGCTTGCAATAGCTCTTGGAGCGGAGGGAGAGCTGGAAGCATTATTTAAAGAGGTACCATTTGACTCCATAGAGGAGATACTTCATGGACAGACTAAATAAGCTGGATGTATATTATCATGACCAAAAGATCGGAACAATGGCATTATATCAAAACCGGCTTGCGGCGTTTGCATATAGCGATGAATGGTTACAGGAGGGATTCTCAATCAGCCCATTTTCTCTTCCTTTGGAAAAGCGGGTTTTTATGCCGAAAATAGATCCGTTTGAAGGATTGTTTGGTGTATTTGCGGATAGCCTTCCAGATGGCTGGGGACGCCTTCTGGTAGATCGACTGATGAGAAAAAACGGATTGGATCCTCACACAATAGGGAGCCTGGAGAGGCTTGCGATTGTAGGAAATACGGGTATGGGAGCTTTGACTTATCGTCCCACGATTCCCATAGAACCTGTGTATAACGAATTAACATTGGATGAAATCGCAAAAGAATGTGAGCGCATTCTTCATACAGATACCAGCGAAAATCTGGATTATCTGTTTGCGAAAGGAGGATCATCTGGTGGTGCGAGACCCAAAATACTACCACATATAGATAACGAAGAGTGGATAATAAAATTTCCTTCGTCAGAGGATAGTAAGGATATTGGAAGGCAGGAGTACGACTATGCACTCTGCGCAAGAGAGTGCGGAATAGAGATGGAAGAAGTCCGCTTGTTTCCTTCGGAAAATACACAAGGATATTTTGGGACAAGGCGGTTTGATCGGGTTTCTGAGGGAGAGAACGGAAAAATTCATATGATTTCGGCAGCAGCAATTCTTGAGACATCTCACAGAATTCCCAATCTGGATTATGATATTCTTATGAAATTAACTCTTCAGCTTACGAAATCTATGGAGGAGTGTGAAAAGCTTTACCGCCTTATGTGTTTTAACGTTTTTGCACATAACCGAGATGATCATTCCAAGAATTTTTCTTATATATACAGGGATGAGGAGAAGAGATGGATACTTTCTCCGGCATATGATCTTACGTATTCCAATTCTATCGGTGGAGAGCACGCAACAACAGTAAATGGAAATGGTGCAGATCCGGGAATGGATGATCTTCTTTCGGTAGCGAAAAAGATAGGACTTGGAATGACAAAGGCAAGAAAAACGGCAGCAGAGATTCAGGAATGTGTGCAGGAACGATTGCGGGACTATTTATCTGATAGGATAGAATAGCTCTTATAAACTTTGCCTGAAACAGTATTTCTTTCCCTGCAGTATGCTAATGTTATCCTACTACAGGGGGAGGGTCAACATGTAGAGGATTCTGATCAGATACCGGGGGAGAATGGTATGATTTACATAACGGGAGATACGCATGGGGATTTCGCAAGGTTTTCCGCCAAAAGATTACGGAGAGCCGGCATGGAGCTGACAAAAGAAGATTACATCATTATCTGCGGAGATTTTGGACTGTGCTGGGCGAAGGATAAAACCTTTGAGTATCATTGTAAAAATTTTGCGGAGAAGCCCTACACGATTCTGTGGGTACAGGGGAACCATGAGAATTATGATATGATCGGAGAATATCCGCTGGAAGAGTGGCATGGCGGGAAGGTGCGGCACATTATCCGGGACAAGGTGATATTGTTGGAACGTGGACAGGTCTTCGAGATTGAGGGCAAGTCTTTTTTTGCATTTGGAGGGGCGTCGTCCCATGACATTCAGGGAGGGATCCTGGATCGACAGACGGTAGATTTTGCAGAGCAAAAGCGCAGGGCGGATCGGGCGCATCTGCCCTACCGGATCCTCCAGGAAAGCTGGTGGCCCCAGGAGCTGCATTATAAGCATTGGTATTTCGGACATTATCATCGGGACTGTCAGCCGGATGAGAGGCACACTCTGGTATACTATGCGATACTGCCGTTGGAACAGAAGGAAAGTGCATCTGCAGGATGCGGAAATTATAGTGTCGAAGAAGCGAAGCTATGAAGCGGCTGCGGGATGAGCGGAATTACAATATTTTCAAACATGAGATAGATACGCCCCTGTGTTGACAAATGGCAAGAAATCTAGTACCATAGTACTAAACAGTACGTTGGATATTGAGGGAAGTAATGGAGAAGGAACAGGGAAAGCTTATTATAATCGTATCAGTCGTATTTGCCATGGTGCTTCTGTGCATGATCTGCACCTCAGGCAGTGTGCCGGAGGTAAAGTCATTGCAGGCATGTACGCCGGAAGCAGTCAGCGTCCTGGATGACGGCAGGGAGCTGTACGATTTTATATTGGATCAGGACGATGATGAGACGAACTCGATCGTGTTCTATTCGGCACACCAGGAGATTGCGGTGTATGCAGATGGGAAGCTGATCTACCGGCTGGATGCTGTGCCCGGTATATGGGGAAATACTCCGGGCTGGACCTGGAATATTGTCAGGTTTTCAAGTAATGTGAGCAGCCTGCAGGTACAGTTCACCCCCTGTTATCCGGAAGCGGCAGGTCAGCAGAAGACGTTTTATATCGGTGGCGGCTATAATATTTATCGTGGGGTGATGCGCCGGGCAATGCCTGCCTTTCTCATCAGCATGATGGTGATACTGATAGGATTGTATATTAGTATTTATTGGATCGTTATCCGCAGCGGCAGCCGGATTGACGGGACCTTATTGTATCTGGGTATTTTTTCCATCCTGCTGGGAATATGGTCGGCCAATGAGACGGATGTGGCAACGCTGCTCCTGGCCAACAGGCAGGGATGCTCTTATCTGGCATTTGCTACGCTCATGCTGTTGCCGATGTCCTGTATCCTGTTTGTGAAGAGCTTTCTGGAGATCAGGGATGACCGGTTTTGTAGAATTATCTGTAATGCTAATCTGGCATTGATCGTCCTGACGCATATACTGAATGCAACAGAGATATATGAGTTCCGGCGAAGCCTGTGGATGACGCATGTGTTGATGATTCTGACGATTCTATACCTGCTGGTGGTCATCTGCAGCAAAATTGTCAGAAGGCAGCTGGATCAGAGGCTGAAGGCATGTGTAGGGGCACTGCTGCTTGTATTTTTTGCTACTATTATAGATGTGGGCGGCTATTATAAAGCCGGTAACGCCGTAGGTGTATTTGGCAGAAGCTCTTTCTTGATCTTTATTGTGGTGCTGGGAATAGAATCCGCCAGACAGACGGTTGCACGGCTGAAAAAAGGTCGAAGGATGGAGGAGTTGGAACAGTTTGCCCTGAATGATTCCATGACCGGCATGTACAATCGAAATGCTTATGATTATTTTGTGAAAAACGAGAGGGATTTTGAAGGATATGTCATAGTGACCTTTGACCTGAACAATCTTAAGCAGTGTAACGATCAATATGGACACAGGGCAGGGGATGAGTATATTATCAATGCAGCACATATCATAGAGGACAATTTTGAACGCTATGGGAAATGTTATCGCATTGGCGGGGATGAATTCTGCTGTATCATTCCGAAGGGAAGATATTTTAAGATAGAACGTGTGATGCATAAGATCGATCAGGATGTAGAGGTCTTGAATCATAAGAACATCATTCCCGTTCCTGTGGGAATTGCCTATGGGTATGCTGTATTCACGGCGGATGATACGGATCCGGAGAAGGTGCGTGAGCGTGCAGATGAGGATATGTACCGGAATAAGAAGACGATGAAGCAGTTATGACCAGGGAATCTATTCGATTGTTAACTATATTATAAAAAGGGTTGACAATTAAAAAACACCATGCTATTCTGACAGAGGTTTTTACAAAAGACATCTGACAGAAAGGCATGGTTTTTTATTATGACAACACAGACAACAACTCGCAGCAAGACTTATGACATGGTGTACATTGCGGTATTTGCGGTTCTGATCGCGATCTGCTCCTGGATCTCCATCCCGATGACGGTTCCTTTTACGTTACAGACTTTTGCGGTATTCCTGGCAGTCGGCGTACTGGGCGGTAAGAGAGGAAGCCTTGCGGTATTGATCTATATTTTACTGGGTGCAGTAGGCATTCCCGTATTTGCCGGTTTCTCCGGTGGTATCGGTCAGTTACTTGGCAACACCGGCGGTTACATCATTGGATTTTTATTCTCCGCACTGCTGATGTGGCTGATCGAGAAGCTGTTCGGACGTAAGACATGGGTGCTGGGTATCTCCATGGTACTGGGCCTGATCGTGTGCTACGCTATCGGAACCGTGTGGTTCATGGTTGTATATGCGCAGAATTCCGGAGCTGTCGGTCTGGCTACTGTACTGGGCTGGTGTGTAATTCCTTTCATCATTCCAGATCTGGTGAAGATCGCACTGGCACTGACACTGAGCAAGAGACTGTCTAAGGCTCTGAAACTGAACGGACAGGAATAAAGGATACACCGGATATGGAAGTAACGACAACTTACCGGATCCGTCCGCACCACGGCATGTGCCTGTATTTTTTCGAAGGGAAGGGATACAGTGAAGGGTTCACTAAGCATATGGCGGAGGTGAAGGAATGGCTTCTGGGGAAAAATGGACCGGCATCCCTGCAGCTGGTCGGAGCGACGGATGAGATCTGCAGCGCCTGCCCCCATAATAAGGGTGGCAGCTGCGAGTCTGCGGAGAAGGTAGACCGGTATGATGCGGGTGTATTGAAATACACAGGATTAAAAGCAGGCCAGGAAATGACTTTTGCGGAATTTGAGCGGATCGTGGAAGAGAAGATTCTGCAGCCGGGATATGGCAAGGTCATCTGTGGCGACTGCCAGTGGAGAGATATCTGCCACAAATAGACTGAATAGGATAAAAAAGCGCACCTCCCTCAGGTGCGCTTTTTTGTGTGCGTGTATAGCCGCACTGTTACCTCACGAAGAGGTAAGCCGTATATGCAACATACAGAAGCACGCACGCAGCCCCCTCACTGCGGGTCATGCGTCTGCCGGTACGGGCGAATACGAAGAGCAGAATGGCACTGCCAAGGAGCAGTACGGTGTCGATGACGGACTCACCGAGGACATGCAGAGGGCTGATCACCGCGGACATTCCGAGGATAAACAGGATGTTGAACAGGTTGGAGCCGATGGCATTGCCCAGCGCCAGTCCGCTGTCTCCCTTTTTCGTGGCAACGATGGAGGTCACCAGCTCAGGCAGGGAGGTGCCGATGGCGATAATGGTCAGTCCGATGAAATTCTGGCTGACACCGAAATTCGTAGCGATGATGCACGCTTTATCCACGACGAGATCACCACCGAAGATAACGGCAGCCAGACCTCCGGCAATATACAAAAGGCTGCGGGGCAGGGAGAGGATCTTGCCGGGTTCGCCCTCTTCTCTGTTTTTCCGGGCAGAATAGATCATAAATCCCAGATATACGATCATGCCCAGCAACAGGACAGCGCCTTCAATGCGACCTAAGCTGCCATCTAAAAACATCAGACATAATACGACAGTCACCAGGATATTTAACGGCATATCCCGCTTCAGGATCTCTCCGTGGGGCATAAAGCTGTGCAGAAATGCACAGATACCTACCACCACCAGACCATTGAAGATATTCGAGCCGACGACATTACTGATGGCGATATCATTACTGCCAGCCAGTGCGGCATTGATGCTGACGGAGGCCTCCGGAGCACTGGTGCCCATGGCGACGATGGTCAGACCGATGATGACGCTGGGGACCTTCAGGATCCCCGCCAGGGAGGAGCTTCCCTCCACGAAAAAGTCCGCACCTTTGATCAGAAGTATAAATCCTACGAGTAATAATATGTATTCCATAAGCTGTCCTTTCCTGCGGAGACTCACGTATTCTTATAAAAAGTATAAAAATAAAAAAGTATAAAAATAGAGACTCTTACCGCATCAAAAATGATCGATAAAAGTCTCGTTGCTTACAATAATAACCGGTCCGACGGACGTGATGACGATTATCATTCCGGACAGCTTCATGTATCATTCGGTTACCATTCTAGGTTACCATTCTATCAGAAACCATCCGGGAACTACTCCCTCTTAACTATGCCCTCATTCTACAAAAAAAGGACAAACACTGTCAACGAACTTTGTAAATCTTGACACTATTTTAACACGAACTCCATCTTCACGGGATCATGGTCGGAGTAGGAATAGCCGGTGTTTACATTCTCATAGGACAGGCACTCGATATTGTCGGAGATAATGAATCCGTCCAAGGTTACGGTATAAGTTACACCGGGGACATATTCCATATCTGCGTTTCTGGCACTGTTCCAAAGTGCCGCCTGTTCCTCAGAACTCAATAGATCTAGACAGAAGGCAAAATGCTCCGGCAGTTCCGTTCTCGGAAAAGGAAATGCCCAGGACTCACAGCTCTCCGTATCCTCTTCGGAAGCCTTCAGGTCGTGGTTAAAGTCGCCGCCGCAGAGCACATAATTGCCGGCTCCGTATTCTTTTGCCATATCATTGCACAGCATCTCAATCTGTCCCTTGCGGATCTCATCGCTGTTGCCGTAAGCGGACATATGCAGATTGAAGATCACCAGCTCTTTCCCGTTGTCCACCGGGATCCGGGAGACACTGTAGCAACGGTCCAGATCGAAGAACTTGCTGAAGGAAGTGGATATGGGGAAGCTTCTGCGCAGGGCGGAAGACACCGGATATTTCGAGAACAGTCCGAGTCCTGCCCGGCTGCTGCCGTGGGGCTGGGTAAACGGATAGAACAGGAAAGCAGAGTCATAATTCTGCGCAAATACGGTAGTATATTCCGGCAGAATGTTGCGCAGCATCTCGTACTCATCCGTATGATAGCTTCTGGTGGCATCCAGATCGATCTCCTGGATCAGCGCAAAATCCGGGTCTAATGACTTCACCAGTTCTCCCGCACCGTTTATGGCATATTGTACGGTCTCCGGGCTTTCCGCCCAGGAGGAGGTACCGCCGTCCATGAAGAAGCTGTAATCCGGCAGATAAGCACCAAAGCCGATATTGTAGGTCACTGCGGAATATTCTGTATCCGTAGCCAGCACCGCAGCCGCACCTGTGGTAGTATCGTCGACCGGTGCCTCCACCACCAGTTCCTGATTGTCCTCAAACCTGTAATAACTGGCATAGAGGTAGACGATGTAAGCCAACAGTGCGAGGATGAGGATCCCCAGCACGATACACATGGTTTTTAATAACGTTTTACATAAATTTTTCTTTTTCATATCCTTATTTTAACAAGCCTTGCGGGAAATGGCAAATGTTAAAATTTCTATGAGAAATAGGCACTCGCATGCCGTTTTTGTATTTAATGGCATCATTTAATATACGAATGGGACTTGTACCTGTCATTATAGTGAATAATGTTTAAGTAATGTTGTAATAATGTTGTAATAATGTTTATATAATGTCATATATTATTTAAAATCCTTATCCTACTGTATCATAGGCAGAAATGCAAGTAAATTTTCACCTATGATGTAATTGTAATGTTGTTGTAATGTTTAGTAATGTTTGATATAGTTATGCCAAGAACATTATTATATGGAGGAGATTCATGAAAATCAAAGAGATATATCCAGATGTTATTACAGAAGATACAAGTTATGAATATAAAGCAGTATTGAATCCGGATAATCCCATTAAATGGGCAAAAACTCTTATTGGATATGCAAATGATAAAGGAGGAACCTTATTTATAGGTGTATCAAACGATGGGGAGGCCTTTGGAATTGATCTTGAAGAAGTTGATAAAACAAAACTATTAATTTCAAGGATTAATGATAGACATATTTTTCCACACATTAAGATTTCATATATGATGAGAAGTGTGGATTCTAATGCGGAACATTTTGTATTAGCTGTTAAAGTTGCTCCTGCAGATTCTGTAATAAGATATAGAGAAGGAGATTACAATGAAACAGTTTTTATAAAGGGAGATGGAAATGCGACTCCTGCAACACCGGAAGAAATTATTTCACTTTCAAAGAGAAAATATGGTGTAGATAATGAGACAAGCGAGGTGGCATATACTGATAATCAGTGGTCAGAATACCTTAATCTTTGTAAGGAATACAGACAAGATAAATCTGTTCCAACAATGAAAGAATTGCAGAACGAAGAAATAGTTTCAAAAGATGGGTATGCAAAATCAGGATTTATAATGTTTTCAGACAACTATAATGAAGATGACACAATGATATGCTGCCGTTTATGGAAAGGGAAAAACAAGACAGGTATTGTTTTAGATAGCAGCAGATTAAGAGGTTCTATTGCAAACGTATTTGAGAATGCATTAAACTTTATTGAACGAAACACCAAAACAGGCTGGGTAAAAACAGAAAAGGGTGGACGGGATGAAATCAGATCGTATCCTAAGGAAGCTGTAAGAGAGGCATTGGTAAATGCCATTGCCCATAGGGATTATTCTATTTCGGGAACACAGATTGATGTTGATATCTATTCAGACAGAATTGAAATAGTTTCACCGGGGTCATGGTTACTGCCAAAAGATTACAAGGCATATCCAGCCGGTTCTATACCGTCTATCAGAAGAAATGCCATCATAGCAGCTTGTCTGGATGTGGCAAATCTGATGGAGAGAGGTGGAACTGGTTTTCAAACCATGATGGAATCTTACAAGTCCAGTCCAGATGAATTACAGCCGGTAGTATCTATATATCCCGGATTTTTGAATTTGAGATTATATGACAGATTATTTAGAGATGAGGCTATAGAACTGGATTTAGAAAACCTTACAGATGCGGAAAAAGTTATGGCTATTCTTAAGATGGAAGGACCAAAGCCTATAAAGGAACTACAGATGTCTCTTAACTATCGGAGTAGAAGTCAATTCTTAAATGAAGTTATAAATCCGCTTATGAAATCAGGGGAGATATATAGGGATGGTAAGCCAAAATCACCAACGGCACTTATTAAAATCAAAAAATAAAAGAAAAATATAATTTGTCAGCGAAACAGGGCTGCAAATACTGATTTTGACCGGAGCGAGGCCAACACCGGGCATCTGATTATATGAAATGTGCCAGATACTTGCCATATCTGATGGGAAAGGGGTATTATGATAAATATAAATAATAAGGAGGCTGATCCCATGAGGCCGATACCGACGATCGGGGATCCGGAGCGCTATATAGACAGTGCGTTTGTGGATTCTGCGTTTATAGAATTGAAAAGCTGTGATCTGTGGGATGTGAAAATGCTGTATCCGATCCTACATATGGACCATGCGGAAGAGAAGTGCTTCGTTCGTAAGGAGATGTATGAGAGGCTGGTGAAGGCGGCGGGGAATCTGCCGGACGGTTACCGGTTCCGTATCTGGGATGCCTGGCGCCCCTTTGCACTGCAACATGAATTGTTTGAAAAGTATTCTGTGGACATCATCCGGGATTTTCATTTAGAAGAGCTGCCGGAGGCAAAAAGGAGGGCTGCGATCTGCAAATTTGTCTCGGACCCGGTACCGGATACAAAGGTGCCTCCCGCCCATACCACCGGAGGAGCCATTGATCTGACGCTTCTGGATCCGGAGGGCAGAGAACTCCCGATGGGGTGCGGTTTTGATGCCTTTACGGATAAGACCTGTGCAGCGTATTTTGAGGCATCGGAACATGTACAGGGGGCAGAGGACGAACAGATCCGTGAAAACCGCCGTCTGCTTTATTATGCTATGATAGATGCGGGATTTACCAATCTGCCGTCGGAATGGTGGCATTATGATTACGGTGACCGGTTCTGGGCATATTACATGCGGAAGCCCGCAATCTATGAGGGCGTATTTACGAGGGAGGAAATTCATGGATAATCAGAAACAAAAGAAGAAAAAAAGTGTGATGGACACCTTGTCCGCTACTATGGTACTGGTGCTGATCGCACTATTGCTGGTATTTGTGGGATATACCTATCTGGCACTGAAGAACGGTTACACCTTGGATGACTTGATCGACAATATTGTGGGGAATCTCATCGGTGTGCTGGCGGCATTTCTGTTATTCGATATACTGAACAACAAGCTGACCCAGGATGCCTACGCCAGAGAGACCTCCCAGCAGATCACCAAGACGCTGATGGGAGAGCCGGAGATCCTGGATTCTTTCAGCGATGAAGATAAAAAGACTTTCCTGAAATCCACCATTACCTCCATGATAAAGGATGAAGATGCGGTGGATATGCTTTCTACCAATATGGAGAAATATTTCGACAGGGCAAGAGGCGCCAGGATCCGGAAAATGTTCGATTACACGATCAATCTGGAGCCGAATCTGACGGAGGAATATGTAAAAGCCGGTTTCCCCGGAGCCACAGACGGAAAGTATTACCTGATCGATGAGGAATTGAAATTCAGCGTGAAATGTCTGGGAGGAACAGACGAGAACTACACAAGTGATGTGATCAGACTTGGCTTTGCCTATGATAAAAAGAGTCTGGACGGTGGCTTGCTGGAGACCGGACAGGATGCGGATTTCACCAAGAGCATTTTCAATGAGGATCTGGTGGTGGAACCGGAAGCCGTGGACTTCATCAACAGTATTCCCGCGGATAAGATACGGGATGTGATCAATGACCTGTTCATGCCGATCTTGCGAATTGACAACAGCGGAGATAATGACGACGAAGCGCAGTTCGAAGTAGAACGTAAGAGCAACGGATTTATCCTGAAATTCAAGCTTGATTTTGACCGCAACGAGGCAAACGGGGAGCATCTGGTCAGCATCTATTTCAAGATGCCCCGGGTATGGAACTCTATTTTCGAGGTGACTCTGGTGGATCCGACCAAGGAGCCCCATATCAAGCTGAAATACAAGAACGGAATGGATGTCACTATGTATTCCTATCTCAATAAGGAAAGCACTGCCAATGTCGGAGCCTGCATCCAGAGAGCGGGACTCTATGACATTGCGATCAAGGACGAGTGGATCTACCCCAAGAGCGGCGTAATCTTCCATATTAAGAAGGCGTAGAATAAATATGAAACCAAGATCTCCCCAAAGTATGCAATTATATAAAATGCTCCTATCCCGCGGTTACCCGGAATCGTTCTGTGATCTGGTGACGAAGAATCTGAATACGGATTTTACGGCGAGCCGTATGATCGGTTATCTGTGTCATTATTCTGATCTGCCGCCGGAGGAGATCGCGGACGAAATGCTGGCGATCCTAAGTGACCGCAACCGCATTATGCAGAAGAAAGAACAGGAAAGTAATAATGCAGAGTGGAATCGTATTCTGATGCAGGGACTTGGGATTGATACAGAAGAGGATGATGGCGACATGGAAGATCCGACAGATTTTTGACGGTGATTACGGCTGCGAGGAACGCTTGCCCAGACAGGGAGGTAATAACATGGAACACATTACAAGAGACGAAGCATTCCTCACTG
>ENA-OPNW01001378-OPNW01001378.1-human-gut-metagenome-genome-assembly--contig:-NODE-1378-length-12170-cov-6.266034_pt1 | contig 12170 bp, 10 predicted proteins | sample MGYA00241540_ERZ501777 | MGnify/ENA primary metagenome ERZ501777 (study PRJEB25962, sample SAMEA2042615) | human gut metagenome | biome: human gut; feature: human-associated habitat; material: faeces...
TGCGGCGTTATCGTAGCCAAGCCGCGCGGCATCCTCGCGGCGCAAAGAATGGTCAATATTGTAGGAGAATATATGGCCTTGTCTGATGAGGTGAATGATGTCAAACTGTTGGCGTTGGCATCTGATCGTATGGCGAAGGCAGATTTCGCAGCGTTTGTACCAGCAGAGAGTTTCTATAAAGAGTTTGGTATCACGCAGGACAGTTTAGACAAAACTGATGAAGTAGACATTGGATAGGTTAGAAGCTAGGATACTCAAAATTTTTGAATGCCTTACGGGCAAGGTGGTTTTCTGAGCGCCTTGCCCGCCAATATTCAACTTACTGCAAAAACTCCCGCACGATCCCCGCACTATCCTGCGCCGTATACCCCCACAACACCGAGCTAAGCACCTCAATGGCCTCCTTTCGCTTCCGGTAGTACGTCCGCGTGCTGATGTCGCGGATGTGCGGGCGGAGCTGGTCGATGATCTCCTCGACGTTCTGCAGCTCCTGCGGGGAGAGGTAGGCGTAATAGAGCAGCCAGTAAAATTCCTCGCCGTTCTTGTGCTTGGCGCGCATGAGATCCACAGCGCTGTCTACAAGGCAGAGCATTTTATGGCTCTGCTCGATGCACTTTGCCTGATGCTCCAACTCCGTGCCGGAGAGATCCGCGCCGGCCAGATAGACGGATTCCAGAAAATCCTCGATTGTTTTACCGTAGTCGATCCGGAAACGATTCCGAACCTGCCGCACGGAAACTTCCAGACTCCATACGACATCACGGTACTTCCGCAGCAGTGTCCAGGTATCGTGATAATGCGGATCTTCGGTCACATCTGCTGCGGACAGCTTATTCTTCGCCATTGTCGTTCTCTCCTTTCTGCCGGATCGTGAGTTCAAAATACCGCGTCTGCGTGCTGCCGCAGGAGAGCATCAGCCCCAGCCGAAGTTCTTCCGTATCGTGCTCCCATAAGACTCCGACGCAATCGGATAAGGGATATAACCTATGTTGAAACCGGGGGCAGGTCGTACAGCAAACACCCTGTGTTTTCAAGAGCTTCAGGACTTCGGCAATCAGAATCTCTGTGTGCGATTTTGAAACGCTGATCGAGCAATCTGATGCGCAGTCTGGCTGCGCCATATCCTGTGCGCAGTCCTGCACGCGGATGCAGAGGTTCAGCGCCATTGCGACTTCTTCTTTGTCCACCATGACATCGGAGATCTGGAACATGGTGGACAGATAGTTCTGCAAATAGATTGCCGTTCCGCCGCGGCCGGGGAATGAAAATGTCTTGATGTATTCCCGCCGCGCGAATTTGCTGAGGATACGTCCAGCAGTTGCCTTGGAAACGCCCCAGCGTTTGCCAAGTTCGGCATAGGAAACGAGCGGGCTGCCGGTGCCGTTTCGCAGATAGACCACAGGCCCAGCCTCAGAACCGGCGACCTGATGGTCGTTATAGATCGCGTTCAGCCAGAGATCGAGCAGTGCGTCCATTTCGGAGCATTTTCCAAGACTGAGCAGCCGTGATGCCGCGCTCATCGGCAGGAAGAAGAATCCAGAATCTTTCTGGCACGGGCAGCTATAATCCAGCACGGTGTTATAGCGCGGCCAGTCGAGGATACGGTACTGCACAAGCTGTCCACGACCGATCAGGTCGTATTCGATGAAGTGGTGCCGCTGGAGCAACTCTAGCTGCCGCAAAAGCTGATGGTTCGTTCTCGCACGGAACCACGTCCGCAGCTCCCGCAGCGGGCAGATCCACTGACCGGGATGCACGATGTAGCTGATGCCGTCGTAGCGCTGGTAGGACGTGCGGAAGTTCGCGTAACAGCAGAGCACCGCATAATGAAAAAGACCGGAGCACCCGTTTGTACGGATGCTCCGGTCTGCGATCAGACTCTGTATGAATTGCCGGTAGATGCGGCATTTGGGGTAGTCTACGATTTGCTTGATTTCAAGTTTGTAATCGGTCATGACAGAGACTCCTTCCGAAAAATATGAATATAAATACAGTTGGGACAAGAGGCGTGCTTTGACCATCAGAATGCAAAAAGGCGCGGGAAATAGCGGTTGCTGTTTCCTGCGCTTTTGATGAAAATATATAAAATTCTCGATTGCTCTGATGTGTTGGGCTCTGACTTCGAGATAAACACCGCACCAATTCCGCACCAATTTGCCGTGAAACGGCATGATTTTATATGGAATTATATGAAGTGTAAAGTCTAAAAAAGCTAGATTTTTCAACGCTTTGTGGCGTTACGTGAACTTATATGAAGATATGAAAAAAGGCTCGTGTATTACGATACCTAATTTCATTTGTACTCATTCTCCTTCGATTTTCCTTGATTTTCAAGGGGCTTCAGCGTTTGGTGTCTTGGCTGTTACACCATTTTTACACCATTTCCGCATTTGGCTTTATTGGATTTTATCAGACTACACCATTTTGCTGAAATTGCTTGATGGCATAATCCAGCGATTCGGCAGTCACATGAACATACCGATCCATTGTTGTTTTTATACTTGCGTGACCCAGCAGCTTTTGCAGCACCTTCGGCTGCATACCGCTTTCGATTGCACGCGTTGCATAGGTGTGGCGCAATGCGTGCATACAGAATTTTTCAATTCCTGCTTCGTCGCATAGCTTGTAAAGGTGGGTATCATAGGAACTGTTTTTCGCCGGTTCCCCGGTACGCCAGTTGATAAAGACAAGATCACGCATGACCAGCCGAGAAGAAACGCCTGTACGTCTGTCTATGTACTCAAGCGCTTTGTCCAGCGTCGGTGACTCCTTTTGCTCCGGGCGGCTGTCCCAAATACCTTTGAGGATTTCATAAGCCCGATCCGTCAACGGTATTGTGCGATAGCTCTGCTGCGTTTTCGGTGGTCCTGCACGCCAAAAGTGCTGCTTATGGCGGTACTCCAAGGTTTTGTTGACCGTCAGCGTCCGATTCTGGAAATCTATCGCATCCCATGTCAGTCCGATCACTTCACCTGTCCGCATCCCTGTTTCTAAAATCAGGGCATACTGCGCATAGTTATGGGAGCGTTTGGCTGCCTCCATAAATTTCTGCTGCTCATCCGTTGTAAGACATTTGATGTCGTCCGGCGCTCGGACCGGCTTTGTGTAGCGAACGCCGTCCATTGGGTGCTTGGCAATCAGGTCATTCATCTTCGCAGCCTTGAACATTGTTCCCATTGTGATATAGGTCTGCCGGATGGTAGAACCTGCATAATCCGCATCCATGGAAAGCAGCACTTTTTGCAGTGCATGGGCTTCACATCGGAAAGGAGCATTTTGCCGATGATGGGCTGGATGTTCTGCTTGTATCGCTCCCGATAATTTCGCAGGGTGTTGGGTGCCAAATCGCCCACAATGTTCTCAATCCAAAATGAAAACCATGCGTCAACCGTCGTGTCCGAGGGGCAAAACACATCTTCGTGCTTGTCGGCATATTTCGCCTGCTCGATCCAGTTACGCGCCTCGGGAATCGTCTGGAAATATTTCTCATGTCGTTTTCCTGCTTTGTCTACAAAACGTGCGTGATATAATCCGTCCCTTCTCTGGCAGATACCCTTGCCGCATTCTTTGCCTCGTAAACTTTTACCCATTCGGAAGCTCCTTTCCCACTATGAGAAGAACCCCCTATGCATTTTATAATTGTAGCACAAGGACTTTCTTTTCTCAATAGTGAACTTACCGTCAAATCATCAACTTATGGCTGATATATTGCTCGAACTCCCTGCGTTTGACCAGCTTTTTGGACCCAACATAGAGAACAAACGGGCAATTCGGACTGCGCAGCATACTCTCGATCTTGTTGATCCCAATGTTGCTGTATGGAAACTGAATTGATCCATTTTGTATCCTTTCATTCATTTCGGCTGGTTCTTTTTTGCGCAAGAGAAATGCCAATCTTGTATCAAAACAGCACAAGTAACCTCCGTTCTGTCAGCCGGCACTCATTCTAAAAGACATAACCAGTGAGATTTTTTACGGCCCGCCCTTGTTTCCATCCGAGACAGATTTACTACAATAGCCATGAGGGTATGCGAACGAAGGGGTGACGGCGGCAGCTTCCAACTCAGGCAAAATTCATATCGGTTTGGCTCGCGTGTTGGCTTTTCGGAATAGACTCTGATAAACCGGGCAGCTTTCAGCTCGTTGATGTGCTTCCGCAGGCCGGAAGGCGCGATCCCGTACTTTTTTGCGTCCTTTTGTGAAAGAATGAAATTCTTCCTTCCACCGCTCTCCATGGCCATGCAGAAATAGAGAAACCGGCTGCCGGTGCTGAGTGCGTGGAACAGCTTGGAGAGGAGCAGTGAGTTTCCAACCTGAATGAATCGTTTTCTTTGTTATCCACCTTGGCGGATAAGGCCGGTACAATCGTAGGTCCGTGTTTTCGTTTGCTCAAATCAAACTCCTTCTTTCGTGTGAGAATAGGGGGGTGGATGTCTCATCCCTTCGTAATAAATGTAGAAAACCGGCCCTGTTTGACCACCCATTCAAGGCAGAAAAAATTACACTCAATGTAAACTTTCGTAAACACAGAATGGTCTGAATCTACATTAGGTCTACACTGAGTGTAATGCTTGTGAGTATGTTTACTTATTCCAACATTAAGCGTAGTGCGGCATCGAATGGGTAACTTCCGGTACACAGCCGAGAAAGGCGACTCTTTTTGCGAATCGGTCGCGGAACACTTCTCCGGCAGGATCTGCGCCGCATGCTCAGCTGCCAATATCCAGCTCGTAGGTGCAGAGGTAGAACAGGAACGACGTCATCTGGTAGCGGCTGATGCGGGTGCCAGCGGACGCCAGCAGCTCGTCAAGGCTGCTGTCCCGGGTGGTGATGTCCTTTTCATCGCACCAGAGCATCGCTTTGGCTGCCTCTCTGCCAAGATCGGGGGCATCCCGAAGAAGCTGTCTGAGCTGCGTCTGATTCACGCCGGTATCGACGCCTGCCATGATCGCGTAGCGGCGGATCAGTACGCACGCCGTCTGATAGTCCACCTTGTCATCGTATTCGGCATTGGGATCATTTTGCCGGAGCAGCCTTGTCTGATAGGCCCAGCACACGGCATTATAATAGGGATGGGCCGCGTTGAATTCCTCGTTCTCGTAGTCAGCCGGAAGGGCGGTGTTGTCCGTTTCCGGGCGACCCGCGATGCGGTAGAGCACATCGACAAACTCGCCCAGCCTTGCCGTAGTTTTGCCGCCGAAGGTGTCCGGCGCTTCCGGCTCCACATAGCCCTTGCGGTACATATAGAGGACGCTGGCCTGATTGAAAATGCTCTTGATGTCCGTGAATACCACCGTGTCCGCAAGGCTCCCGCCGCTGGACTCCCTGGCAAAGACGTGGGCGTAGTAATCGCTGTTGAGGATGTTGCCGGAGAGCTGGAACCTGCTGTCCACATAGAGCCGGTAGGCTTCCGCCAGCTTGCCGGAGACTGTGGTATTCTCGTCGGCGGGGATCACGGTTTCCGTACCGGCGTCATAGCGGAAGGTCTTCGTCAGAAAGGACTTATCCGACAGCACCGCTACATGGATGCCGCTGGAGAGTACATCGGTGCCCGCCAGCAGGCGGGAATCGTAGTCCACGCCGAAGAGATTCAGCAGTGTCGGCAAGATGTCCGCCGTGGAGCAGTATTCATCCACCACGATGTTCTCTGAAAGGCCGGGAACATAGCAGATGAAGCTGTTGCGGTACTTCTCAAAGGTGGTGTCCAGCGTCTGCCCTGCCAGCTCGTTGTACTCGTCTTCGGTCAGGCCGTAGGGGTAGTGGTCGTTGGTCAGGACGATGCAGGTCTTGTCGGCAACGCCAGCCTCCTCCAGCCGCTGCATCAGGTACTCCAGTGCGTATTCCAGCTCCAGATTGCAGGCAATGTACGCCTTCACCGGCTCAGAATAGGGCAGATCTTTCACCGCGTCGCGGTTTTTGGCGCTCATGGCGTTGTCCCAGTTGTACTGGTAGTGACCGCTGAAGGTCATGTAATAGGCGTGGAAGGGTTCTCCGCTGTTGATGTAGTCGTCCACGGAGGCCTCCATCATCTCCAGATCGGAGGAGGGCCAGTCGATCTTCATGGCCAGACCAGAATCCGCCGCCTTGAACGTGTAGCCCATGTTGGCGTGGGTGATGTTCCGGTTGTAGAAATCCCCGATGTAGTCGTGATAGCCCCAGGCTTGATAGCCCATGCCCTTAAGCGCATTGCCCAGGCAGAACGGCAGATAGTTGGTGCCCGCCACATTGAAGCTGGAATCCGTCTTCGTGCGGGACATATCCGGATAAAGCCCCATGCACATGGTGTATTCGCCGTTGGTGGTGACGGACTGGAACGTGCCGTAGTAATTTTCAAAGAGAATACCCGTATGGCTCAGCTTGTAGAGCGTCGGCGTCAGCTCCTCGCTGATAAACCACGGGCAGAAGCTCTCGGCGCAGATGGTGATGAGGTTATAGTCCTTAAGAAGTCCTGTGTAGTTGTTTTTGCGGGTGGGTGTTGCATTTGATAGATACTCGTCTGTGGCCTTGAGAATATCGCTGTCGGTACTGTCTGCAAGAGCCGTAAAATCGATGCTTTCGATCACGTTATAGGAGTTGCTGCTGTATGTCCGCGGAACATCGCTTATATTCAAGGACGACGGCGTGATCATAATGCTGCCGCTGCCGCTGAAGAGCATGTATCGAAGCTCCTGCGCCGTGGTGGCCAGCATACCGATTTTTTTATAACTGCTGTCGGTGGAGGTGTTCACATTGGTGAAGGTACGATAGACGGAAAAGGCGTTGTCCCGTCCAACATACATGAGTCCCGTGACCGTCAGCAGCAGTGCGAGGAGCACGGCAAAGGAGGCCATAGTCTGTTTCCAGCGCAGCCGCAGCTTCAGAGCCTGCGCCCTTCGCAGGGCAAGGCAGAGGATCACGACAATCAGCGGCAGCAGGAGGAGCAGGATCTTCAGCAGATTTTGGCGGATCCCATAGAGAAGCTGCGAGTTGAAATTGACGACCACATTTCCGCCCATGCCGATCTGGCTGACGGGCATGAAATCTCCGAAGATGCAGTGATAGACCAGCTGCACCTCGGCCAGCAGCACCTGTGCTGCGACCAGGAAAACCCCTGTGATCTGGCGCAGAACCTTTGGCAGGCTTGAGACTACCAGCGTGCAGAGTGCGCCACCCAGCAGGCCAAACAGGACAGGATATCCCGCGTACCGGTCCATCGAGCCGAATACGCACAGATGCAGGCACAGCTCCACATAAACGCCGGTCAGGCAGAACAGCAGGAGATTTTTGCGCCATGTATTCCAAAGGCCAAGGCTCATGGGCACTGCCGCTTCAGCAGCAGTGCCAGAGCCTTGATTTATATTTGTCATGGATACATCGGATGTTTTTTCTTTGAGCATATTAGTTCTCCCGTTGGGGCTTTTTTAAAAAGCTTCGTAGAATTTCAGCTGAATATGACAGATAGAGTGTTTATCTTAAAACAAATATTGGAAAAAGGCAACGGTTCCTGTAAAAAATTAGGAAAGATTTACAGGTCACGCGGAAAATTCTATGCACCAAAGTCTGTCAACCGCAGCTTTGCAGCCCGCCTCTGGGCTGCAAATAAGGACTCTGCACCTAAAAATTTTACAAGATACATACAGACACATTGCAAAAGCCGTGCTATACTGTATGGAAAATTGAGAGTACCATTGTTTCAAGGAGGTGTGTGATGTGACGGAGATTGTGTTTCGCTTAAAGCGGCATTTGACTTCTTTTCAAATTATGATCCTCGGCTTTGCGGGCGTGATCCTGCTGGGGGCGTTGGTGCTGATGCTGCCTATCGCCACAGTACAGCGGGTCTGGACGCCGTTTCATGAGGCACTGTTCACCTCCACCTCCGCTGTCTGCGTGACGGGGCTGGTGGTGCAGGATACCGGCAGTTACTGGTCCGCCTTCGGTCAAACAGTCATATTGTTGCTGATCCAGATCGGCGGGCTGGGGGTGATCACCGGTGCGGTGACCTTCCTGATGCTCGCCGGACGGAACATCACGCTCAAGGAGCGCAGCGCCATGCAGGACGCCATCTCCGCCCCTGCGGTGGGCGGCATCGTGCGCCTGACGAGATTTATCCTCAAGGGGACCTTTCTGGTCGAGCTGCTGGGCGCGCTGGCGCTGCTGCCAGCCTTTTGCCGGGACTATGGACTGCGGGGCGTATGGATGTCCGTTTTCCATTCCGTTTCCGCCTTCTGCAATGCGGGCTTCGATATTCTGGGGCGGACGGATTCCCTCTACCCCTCGCTGACGGCGTATGCCGCCGACCCGCTGGTCAACATCGTGATCATGCTGCTGATCATCGTGGGCGGCATCGGCTTTCTGACGTGGGACGATGTCTGTACGCACGGTCTGCACCTGCGGCGTTACCGGATGCAGAGCAAGGTCATTCTGAGCGCGACAGCGCTTTTGATCACGATTCCGGCGGTCCTCTTTTATCTGACGGACTTTGCGGACCTCCCCGTGGGAGAGCGGATATTGGCCTCCCTTTTTCAGTCGGTCACGCCGCGGACGGCCGGCTATAACACAGTGGATCTGACGGAGATGACAGATGCCTCTCAGGCGGTCACCATTTTGCTGATGCTCACCGGCGGAGCACCCGGCTCCACGGCGGGCGGCATGAAGGTCACGACGCTGGCAGTTCTCATTGCCAACGCCATTGCCGCCTTCCGCAGGCGAGAGGATCTGCAGCTCTTCCACCGCAGATTGGAGACATCCACTGTCCGCAACGCCGCCGCCATTCTGCTGCTGTATCTGGGGCCGACCTTTGCGGGGGCGGCGGTCATCAGCACAGCGGAGGAGCTTCCCCTCGGTGCCTGTCTCTATGAAACAGCGTCCGCCGCCGGTACGGTGGGCCTGACGCTGGGGCTGACGCCGCAGCTGGGAGTCCTGTCGCAGAGCATTCTCATCCTGCTGATGTATTTCGGGCGCGTCGGCGGATTGACCTTGATCTACGCCGCATTCTCCGGGCATGATCTGACTTACGCCCGCTATCCGCAGGAGAAAATTACCGTAGGCTGAAAGGAGCACACGATGAAAACGGTATTATTGATCGGACTGGGCCGCTTCGGGCGGCATCTTGCCATGCAGCTCAACGAGCTGGGCCATCAGGTGATGGCAGTGGACAAAGACGAGGAGCGCGTCAACGAGTGTATGCCCTTTGTCACCAACGCGCAGATCGGCGACAGCACCCGTGTGGACTTTCTGCGCTCGCTGGGCGTGAGCAATTACGATGTCTGCTATGTCACCATCAGCGGAAATTTTCAGAATTCGCTGGAGACGACGTCGCTGCTCAAGGAGCTGGGAGCAAAATATGTGGTATCCCGCGCTGAGCGGGATGTGCAGGCGAAATTTCTGCTGCGCAACGGCGCGGACGCGGTCGCCTACCCGGAAAAGCAGCTGGCGAAGTGGGCGGCCATCCGCTATACCTCCAACCATATTTTCAGCTACATTGAGCTGGACGAGCAGCACGCCATTATCGAGGTTGCCGTGCCGGAGGATTGGCAGGGCCGCAGCATCGGCGAGCTGGACATCCGCAGAAAATACGGCGTCAACATCCTCGGCGTAAAGCGGAACGGCAAGACCGATGTGAACATCTCACCGGAAACTGTGCTGGACGCTGATATGACGCTGCTGGTGCTGGGGGAAAACCAAGAACTTAAGAAGCACTTCCGGCTGTAAAGCAACATAGCGTCTTGCACGTATAAGGGCTTTACGCGCCGGAGAGGCATCTCAACAAAAGCGCGCAGGTTTGCGGAGGAGGATTCCGCGTTGCGCAAAAACAGCAAAAAATGAGGGAGGACGGCTCTGTCCTCCCTCATTTTTGCCCTGCGCTTTCGCCCTTCTCCGTCAGCTGTTTTTCCAGTGCGGTCTGTCTGGCCAGGATGGCATTGACCTTGTCGTAAAGATCCTCGATCATGATCTCTGTCTTGAGGTTGACCTTATAATCGTTCTCTGCACGGCGGCGGTCCTTTTCCTCCTGCCGGTTCTGGCTCATCATGATGAGCGGTGCCTGAATGGCCGCCACGCAGGAGAGCACCAGATCGAGCAGGATGAAGGGGTACGGGTCGAACGCCTTTGCCGCCAGCAGCGTGTTGACAAGCATCCACAAAATCAGCACGCCGGTGAAGGAAAAGATGAACGCCCAGCTGCCCGCAAATTTGGCAATGGCGTCCGCCGCCCGCTGGCCGAGGGTGTATTTTTCCTGCTCACCCGCGGGATTTTCGGAAATTTTGCTGTCTGCCAGCAGGTTCAGCACTTCCTCGTCCGTCATATCGCGGCGGATGTCCTTGAGGACTTCTCTTAAAAGCTTACGGTTTTCTTTCATTGTGATATCATCCTTTTCTGTTTGCGAAAGTTTTGGCGTATTATCATGACGAAGGACCCGACGTATCTCGACCTGGCTCACTGCTCGGCCGTGCCGTGCCGCGAGTTCCTGTTCGGCACGGACACGATGGGGCGCGACATCTTCTCGATGATCTGGTACGGTGGGCGGCTGTCGCTGTTCATCGGCGTCGGCTCGACCGTCATTTCGACGCTGCTCGCGATCCTCTTCGGCACGGTCAGCGGCCTTGCGCCCAAATGGCTCGACGCGCTGCTGATGCGCCTGACCGAAATTCTTCTCAGCGTGCCGAACCTGCTGCTTGTCATCTTCCTGCAGGCAGTCATCGGCACGCCGAGCGCGTGGAGCATCGCGCTCGTCATCGGACTCACAAGCTGGACGAGTATCGCCAAGGTCGTGCGCACCGAGGTGCAGCAGCTGCGCGCGAGCGAGTATGTCATCGCGGCGAAGTGCATGGGCGACAGCTTTTTCCACATTCTGCGGTGTCACCTTGCGCCGAATTTCTTCTCGTCCATCCTCTTCATGGTGGTGATGAATGTGCGCAGCGCCATCATCGCCGAATCGACGCTCAGCTTCATGGGCCTCGGCCTGCCCATCGAGGTCGTGACCTGGGGCAGCATGCTCTCGCTCGCGGAAAAGGCGCTGATGACCGACGCGTGGTGGATCCTGCTCATCCCGGGCGCATTTTTAGTCGTGACGCTCCTTTGCATCACAAACCTCGGCGACTACCTGCGCAGCCGCACGAGCAGAAAAGAAAGCAACCTGTAAATAGCAAAAAGAAGGCACAGCCGCTCGGCTGTGGCTTCCTTTTTCTGCGGATTATTTTTCGTTTACGATCTTCATGAACTCTTCGCCCGTGATGGTCTCCTTCTCGTAGAGGTACTGCGCCAGCTCATCGAGCTTCGCGCGGTTCTCGGTGAGGATGTTCACAGCCTTTTCGTGCTGTTTTTTCACCAGCTCCACAACGCGCTGGTCGATCTTCGTCTGCGTCTCGGCAGAGCACGCAAGCGATGCGTCGCCGCCGAGGTACTGATTGTTGACCGTTTCAAGCGCGACCATGTCGAAATCGTCGCTCATGCCATAGCGCGTGATCATCGCGCGGGCGAGCTTCGTCGCCTGCTCGATATCGTTCGACGCGCCGGTCGTGACGGAGTGGAACACGACCTCCTCCGCGGCGCGGCCGCCGGTCAGCGTGGCGATCTTGTTCTCCATCTCGGTTTTGCTCATGAGATAATGGTTGCCCTCTTCGACCTGCATCGTGTAGCCCAGCGCGCCCGAGGCGCGCGGCACAATGGTGATCTTCTGCACGGGGGCGGAGTGCGTCTGCATCGCCGCCACGAGCGCGTGGCCGATCTCGTGGTAGGAGACGATCTTCTTCTCCTCGTCGGTCATGATGGCGTTCTTCTTCTGGTAGCCCGCGATGACGACCTCGATGCTTTCCTCAAGGTCTGCCTGCGTGGCAAAGCGGCGGCCGTCGCGCACGGCGCGCAGCGCCGCTTCGTTCACAATGTTTGCAAGCTCCGCGCCGGAAGCGCCGGAGGCCATGCGCGCGATCTTGTTGAAGTCGACGTCCTCGGCGACCTTGATCTTCTTCGCGTGGACCTGCAAAATGGCCTCACGTCCCTTGAGGTCGGGCAGCTCCACCGGCACGCGGCGGTCGAAGCGGCCCGGGCGCGTGAGCGCGGGGTCAAGGGATTCGGGGCGGTTCGTGGCGGCGAGGATGATGACGCCGTTGTTGCCCTCAAAGCCGTCCATCTCGGTGAGCAGCTGGTTCAGGGTCTGCTCCCGCTCGTCATTGCCGCCGATCTGGCCGGCCCGC
>ENA-OPNW01001380-OPNW01001380.1-human-gut-metagenome-genome-assembly--contig:-NODE-1380-length-12152-cov-3.312061_pt1 | contig 12152 bp, 9 predicted proteins | sample MGYA00241540_ERZ501777 | MGnify/ENA primary metagenome ERZ501777 (study PRJEB25962, sample SAMEA2042615) | human gut metagenome | biome: human gut; feature: human-associated habitat; material: faeces...
TCTCCTCCTCGGCCGCGGCCTTTTCCGCCTGCAATGCCCTGTCGATATCGCGGCGGAAGATGACGCGCGAGGCGAGGAACGCCGCCACCGCCAGCGCCATCAGAAAGAGCATCGCCTTGATCGCGCCGCTCGACGTCAGCATCACGGCGGAAAGGCCGAGGATACTGCTGATGACATACAGCGCCGCGACGGCCTGCTTCTGGTTGAGGCCCATGTCGATGAGGCGGTGGTGGATGTGTCCGCGGTCAGGCGCCATCGGGTTCTGCCCGTGGGCAAGGCGGCGGATGATGGCAAAGAGCGTGTCGAACATCGGCAGGCCCAGGATCAGGAACGGCACCGCGAACGACACGATGGCGTAATACTTGAAAAGGCCCTGGATTGAGATCGTCGCAAGGATGTAGCCAAGGAACGTCGAGCCCGTGTCGCCCATAAACATCTTGGCCGGATTCTTGTTGTACGGCATGAAACCGAGGCACGCACCCACAAGCGCGGCCATCACGAGCGCCACATCGCTTTCAGAGACGAGCAGCGCGATGACGAGCATCGAAATGGCGCTGATGGTCGAAACGCCGCAGGCAAGGCCGTCGAGGCCGTCGATGAGGTTGACGGCATTCGTGATACCGACGATCCACAAGACTGTGATGGGGATGGACAGCCAGCCGAGGTCCCAATACGGGCTTTCAGCAAAGACGTTCGGGTTGGAGAGCGTCTGGATCACGACGCCGTGGAACACGGCGACGAGCGCCGCGAAGATCTGCACACAGAACTTAAAATACGCGCGCAGCGGGGACATATCGTCCACTACGCCTAAAACAACGATGATGGACGCGCCCAGCAAAATGCCCTGCAACTGGTGGTCGACCTTGACAAACAGCAGCATGCTCACGATAAAGCCGAGGAAGATCGCGAGGCCGCCGAGGCGCGGTACGGGCTTTTTGTGCATGCGGCGGTTGTCCTTCGGCACGTCGATCGCGCCGATCTTATAGGCAAACGACTTGACGAGCGGGCACATCAGAAAGCTGACGGCAAACGCGCACAGCAGCGCGCCGCCGACGCTCAGCAATAACTCTTTAGGAATTCCGTTCATGTTCTCCACCCTTTAATCAGCGCGCGACAAAGCCGACCTTCTTGTAGACCTTGCGCAGCGTTTTTTCTGCCACGTAAGACGCCTTCTGTGCGCCCGCGCGATACACGGACTCGAGATACGCCTTGTCGCCCAAAATGCGCGTGGCCTCCTCGCGGATGGGGCGCAGGGTTTCAACGACGGCATCGCCCACGGCGGGCTTGAACGCGCCGTAGCCCTTACCGGCGAACTCCTGCTCGATCTCGTCAAAGCTCTTGCCCGTCACAGCGGAGTAGATGGTCATCAGGTTCGCAACGCCGGGCTTGTTCGTGGGATCATAGCGCACGCAGTTTTCCGTGTCGCTGTCGGTCACGGCGCGCTTGAACTTGCGCAGGATATCCTCGGGCTTTTCCATCAGGTAAATGGAGCCGTTGGGGTCCTTATCGGACTTCGACATCTTGGCTCCCGGGTCGCTCAGGCTCATCACGCGCGCACCGACCTTGGGAATGTACGGCTCGGGCATCTTGAAGACGTCGCCATAGATGCCGTTGAAGCGCTGGACAATGTTGCGGCAGAGCTCGACATGCTGCTTCTGGTCCTCGCCCACAGGGACATAGTCGGGCTGATAGAGCAGGATATCCGCCGCCATCAGCGCAGGATAGGTGAAGAGACCGCCGTTGATGTTCTCGCTGTTCTTGGCGGACTTGTCCTTAAACTGCGTCATGCGCGAGAGCTCGCCGAACATCGTATAGCAGTTCAGGACCCAGCCGAGCTCGGCGTGCTGCGGCACGTGGGACTGGATGAACAGCGTGTTCTTCTCGGGGTCCAAGCCGCAGGCGATGTACTGCGCCAGCTGCTCGAGCGTGCGGCGGCGCAGCGCCGCAGGGTCCTGACGCACGGTGATCGAGTGCATATCGGCCATGAAGTAGTAGTTGTCAAATTCCTCGTCGCGCTCCGCCCAGTTCTTGATCGCGCCGAGGTAGGACCCGAGGGTCAGATCGCCGCTGGGCTGAATGCCGGACAGCATCACTTTCTTGCGCGCCGCGTTTTCCATGTTTTCCATCGTTTTTTCTCCGATCTGTTTGTTTTTCTCATTTTATCTCGAATTGCGCCGTTTTGGCGCAGCTATCGACCCAATTTGTTATGTTACCATACCCCTTTTCAAAATACAAGCATATTCCGGTGAAAAAGAGCGTCGTGCGTTCGTTGACTTTTCGGTCAAAATATGGTGTAATAAGCTATCTTTATTTTGATTTCACTTCAGGAGGTCATCTATGTCCATCGACATGAAGTATTTTGAGGAAATGGAAGCGAAGATCCCGCACGGTAAGGTACGCACGCGCTTCGCTCCCTCCCCCACGGGCTATATGCACGTGGGCAACCTGCGCACCGCGCTCTACACCTATCTGATCGCCCGCCACGCAAACGGCACGTTCATTCTCCGCATCGAGGATACCGACCAGGGGCGTCTCGTCGAGGGCGCAACGGACGTCATCTACCGCACGATGGCGGAATGCGGCCTTTCCCACGATGAAGGCCCCGACGTCGGCGGCCCCGTCGCCCCGTATATCCAGAGCGAGCGCCGCGACACCTACGGCAGGTACGCCGAGCTTTTAGTCGAGCGCGGCCACGCCTACTACTGCTTCTGCGAAAAGGCCGAGAGCGAGGAGGACAGCGGCGAATTTGACCGCGCGGACGATCCCTGCCGCGACCTGCCGCTCGAAGAGGCCAAGGCGCGCGTCGCCGCGGGCGAGCCCTACGTCATTCGCCAGCGTATCCCGAAGGACGGCACCACGACCTTCCACGATGCAAGCTTTGGCGACATCACGGTGGAGAATAAGACGCTCGACGATCAGGTGCTCTTGAAGCGCGACGGTCTGCCGACCTACAACTTTGCCAACGTCATCGACGACCACCTCATGGGCATCACCCATGTCGTGCGCGGCAGCGAATATCTCTCCTCCGCCCCGAAGTACAACCTCCTCTACGAGGGCTTCGGCTGGGAGGTGCCGACCTACGTGCACTGCTCCCCCGTCATGCGCGACGCGCAGCATAAGATGAGTAAACGCAACGGCGACCCGAGCTATGAAGACCTCAAGGCGCAGGGCTACCTGACGCCCGCCATCCTCAACTATGTGGCGCTGCTCGGCTGGTCGCCGCGCGGCGAGCAGAGCGAGCAGGAGTTCTTCACGCTCGACGAGCTGGTGGGGGCGTTCGACATCGGCGGCATCTCCAAGTCCCCTGCCATTTTCGACATCGAAAAGCTGACGTATTTCAACGCGAATTATCTGCGCAATCTCCCGCCCGAGGAATTCTGTAAAGTTGCCGAGCCTTACATCCGTCAGGCCGTCAAGAACGAAGCGTACTCCGTCGGTGAGATCGCAGCACTCTTACAGGCCCGCTGCGAAAAGCTCACCGATATTCCCGAAAAGGTCGACTTCTTCGATGCTCTTCCCGAGTACGGCGTTGAGTTCTACACGAACAAGAAGTCCAAGACCAACAGCGAGGTCTCGCTCGACATGCTCAATAAGGTCCTGCCCAAGCTCGAGAGCCTTCCTGAGTGGACGAATGATGCCATCCATGACATGCTCGTCTCATTCGCCGAGGAGCTCGGCGTGAAGAACGCGACGCTCATGTGGCCGCTGCGCATCGCCGTTGCGGGCAAGCTCGTCACGCCCGGCGGCGCTGTCGAAATTTGCCATATCCTCGGCCGTGAGGAGACGATCAAGCGCGTCAAGGCCGGTATCGCCAAGCTGGCATGATCTTCGAACTCTGCCCTACGCTCTCGCGCGATCTCATCAAGCGGGAATTTTTGAACACCGCCGCCGCGTTCGGCGTGCTGGTGCTTCTTGGCTTTGCTGCAGGGATGCTCTTCCCCGATATGGCGCAGCAGATCCTTCAAAACTTCGCCGCACAGATCGAGCAGCTGGGACTTACCGACGATGTTCCCCAGTCGCAGATGATGGCGACGCTGTTTTTCAACAACATCACAGCGTCCCTCCTCTCGATGCTCTACGGGCTCATCCCGTTCCTGCCGCTCAGTGCGCTCGCGCTCGGCACGAATGCGCTGATGCTCGGCGCGTTCGCCGCCATCTATCAGCAGCAGGGCATCGGTCTCGGTGTGTATGTTCTCGGCGTTTTGCCCCACGGCATTTTTGAGCTGTCCGCGCTGATCTTATCCTGCGCGCTGGGCCTTCTCATCTGCCGCACGGGGACGGAACGGATCCTCAAAAAGAGCGATACTCCCTTTTTCCGCCGTGTGCTGGACTGCATCCGCGTCTTTTTGACATTCTCTGTGCCGCTGCTGCTGGTGGCCGCGCTCATCGAGACGTACGTCACGCCTGCACTTTTGAACCTTGTGCTGTAAACGGCAAGGTTGACTTTCGTTCCACACAACTATATAATGGACCTGTCAAGATTTTGTAGAATTTTCATCTGCTGTTTCTTCAGGAATTGAGGAAAAGCACCGCTCCTGCGGCGCTTTTCCTTTTTCGTCAAAAAATGAAAGATTCGTCCCGCCGCGGGACAGAGAAAGAGAGGTGCGCATGGCGCAGACAGTTCCGGCAAGGCAAACCGTGCAGAACATGACGGAGGGCAGCCCCGTCTCGCTGATTTTGCGTTTTGCGCTGCCGATCTTCATCAGTCAGGTCTTCCAGCAGCTATACAGCACGGCGGACGCGTTCATTGTGGGCAAATACCTCGGCACGAACGCCTTTGCCGCTGTCAGCTCGTCCGGCACGCTCATCATGCTGCTCACAAGCCTCTTTATCGGCACGGCCATGGGCGCGGGCGTCGCGATCTCAAAGTACTTCGGCGCGGGCGACTATGAAAACGTCTCGCGCGCCGTCCACACGAACCTGGCGTTCGGTATCGTGTCGGGCACACTGCTGACGCTCATCGGCGTATTCCTCACGCCGACGTTTTTGGCCTGGATGAACACCGACGCGCAGGTCATGCCGCAGGCGGTCGAATACTTCCGCTACTACTTCCTCGGCGTGCTGGCAACGGTGCTCTACAACATGTGCACGAGCATTCTTAACGCCCTCGGCGACAGCCGGAGGCCCCTGCACTATCTGATCATTTCGTCGCTCGTCAACATCGCGCTCGACCTGCTGTTCATCGGCGCGTTCCGCTGGGGCGTCTGGTCCGCCGCAGTGGCGACTGTCCTCTCCCAGGGGACGAGCTGCGTGCTCTGCCTCATCCACCTGCTCAAAAAGGGCGAGGTCTACACCGTCACGCCGCGCAACATCCGCTTCCACACCGGCATGCTCGGCGAGATCGTGCGATACGGTCTCCCCTCCGGCATCCAGAACTGCGTCATTGGCCTTGCCAATGTCATCGTTCAGTCGCAGATCAACTCGTTCGGCATGCTCGCGATGGCGGCCTACGGCGCGCACTGCAAGATCGAAGGCTTCGCCTTTCTGCCCATCACGAGCTTCACGATGGCCTGCACCACGTTCGTTGGTCAGAACCTCGGCGCCAAGCAGTATGACCGCGCCAAGCGCGGCGCGCGGTTCTGTATCATCATCGCCGTCGTGATGGCCGAGCTCATCGGCCTGTGCTATTACATCTGGGCAAGTCAGCTCATTTCCCTTTTCGACAGCACCCCCGGCGTTGTCGCCCTCGGCGTGCAACAGGCGCGCACGGTGGCACTGTTCTACTGCCTGCTGGCGTTTTCGCACTCTATCGCGGCGGTCTGCCGCGGCGCGGGCCGCGCGGTCGTGCCGATGATGATCATGCTCTCCGTCTGGTGCGTCATCCGCATCATCTACATCATGCTCGTCGTCCACTTCATCGGCGAGATCGGCTACATCTACTGGGCGTATCCCCTCACCTGGGCGATCAGCTCCACCATCTATCTCATTTATTACCTGCGCTCTGACTGGGTGCACGGATTTGAAAGGTGACTCTATGTCTTCTCCTGCGTTCCGCTTCCGCCTCGCCACGCTTGACGACGCTCCCGCGCTTCTGAGCATCTATGCGCCGTACGTCGAAAAGACGGCCATCTCGTTTGAATACGACGTACCGTCGCTCGACGAATTCCGCCGCCGCATCGCGGATATCTCGCGCAAATACCCTTATCTCGTCGCGGAGGATGAAAATGGCCAGCTCCTCGGCTACGCCTATACGCACACGTTCATCGCGCGTAAGGCCTACGACCACTGTGCGGAGACGACGATCTATCTCGCCCTCGACGCGCGCAAGCACGGTCTCGGCAAGCGCTTCTACCGCGCGATTGAGGAGCTGTCGCTCGCTCAGAACATCTACAATCTCTATGCCTGCATCGGCGAGCCGCAGGGCGCGGACGACGAATATTTAACGGACAACAGCATCCGCTTCCATGAGCACATGGGCTTCCGCCGCATCGGCGTGTTCACGCGCAGCGGCTACAAGTTCGGCCGCTGGTACAACATGTCCTGGGCGGAAAAACTGCTCATGGAGCATCCCGAGCATCCCGAACCGGTCATCCCCTTCCTGCAGCTCGACAAGGCGCTTGTCGCCGACATTCTTCGCCGCGCTGCGGAATAAAGAACCGAAGTTTTACAAAAAATCATGCACACCCTATTGACATTGCCGATGGGGTGTGCTATATTTTCGCTCAAATTAATACCGCAAACCGTTGAAGCGGAGATAACGGCAGTGATGCCTTCACAGAGAGCCTGCGATGCTGAAAATCAGGCAAGATACACATTGTCAAATGGACCGCTGAGGGTGCAGCGAAATGCGTTTTATGCGCAGAGTATCCTGCAACGTGTTGGCATACGTCAGTTGCCGGGAGATATGATGGTATCTCCGCCAAGCGCACGGGTAACCGTGAATTCAAGGTGGCACCGCGGATCGTTCGTTTCTCTCGTATCGCATTCGTCCTTGACAGACTGTACCGTTCTGTCGGGGGCGCTTTTGTTTGCGCAATAAGCTCCTTTGGCAGAACGCCAAAGGAGCTTTTCTTTTTCAGGAGGTCACTCATGCATATCCTACCACCGCTCGAAACCGTCAAAGACATCGCCGCGACGCAGCAGTACGACGTGCTCCCGCTGAGCTGCGAAATTCTTTCCGACTTCATCACCCCCATCGAAGCGATGTGCATCCTCAAGAACGTGTCCACCCACTGTTACATGCTCGAATCCGCGCAGGCGGACGACCGCTGGGGCCGCTACACGTTTTTGGGCTTCGACCCAAAGCTCGAGATCACGTGCATTGACGGCAAAATGAAGGCTGGCGGCCTCACCGTCCGCACGGACGATCCTTCCCAATACCTGCGTGAGCTGCTATCAAGCTACAGAAGCCCCCGCTTCGACTACCTCCCCTCCTTCACCGGCGGGCTCGTGGGGTATTTTTCTTACGATTATCTCAAATACAGCGAGCCGAGCGTCCGCTGCGGCGAGCAGGACGAGGACAGCTTCAAGGATGTCGATTTGATGCTCTTTGGCAAGGTCATCGCCTTCGATCATGTGCGGCAGAAGATCGTGCTCATCGTCAACATGGCGCTCAGCGACATCGAGGTCGGCTACAACAAGGCAAAGCTCGAGCTTGAGCAGCTCGTCTCGCTCCTCAAAACCGGCGAAAAGAAGCAGGAAGCGCCGGGGCGGCTCCTCGGCGAAGTCACGCCGCTCTTCTCCAAAGAGCAGTTCTGCGCGATGGTCGAAACCGCCAAGCACCACATCCGCGAGGGCGATATCTTTCAGATCGTACTCTCGAACCGCCTGAGCGCACCGTTCGAGGGGAGCCTGCTCGATACCTACCGCGTGCTGCGCACCATCAATCCCTCGCCGTACATGTTCTACTTTTCCGGCACCGACGTTGAGGTCGCGGGCGCGTCGCCCGAAACGCTCGTCAAGCTCAAAGACGGCGTGCTGCACGCCTTTCCCCTCGCGGGGACCCGTCCGCGCGGCAAAACGGACGAGGAGGACAAGGCGCTTGAAGAGAGCCTGCTGCACGACGAAAAGGAGCTTGCCGAGCACAATATGCTCGTCGACCTCGGGCGCAACGACCTCGGCAAGGTCAGCAAATTCGGCACGGTGCAGGTCGAAAAGCTGCACTCCATCGAGCGCTACTCCCACGTGATGCACATTGGCTCCACCGTGCGCGGCGAGATTCGCGATGACCGCGACGCGCTTGACGCCATTGAGGCCGTGCTCCCCGAAGAGATCGACGCGCTGCATCCCGCGCGCATCATCCTCTCCCCCGGCCCCGGGCGGCCCGAAGACGCAGGCGTTCTCATCGACGTTGTGAAGACGCTCTCGCCCCGCATCCCGACGCTCGGCGTGTGCCTCGGGCATCAGGCCATCTGTGCCGCTTTCGGTGCGACCGTGACCTATGCCAAAGAGCTAATGCACGGTAAGCAGTCGCTCGTCCACTTCGACACGAGCTCGCGGCTCTTCCAAAACTGCCCCAAGACCGCGCCCGTCGCGCGCTACCATTCCCTCGCGGCCGACGCCGCCACCATGCCGGACTGCCTGAAAGTCACCGCCGTCACAGACGACGGCGAGATCATGGCCGTGCAGCACACAGACTATCCCATCTACGGGGTTCAGTTTCATCCCGAATCCATTATGACACCGAACGGCAAAACCATGCTGGAAAACTTTTTGAAGGAGAATTGAAACCATGATCAAAGAAGCCATCGTGAAGATCGTCAACAAGGGCGATCTCAGTTATGACGAAGCCTACGCCGTGATGAACGAGATCATGAGCGGCGAGACCACCCCCACCCAGAACGCAGCGTTCCTCGCGGCCCTCTCGACCAAGAGCGCCCGCGCCGAGACGACCGATGAGATCGCAGGCTGCGCCGCCGCCATGCGTGACCACGCCACAAAGGTAGACACCGGCATGGACATCTTCGAGATCGTCGGCACCGGCGGCGACAACGCCCACAGCTTCAACATTTCCACCACCTCCGCCCTTGTCGCGGCGGCGGGCAGCATGAAGGTCGCCAAGCACGGCAACCGGGCTGCGTCGTCCCTGTGCGGCACGGCAGACTGCCTCGAAGCGCTCGGCGTCAACATCCAGCAGAGCCCCGAGCAGTGCGTGACGCTCTTAAAAGAGGTCGGCATGTGCTTCTTCTTTGCGCAGAAGTACCACAGCTCGATGAAATACGTCGGCGCGATCCGTAAGGAGCTGGGCTTCCGCACGGTGTTCAACATCTTGGGGCCGCTGACGAACCCCGGTTCGCCGAAAATGCAGCTGCTCGGCGTGTACGACGAGTACCTTGTCGAGCCGCTCGCGCGCGTGCTCGTGAGCCTTGGCGTCAAGCGCGGCATGGTCGTCTACGGACAGGACAAGCTCGACGAAATTTCCCTCAGCGCGCCGACGAGCGTATGCGAAATTTGTGACGGCTGGTACAAGAGCTATGTCATCACACCCGAGGACTTCGGCTTTGACCGCTGCACCAAGGACGACCTCAAGGGCGGCGCACCGGAGGAAAACGCTGCCATCACCCGCGCCATCCTGTCGGGCGAAAAGGGCCACAAGCGCAACGCGGTGCTGATGAACGCGGGCGCGGCGCTCTACATCGGCGGCAAGGCGGAGAGCATGAAGGACGGCATCGCCCTCGCCGCCGAGCTCATCGACTCCGGCAAGGCGCTTGAAACGCTCGAGCGCTTCATCGCCGTCAGCAACCGCGCGGAGGCGAACGCATGAGCATCCTCAACGAGCTGGCCGCCCACGCCCGCGAGCGCGTGCTGGCAGACAGCGAGAACATGAGCCTTGATATCTTACAGGCGATGTGCCGCGAAAAGGGCCGCGCGAACGGCGCGCGCTTTTACGACGCGCTCAAAAAAGATGATCTGTCCTTCATCTGCGAGGTGAAAAAGGCCTCGCCCTCCAAGGGCGTCATCGCGCGGGACTTTCCCTATCTCGACATCGCGCGCGATTACGAGGCCGCCGGTGCGGACTGCATCTCGTGCCTGACAGAACCCAAGTGGTTTTTAGGCTCGGACGACATCTTCCGCGAAATTCGCGCCGCCGTCTCAACGCCGATGCTGCGCAAGGACTTCACCGTCAGCGACTACCAGCTCTATCAGTCCCGCCTGATGGGCGCGGACTGCGTGCTGCTGATCTGCGCGCTGCTGGACACGAAGACGCTCGCGCAATATCTCGCCGTCTGCGACGAACTCGGTCTCTCCGCGCTCGTGGAGACGCACGACGCGGACGAGATCCGCTCCGCCGTCGCGGCGGGCGCGAAGATCATCGGCGTCAACAACCGCAATCTGAAGGATTTTTCCGTCGACTTTTCCAACGCCGCGCGGCTGCGCGACCGCATCCCTCCGGAGGCGGTCTACGTGGCCGAGTCCGGCGTGCAGAGCACGCAGGACGTCGCCGCGCTCCGCTCGATCGGTGCCGACGCGGTGCTGATCGGCGAAACACTGATGCGGGCCCCTGACAAGGCCAGACGGCTCGCGGAATTGAGAGGTAACTTATGACCAAGGTGAAACTCTGCGGCCTACGCGCGAAAGCTCGCACCCACGATGGGGAGCGATCAGCTTCTTGTCGTCACGATCTCCGGCCGCGGCGACAAGGACTGCGCCGCCATCGCCCGCTACAGAGGGGAGGATCTTCATGAGTGATCTTGCAAGAGCATTTGACCACGGCAAGGCGTTCATCGCCTTTCTGACCTGCGGCGACCCCGATCTTGAAACGACCGCGGCTGCCGTCCGCGCCGCCGCGCAAAACGGCGCCGACCTCATCGAGCTCGGCATTCCCTTCTCCGACCCCACGGCGGAGGGGCCCGTCATTCAGGCCGCTAACCTGCGCGCCCTGCAAAGCGGCGTAACGACCGACAAGATTTTCGATCTCGTGCGCGAGCTGCGGCGCGGCGTGACGATCCCCATGGTTTTTATGACGTATGCGAATGTCGTCTTTTCCTACGGCACAGAGCGCTTTTTGTCGAACTGCCATGACGCTGGCATCGACGGACTCATCCTGCCGGACGTGCCGTATGAGGAAAAGGAAGAATTTCTCCCCGCGTGCCGCAAGTACGGCGTCGACTTCGTCTCCCTCATCGCACCGACGTCGGAGAATCGCATTGCAATGATCGCGCGCGAGGCCGAGGGCTTCCTCTATATCGTCTCGTCGCTCGGTGTCACGGGCGAGCGCAGCGAGATCAAGACCGACCTCGCCTCCATCGTCTCCCTCGTGCGGGAAAACACAGATATTCCCTGCGCCATCGGCTTTGGCATCTCCACGCCCGAGCAGGCGAAGAAGATGGCCGACCTCTCCGACGGCGCGATCGTCGGCTCCGCCATCGTCAAGCTCCTTGCCCAGTACGGCAAGGACGCGCCCGAGCACATCGGTGCGTATGTGAAAGAAATGAAGGACGCGCTGCGGTGAAAACAGGAAAAAGGGGCCTCTGCTTTGATGCAGAGGCCCCTTTTTTACATAAATATGCTTTATCGTCCCGTCATTCGACGGAGAACGTCTCTCCGAAGGCGGAAACGCTGCTCACCGTTTCCGGATCAAGAATTTCATCCATCCGGAAGCAGTAGCGCCCGCGCTTATCGAGATAATTCGTTATAAGGAACAACCAGTCCGCCGCGCCGACCGTTTCGCCGTTTTGCAGCGTCACCTCGGGAGCGATGCTCTCCTTCCCGTCGTCGCTGTAGATGGGCTCAACCGTTTCTTTCAGATCATCCGTTCCCTGCTTGATCTCGCAGGTCAGCGAGAGCGGCGAGACATAGAGCGTCGTCAGAACAGCGTTCTTTCCCTCAATCTCGATCGGCTCATTCACCGTGCACAGGCGTCCCGGATCAGTCTCCGGCAGAGTGAATGTGCAGCTCCAGCGCCCGGGAACGACAAGTTCTTCCAAACAGTTATCCCGATACAGGCCATCGAGCGTCAACTTCACCTTCGCACCGATGAAGTTGAATTCTCCTTTCAGAGAATGGATCGTCATCAAAATCGTGGCATGGCGGCCCGTCTCATCCTCCGTGCTGCTTGGCAATCCCTCCCAGCCAATGCCGTAGGTATTCATTTTCACTCCGTCCCTGGACGTTGCGGACACGCTCCGATCGAATGCGTAGTAGTCCTGATCCAGAACTGTCCCCTCCGGCGCGGTAAAGTCGATGAGGACCGCCGCACAATAGCGGGCGGC
>ENA-OPNW01001386-OPNW01001386.1-human-gut-metagenome-genome-assembly--contig:-NODE-1386-length-12119-cov-5.204327_pt1 | contig 12119 bp, 9 predicted proteins | sample MGYA00241540_ERZ501777 | MGnify/ENA primary metagenome ERZ501777 (study PRJEB25962, sample SAMEA2042615) | human gut metagenome | biome: human gut; feature: human-associated habitat; material: faeces...
TGCGAGCAAAGTGAGCTACAGTGCTTCGCCCCAGGCCTCCGCCGCATATCCGCTCATCGCCCCTTAAAAACGTTCAAACTGTAAAAAAACTCGGGAAATTACTTCCAAATGGTAAAAATGTGAATTTTTGTATTGCCCGTTTATAGGGTTTTGCTTAAATTTGTGATGCTGGCAACGCAGAAGGCCAGCATAGAACGTTAAGGGGTGTTTCCATAGAACCTTTCCAAAACTCAACTCCTCTAAAGAAAAACCTTGGTAAGAGATAGAGATTCATCAGACCATCAAACGAGAATATACAGACACACATTTTTAATTAACTGAAAGTCTAACCCAAGCAGGTGGAAAATACAATATTTGAAGACCTGCTTATAAAGCAATCTTTATGAAATCGAAATTACTAAAGCGTTGTTTGGCCCTCATGGCATTTTGCATGTCGGCCGTCATGCCCGCCGTGGCCGACGATTTCCAATCGGCGTTGGTGGTGTGGCAAGGAGATCAGGAACTATATAGTTTCTACGTGGCAAACAATCCGACGTTGAAAGTAAGCAACGGATATGCCGTTGTGCAGTCGGAAGGCAAATGGGAAGAGGAGAGTTATTTCCAGGTGAGCCAGCATGAGTGTTATTTCAGTATCCCGATGTCGGAATCGTCCAACTATAAGATTTCGCTGGAAAAGCGCGACTATATGGGCGTGTTCGGACACAGAGTGCCGACTTCTATTGAAGAGAAACTGACCGTCACCGCGCGTCCTGCATTTTCCATCCAAGGCGGCGTCTTGCACGTGGCCGGACTCAAGGGAGGCGAACAAGTGGCAGTGTACACGCTCGACGGCAAGACCGCCGTGCAGGTAAAGGCCGACAGCGACGGACGCGCTTCGGCTTCTTTGCGCCAAATGTCGGGAACAGTCATTGTGAAGGCTGGCAATGTATCATTTAAAGTGTTGATAAAATGAAGAGGATAAAACATATAATCTGTCTGCTCGCCGTGGCGCTGGCAGGCAGCGGCAGCCTGAATGCCCAGGGATTGGGATTTTATTTGGGCGGCAAGCGAGTGGAACTGGTTGAGGGCGACTCCATCAACTTCGTGAACAACGACAAGGGCCAGGTGGAAGTGAAGGTGAACAAGGACGGCCAGGTGGAAGTGTATCGCGGCGAGGAAATGACGTTCTATGGCGACATTGAGCGCTATTTGCTCGACATCAACAACGCCATGCACTATTATTTTAGTAGTGAGAGTTATCACGCCGGCTTTGGCTATGGTGGTGTCATGCACATGCGTGACGTCTTAACGGGCGACCTTTACCGTCCGGATAACGGTTACAACTGGTTTCAGAATTTGGCAGAAAATCGTATAGGTGTGAACGAAGTATCCACCGTTTACATGTGGCGTTTCTATGAGAATGCCATCACAGCCTGCAACAAACTCATCGGGGCCATTGACGAAACGAAGGCCAGCCATCAGCAGAAGCAGTATCTCGGCGTGGCATACGCTTTCCGTGCTTTGTATTATCTCGACATCGCTCGCATGTATGAATATCTGGATTGCTATGAAACCAAACCTTTGTCGAACACTGGCAAGAACATCAGAAACCTGACGGTGCCCATCATCACGGAGAAGACCGCTGAAAAGGATGTGCCCCAACTGAAGCGTGCCACAAGGGAGGAGATGAAGAATTTCATCGCCAGCGACCTTGAAAAAGCGGGAAGTTTCCTTTCTGACTTCCAGCCCAAGAGCAAGCGCCTGCCCAACTTGGCTTGCGTTTACGGCCTGCAGGCACGCTTGAATATGTGGGTGGAAAACTATAAAGTGCCAGCCGCCTATGCCCGGAAAGCCATCAACCAGAGGGGTTCACAGCCGCTCACGGAAGCCCAGATGTATGACCTTGAAAATGGCTTCAACAACATGGCCCCTTCTTCATGGATGTGGGGAGCGCAGCCATCGGAAGACAGCAATACGGGACTTGTCAACTGGGGTGGATGGATGAGCAACGAAGCCGCTTTCGGCTATGCTTCATTGGTTCCCGTGTGCATTGCTCCGTCGTTGTTAAAGAGGATTGATTTAGAAGACATCCGCATCAAACTTTTCAAGAGAGATGAAAACAGCGGCGACAAAGAGCCGCATTTGTCGGATGACGTTTATAACAAGCTTCCCAGATATGCTTCGCTGAAGTTCCGTCCTTACAAGGGAAATTATACGGACATGAACATCGGCTCGCATTCGGCCTATCCTTTGATGCGTGTTGAAGAAATGTATTTCATTGAGGCTGAAGCAAAGGCACATAGCTCTGTCAGAGAAGGATTGACGTTGCTTGAAAACTTCATGAGTCAATACAGACGGCCCAACTATGCTCTCGTGGTGAACAAGGACGATGTGGCTAAGGAATATGCTATCAAGATGATTGTTGAGCAGAAGCGCATTGAACTCTGGGGCGAGGGCCTGTCTTTCTTCGACTATAAGCGACTGAATATGGGCATCGACCGCACGAACCAAGATGACCAGGAATACATTCCATATTCACAGCAATTTTGCTGCGCCCTTTCGCGTCCGGCATGGATGAACCTCGTGTTTCCGTCGTCGGCCAACAGAATGTATAAATGGAACCTCATCGGCCAGGAGAACCCCGACCCTTCAGGTTGTTACACCCCAGGCGGAGGCAGTGCTTACGATACCAACAACTATTATAATGTGCGCCTTTCCAGCGGCCTTTTCAACGAACTCTTCAATATTGGTTTGCAGTCAGAATATATCGATGTGAAAGCTTGTGCATTAGAAAGCCATGAAGGCATCGTTTTGAAAGAACCATTTGCGCAGCTCGCCGACTCCACGATGATGTATGATGGTTCCGACATCAGCATCCAGTTTGACGGCGAAGTGGCAACGCTTCCTCTTCAGCCCTTGGGATTCTACATCAACGGCCAGCAGGTGATGGTGAAATCCGTTCAAAACGGAAGTTTCGTCAACGGCGTGGTTATGTTCCCGAAGAATAGTCTGGTTGTGAGCTACGGCGATGTGCAGAAAGTTGTCAACAGCAAGTTGGCCACGGAAATACGTCTGCAGGGAAGCGTCAGTCCGAACTTTGGTCTGTATGTTCATTTCTATGATAGCATAGCATACAAGTCCAGCGTATTGGTCGACAGCGGACAGAGCTATCTGCGTTGTAAATTAGAAATGACCGATCTCGACGAAGTGCGCCTCGTGTGTGTGCCGCTTTCGCAGGCCGAAGCCGCCAAGTCCCGCCTCAAATACGATGCCAGCTATGGCGTGAAAGTCAAAGAAGCGGGGTGGGTGAACATTCCGATGTATGAAGTATATGGTCAGTTTGCCGTTGTCGGCATAGGATACAGTCATGGAAACGTTGCGTATGAGCAAATCAAGCAGTCTGTTTCGTGCAAATATCCTGACTACAGTGCGGAAATTTCCGAAGGCAATGCCGTGGTCAACAAGGATGGCAAATGGGAAGTGCAGACAGTGTGCTATTTCGGCCCGCACGTGGAAAAGGGCTATGTCGCCTTGGTGGAGAAATATGCAACGGAAGCCGACATCAAAAAGAAATTTGAAGCTGGCACCCTGCCTTCATGCGTGGAAGTGGACCTTTCTCATACTAATAAATACGAAGAGGTTGTGGTTCCCTATCCTCAGAAAACCGTAGAATATAAGTTAGTTACCTTGGCTGTGGCAGGAGGCGAAGTGGTGAATGTCGAGTGCAACAAAGATCGAAACGCTAACGATGTGGTTTACGAATGTCCGTTGCGCAGTCTCTCCATCAACCTGGCCAACCATAAGAAGGAAAACAATATTGCCAAGTTGACCTATACGTATGACGCCTCTGAATTTGACGGCGCTTACATCGCGCTCCTGACAGACACCCTGCTGCAGGGCAACGTATGGGAAAATGTGGCCCTGGCGCCTTATAAGGTGAAAGTGTCGGGTAAAGACTCTGTCGCAATTGAAGTTCCGAATCCCGTGCCAGGCATTTACTACACGGTGGTCATTGCCGGATGTGACGCAGAAGGCAACATTGTGAAGGACGTCAAGGGAGCGAGATTCTGTCCTGCCGTGCTCGACAGCAAGTGGTATTCCTCAATATCAGAATGGATGGCCGACGGCCGCGATGCCAGTGAATGGCCGCTTTCGAAGAGCGACAGCACATGCGTCATGACCTCCGACGGTTTGTTTGGCTTCAAAGGCCGCATGCCCATCTCCTATCGCTATTCGTCGCAAACAGGTAAGGGCCAATTCAAACTGAAGAATTTTGAGGGCGAATGCGAACTCATCATCGACTACGACCCCTTGACTTCCCAATGTCAGGTGCTAAAGCAGAAAGTAACAGTTCATCCGCAATACGGAGATTTGTTTGTTTCTGATGCCGTTCATTACAGAGGAGGAAGCTATGATGAATACCCTTGTACGTATAGCAAGCAGACAGGCAAATTCTCCCTTGTTTTGGAATACTTTGTGGAGACAGGAACTTTCGGTAATACTGAAGTTATCATTCAGGTCGACGGATTGGGCAATGGTGCCAGCGCCGCTCCTGCCGTCCAGACGGACACCTTGCAAGGTGCAGCAAAACTGAAAAAATTGAAGTTGATTCCCAACAACCTGTTGAAGCAGGTTGAGGCAGAATATAATGAAACATTACTTATTTGGGTGTGAGGCATGCAGATGGTGTGTGCCTCACACTTTTTTTTATTTTGTCAAATCAGGAAGTATGAGAACTTATCTACTCGCGGCCGCAAGTCGCGCAACCTTCGGCCGCGAGTAGCATTACCAGCGGCCGCGAGTTGATGACATCACAAGGTGATTGAAGAATTTACAATAAGTTGGGTTTCAAAAGAATGCAGCGAAGTAATATCAAACCGATTTTCAACTCCTATATACAATACATTTTTGAATACCTACTTAAACTATAATTCGATAATTTGTTTTCCTCACAATAATTCTATAAATTTGCCATACGGTTAAAACATCCAGTAATGACGAACGCCCAAAATAAAACGGGTGTTCAAAATTAGTAATAGTAAAAAGAATAACCTGAGCAATTTTGATGGGTAAGGAGAAAGTAGCTATTTGCTTATACACTTGTCTGTTGCGCCGCTTCAATGAAGAAAACAACGAAGAAACTGGTGCGCACTTCACACCGCGCGATGCCATACAACTGTTGGCACACTTGGTCTTTGAGCCAGTCAAAGACAACTTGCCCAAAGTAATTTCGCTTTACGACTCTGCCGAGGGTTCGGGCGGTATGCTCACTGAAGGGTTTGAATACCTCACATCTTTAGGAATATCTCCCAAAGCCATTCAGCTTTATGGCACGGAAATCAATCCCGAAACGTATGCCATTACGCTCGCTTGCCGAAAACGAGGTGGACATCTTGGCGCTTGATGCTGAAAGCGAGGAGATTATTGAACAAATTCTGAAAATGGAGTAACTATGGAGAGTAAAAATAACGATACACGTCCACACTTTGTTTCATCAGATGCCACAGCTTTTTCGCATGAATACGTTTCGTGGCTAAAAAACATAAAGCAACTCTACCGGCAGTCGCAAGCTAAGGCTGCTCTGAAGGTTAACGAAGAGTTGTTGCGCTTTTATTGGGCGTTGGGTAGAGATATGGTGGCTCTTAAAATAGAGGAGCAATGGGGCAAAGGCGTAATGAAACAATTAAGCCTTGACTTGCGTGCAGCTTTTCCTGAGCAGAAAGGATTTTCCGAAACCAATTTAAGATATGTAAAACGTTGGTATTCATATTATTCCGCTTCGCCTAAAATATCTCAGCAACCTGCTGAGATATTTGAAATGCCCAAGAACTTTGCTCTTGTTCCATGGTTTCATCATGTTCAAATCTTCACCCACTGCCACACCGTTGCAGAAGCCTTATTCTATATTGACAAGGTGATTGAAGGCAATTGGAGCAGGCGAATGTTGGAAGACAATATTCAAGAGAACTTGTATGGCTCTGTTGGGCGCATACCCACCAATTTCAACAAACGTTTACCCAAGGAGCAAAGCGAACTTGCCTTGTAAACACTCAAAGACCCTTACAACCTGAGTTTCTTGCAACTTTCGAAAGGCTATAACGAAACGGAACTCGAAAATGCCTTAGCTACCAACATTACGCGTTTTCTACTCGAGCTGGGGCATGGCTTTGCCTACGTTGGGCGACAAATGGAACTGCGTATGCCTGGCGGTCAGTCGTTCTTTCCCGATATGGTTTTTTACAACATTCCATTGAAATGCTATGTGGTGATAGAGTTGAAGGTAGTAAAGTTCGTTCCCGAGTTTGCAGGCAAACTTAATTTTTACGTCACAGCAGCTGACCACCTTTTGCGTGGTGAAGGCGACAATCCGAGCATCGGGTTGCTCATTTGCCGCTCAAAGGATGACACCGTGGTGGAATGGTCGTTGCAAGACATCAACAAGCCTATCGGAGTATCTACTTATCAACTGCAAGAAGTGGTGAAGCGAACAATTGAGGAATTGGAAAATACGCAAGAGGGTCATGGAGAGATTTCAAAATTATAAAGATAGCGGGGAACACGCTTGACCCCAACAAAGCGACCATTACCAGTGCTGGATAACCCAGACCGCACCTCAGCCGAGGTGCGGTCTGGGTTTCATCAAATAATAATGACGCTTCAGCTTGTCCAAATAATTCTATATTTCTGGAATTTTCCAAAAAGACTTCCTTTTCGGCTTTTGACGTATTATCTTTGCAGAAGATTGGCTGCACCTCAACAATTCAAGTAAACTTGATTGTGTTCGGTTTGCACAATCTTTGCAGTATCAAAACCGACAAGAGATATTTCGAAGCAGACAAGAGGTGATTCAACAATTATCAGATTTTTTCAAAACCAAAAAGTATTTTTTCAAAACCTATCTTACCATGAACATTAAGTACGAAATCCATTCCATCAAAAATTCTAACGGCAAAGGCGAAGAACGCCATTATGCACATCTTCATGAAGGAACAGCCATGAACGCTGACCAGCTCGAGAGCCACATTGAGGAGTCGTGCTCGCTGACGAAAAGCGACATGGAAGCAACGCTCTCTGCCCTGAGGGCGGCGATGATTCGCGAACTCTCGCAAGGAAAACGTTTTCATCTCCCTTCCATCGGCAATTTTTCGCTTTCGGTGGACCTGAACTTGCCGAAGGGAAAACCGATTGAGAAAATGCGCGGCGACTACATCAGCGTGCGCAACCTCAACTTTCGACCCGACACGTCGATGTTGCGGGAAATCAAAAACAACGCACGCTTCGAACGTGCCGATGTCTCTACCCAATCCAACCATTATACGGAGGAGTATATTTTAAAGCGTATGAAGGAATTTTTCACGACCCACGCTTACATCACGCGGCGCGACATTGAAAGTCTGTTCGGGTTCCGCCGGAGCTATGCCACAAAATGGTTGAAGCATTTCAGGGAAAGCGGTGTGTTGAAACAAAGCGGCCCGGTGAACTCTGCCGTTTATCTCCCTTGTTAAAGGGTGTGGTGTTCATTCCGGCGCGGCTTCAGAAAGAACACAAGTTGCCACGCCGAAACGACTGGAAACGCCAAACGGAGTTGTTCCTCTGCACTGACGCACCTGTTTTTCCATGACCTGAAACCCTCCGAACAAACGGGTTGCTGGCGGCTGCCACCTACTCCACTCTGACCACGTCCACCACGTGACTGCCAGCGCCGATGAGGTCTTGGCGTTCGGAAATACACTTCTGATATTCTATGAAATGGGCAAAGGTCTCTTCGCTCATTCGGTTGAGGCGCGTTCGCATATAGTCGGAAGCGCCGTCGGGCGAGAAGATGGTGACGCGCTGCAATCCCGCCATCTCATTCAGGCGGTTGATGTCGTCCAAGCGCACATAATCGTAGAGTTCGTCGGCCTGGGCTTGGATGTGGAAATTCTTGTCAACCACACCGCGTTCCAGCAGTCCGCCAATGCGTTCTTCATCGAAGCAATAAGAAAGGATGCTGTATTCATTCATGAGGTAAGCCACGAAAATCAGTCCACCTGGCTTCGTCACACGCTTGGCCTCAAGGAGCGCTTTCAACTTCTCTTCGTCGCCGATGAGATGGTAGAGCGGACCGAGCAGAAGGGTGAGGTCGGCCGAGGCGGTCGGGATGAACGAGAGGTTTCTGGCATCGCCTTGAACCACGTCGGCGGCTGGTTCGCGCTTCAAAAACACGTCGATGTTACGTCGCACAAGCTCAACAGCCTTCACGCGATAGCCCTCTGCCATGAGTGCCGACGTGTAGCGCCCCGTGCCCGCACCGATGTCGAGCAGGAAATCCCCTGGTCGCAGAAAGCGGCGCAGATGGTGCATGGTGGTTTTAAACTCCACAATGCCGTGCCTGCGTTGCAGACGAAGGTCCTCGGGGTGTTTGTTATAGTGTTTTTCTATATTGGATAATGCCATGTAAGTGTAATTATTAAAGGAGTGATGCAAAGCAATGGGGCGCGGACGCACATGCTGGAGCTTCCGACATGTGCGTCCGCCCGCCGCGTTTTGCCTGCAAAGGTATTTCAATTTCGCGAGAAATTGGTGCTTCCGCGGATGTTTTATGCCGCGCCACCGCTGGGGGGATATGTAGGTGTTTATAATTATTTTTGTAAGTAGGTGGTCAGAATTATTTTTACATTTGAAATGTTCTATCGGGTTTGCGAGCTGTTTGTTTGGCCATCGGTTTGCAGGAAAGCGGTTTTCTTTTGCAACGGAAAAACACGGAGGATTGGCCTTTTCGGAAACAGAATTAAGCACAGAAGAAAGTTATTTGTGCATTTTAGCACATTCATCGAAGGTGCGCACTCCTTCCATTGTTTCATTTGCAACAATTATTCCGCATTTAATAACCTTCTAAAAATAAAAAGATTAGGCATAGAAGTAATCCGTTTTTGTAATTATTAACCCATCTTTATTCAAAGTTTTACGCGGGGCAAGCGACGTTACCTTGGAAAATGCCCTACCTTTGTAAGACAATTGCGAAATGACATGGAAGAAACCTGTGAGCAAATAAAGAAAATGATTGCCGACGGATTCGTTGAAGAAGCCGTTGCTGCAGCGCGTGAAAGCATGGGGGAAGACAACGACGCCCAGCTGCTTTATCTCATGGGGAACGCTTACATGAAACAAGGATTGCGGAAGGAGGCCATGAACGCCTACAGAAAGGCGGCGGAAATCAACCCGGAAGGCCCTGCCGTGGAGGCAGGGCGCATGATCGACCAGATCATGGCTTTCTACAACAAGGACCTCTATAATCCTTGATGCAAACGATGCGGAAAAAGTTTTCGCCTCATCTGCCAGACGTTTTGCGCCGGGCAAGGAAGGAGGGGGCAACGGATGCCGCCACAGCGATTCGGAAGTAATTCAGACGAACCACTTAAATATATTCCTGAACTGTTACTTACTATGAGCAAAATAAAAGGAGCCATCGTCGTTGACGAAGAACGTTGCAAAGGATGCAACCTGTGTGTCGTGGCTTGCCCGACACATACGCTGGCACTTACAACCAACGAAGTGAACCACAGAGGATATGTCTATTGCCATGATGTGGCCGATGCCTGTATCGGATGCGCATCGTGTGCAATTGTCTGCCCGGATGCCTGCATCACGGTTTACAAGAAGAAAATGGATTAATGACATCCTGAAAGCCGACGACAGGAACGAAATTTGAGCGAAGGGGCGGTTGAACCACAACGCCACCAGGCTCCTGCGCTTCTGGCCATCGGTCATACAGGGATTTCCGTCGGGACATGAAAGTTTCTGACCAAAAAAGGTGCGGCCCGCTGAAGAAGCAGGGGCGTCATGGCCAGGAAACGAAGGTCGGGCGGAAAGGTGTTACACGATATTGAAAATGGAAAACGAAGTTCTTTTACTGAAAGGCAACGAAGCGATAGCCCATGCAGCCATCCGCTGCGGATGCGACGGATATTTCGGCTACCCCATCACCCCGCAGAGCGAGGTGCTGGAAACGCTGGCCGCCCTGAAGCCTTGGGAAACGACGGGCATGGTGGTGTTGCAGGCTGAAAGCGAAGTGGCCTCCATCAACATGCTCTATGGCGGAGGAGGCACAGGAAAACGCGTAATGACCTCATCGTCGAGCGTAGGCATCGCCCTGATGCAGGAAGGCATCAGCTATATGGCTGGCGCGGAAGTGCCGGGACTGATTGTCAACGTGCAGCGAGGCGGCCCTGGACTGGGCACCATCCAGCCCTCGCAGAGCGACTATAACCAAGCGACGAGGGGGGGCGGCAACGGCGACTACAACGTGATTGTTTTGGCACCCAACTCGGTGCAGGAAATGGCTGATTTCGTTGACCTCGCCTTCTCCCTGGCCTTCAAATACCGCAACCCAACGATGATTCTCTCTGACGGTGTCATCGGACAGATGATGGAACGCGTGGTGTTGCCTCCATTCAAACCGCGCCGCACGGAGGAGGAAATCGCCAAGGAATGTCCTTGGGCTGCCAACGGACACGGATTGAAGGGCCGCAAGCCCAACATCATCACGTCGTTGGAGCTCGACCCGGCCGTGATGGAAAAGAAAAACCTGCACTTGCAGGCCAAATATGCCGAGATTGAGAAAAACGAGGTGAGATATGAAACGACGAACTGCGAAGACGCTGACTACGTGATCGTGGCCTTCGGATCGGCAGCACGCATTTCCCAGAAAGCGATGGAGATGGCACGCAAGCAGGGCATCAAGGTGGGATTGTTCCGCCCGATCACGCTGTGGCCGTTCCCAACAAAAGAGATTGCCGAACTATCTGGCCGAACGAAGGGCATTCTGACGGTGGAAATCAATGCCGGGCAAATGGTGTTCGACGTCAGAGCTGCCGTTGAAGGCCGCATTCCGGTTGACCACTTCGGCAGACTGGGCGGCATCGTGCCTGACCCCGACGAAATTATCGAGGCTCTCAAAAAACTGCAAGCGAAGTAAGATAACAAGAAACTCTCACAACAGAAACACATGTCTGAATCTGACGATATTCTCGAACGCCTGAAACACCCCGAAAGGGAAAAGGAGCGCCACAGACCAAACCAGCGCCTCTTCTATCGAAACATCATCAACGGCACGTTTATCCTGCTGGCCGCCATCGCCATGATTGGCCTCGGGGTTTCGTGGACGGGGGCCACTTCGCCCACATGGTGTTACGCTCTGGCTTTGGTGGCCGTGTTCATCAAGATGATTGATGCGGTGATGCGCATTCCTGATATGCTGAAACGACCGAACGCCTCGAAGCTCAACACGCGCAGAAGCGTTTCTGCCGCTGAAAACGGAGCAAAGGAGGCTGACGGCTCGGAAGCCAGCAAGCAGGAAGAAGGGAAGTGACGGAAGAAAACAGAAAACGGGAAAGGCCAATGGGCCGCAGCGGGGCAACGCCCACGCCGTGGCATGGAAACAACGAAAAGCCGCCCATCGGCGGCAGTTGTCTTCTCGGCATTTCCACGCGGTTTCTCAAAAGAATTGTGAGGTGTTCCACCATAATAATTGTATTGATATGAGCGAATCAAATAATCCGGAAGAGAGCGTTTCCTTGAGAAACGAGATCATCCAGTCGGGAGAACTGGTTTACAAGAAGCCAGAACTCATGAACGATGTCAACATGCACTATTGTCCTGGCTGCTCACACGGCGTTGTGCACAAGCTGATTGCCGAAGTGATTGCCGAAATGGGCATGGAAGACAAAACCATCGGCATCAGTCCGGTGGGATGCGCCGTCTTTGCCTACCGCTACCTTGACATCGACTGGCAAGAGGCCGCCCACGGACGCGCTCCTGCCTTGGCCTGCGCCAGCAAGCGCCTCTGGCCCGACCGCCTGGTGTTTACCTATCAGGGCGATGGCGACTTGGCCTGCATCGGCACGGCTGAAACCATCCACGCCTTGAACCGCGGCGAAAACATCACCATCATCTTCATCAACAATGCCATCTATGGTATGACCGGTGGACAGATGGCTCCAACCACTCTGCTGGGTCAGAAAACCGCTACCTGTCCTTACGGACGAGAGGCAGACCTTCATGGTTATCCACTGAACATCACCGAACTGGCCAGCCATCTGCAGGGCACCTGCTACGTAACCCGCCAGAGTGTGGAGACCGTGGCAAGCATCCGCAAGGCG
>ENA-OPNW01001389-OPNW01001389.1-human-gut-metagenome-genome-assembly--contig:-NODE-1389-length-12105-cov-2.553278_pt1 | contig 12105 bp, 5 predicted proteins | sample MGYA00241540_ERZ501777 | MGnify/ENA primary metagenome ERZ501777 (study PRJEB25962, sample SAMEA2042615) | human gut metagenome | biome: human gut; feature: human-associated habitat; material: faeces...
TCTGGGAATACAGTTGTGGTGTTGGCAGCATCCCGACTGGAGCATTATCATTGTACGCAGCAACTTCAAACGAAACCAGCAGGAAAACCTGAAAGACCTTGCCCGCTTTTTCAAGGAGTACGCCCCACGCTATGGTTACAAATATCTCTGCACCGAGGATGATGACTACAAGTATTATTAGACCCTTGGTCTGAAACTTATCCATAAAGGATTTTTCAGACAATATAATTATGGGTTGCCGTTAAAGGAGCTAAAAATATAACTATTAAAAAATAGTATCTAAGCTAGACTATTTATTTCTCTGTAAATCATATAAAAAATCATATAGCGAGTTTGCTACGACCTTCGCTAAAGGAGTAGGAACGCCATTGCTAATAATTTTGAACTTTGCTGAAAGTCGTCCAGGACCAAAACAATATTTATCATCTACACCTTGTATTCTTAATGCTTCACGAACAGATAATCTCCTATTATTATATGGATGAAGAAAGATTTCATTATTACCAAAACATGTTGTTGGACTATAACGATAACGATGTAATCTTTTAAATGATCTGCGTTTTGTATCCCCTTCGTAAATTTCCTTTCTCTTTTCTGAATTTTTAATAAGTTCAAAATATTCTATTCCATTAGGCATATTTACCGCATTATCTAAACAGCTTTGGACACAGAGTTCGTATGGTATGCTTTCTGGCTTTATCACATTTATTGTGCCATAAGGAATCATTGAAGGCCAGTCATATTCTTTTTCTGCATTTGGAAATTTAGCTTTTGGCCAAGGAAAATCTATTGATGTTACATTATCAATAGATGGTGTACGTGTAACCAATGGAGTGAAGCAGTCTTTACGAATTCCAATTATGAACACCCTTTTTCTATATTGAGGTACTCCGTAATAAAGCGCATTCAATATTTGTCTATCAATATAATAATCATCACAAATACTATTTAACAATAAAGTATCTAGTATTCTTTTCTGCTCTTTGCGCATAAGTAATCCTACCACATTTTCCATAACAAAGAACGAAGGTTTCATCTTACGTATTCTATTATAGAAAACTTGTGTCATTTTCCCACGTTCACCATTAAAGCCTTTTCCATTTCCATTCATTGTAAAATCTTGACAAGGAGGTCCTCCAATTATACCCCATAAATTTGGAACACCATTGGGAAAAGCCATATCAATTATAGCTTTAGGAGATAAATCTGTTAAAGATTCAGTTGTACTAATTGGACAGAATCTTTCCTTATGAGCTTTTGCCCATGAAAATAAGCCTTCATCATGCAGTTGTGCAAACACTTTATCATATTCATTTGCAAATACGACATCAAACCCAGCACTTATAAAACCCATATCCATAAATCCCCCACCTGAAAAAAAAGAAATAATAGGTATTCTTTCTTTTTTTATATTTATTGTGTTATAATTCATAAACTAATGTATTTTCAGTTACTTTATAGGTGTAATTATTTGCTAATGAAGAAGTACGGATCACATTAATAAATACCAATTTTTTCCCAATATAACCATAATAATCATCAATTGGATACACACCAATTCCAGAAATATAATATGTGATATCCCCATTTTGTAAAATATACATATTTGAACTAGAGATCCTCTTAACATAACCACATATTGTTCTGTATATCAATTCGTCCGATTGAATCATATAATTACAAATATGCCTGCAAGAGCAATAGCCACACCTATCTTTATCCGGTTTTATTAAATCTTCAAATTGACGTGCATTTATTGCATTGTTTAATTTAACAATTCTTTCTGCAACGTCTTTTACAAGAGCTTTGCTTAATTCCTCATCATAAACTATATCAAAAAGCTGTCCTTCAATATCTATTAGTTTCAATGACCGTATATTTCCTAAGGACAGATGTACACACATAGCAGCATAAAGATGCAATTGAACAATATATTCCAACTTCAGATTACCATCTTCATCTACCACCCGACCAGACTTGTAATCGATAATATCGATATTTCCAGAATCAATTATCATCTTGTCTACAACTCCTGAGAGTCCTATATCCTCACAAACAATTGGCTTTTCCGAAACTATCTTGATATTTGTAGATTCTAATAAAAAATCTGTTTTTTTCTCGTGTATAGTAATTGCATATCTTATAGCTTTATTTCTTTTATCGTAATCATTAATTTTAGGATTTAATAAAGTAGGATAACTTTCAATTAGTTTTTTTTTCTGCTCATTAACAAGTTGCTCCCATATTTCCATCATTTCTCTTGGAGTAGATAATGTGCCTTTTGAGGCTAATTCATAAATTTTATGTATGATTGTTCCAAGAATCGTATTTTTGTGAGGAGGCAAAAAATAAGTATTATCACCTAATGTATATAATACCTTTTGAAGAAGAACCTGATATGCACATCCATTACAAATCCATGAGAAAGAGCTTGGAGACAAAGTCTTAATATGAACTTTGTCCCAAGTATCATCAATATGTGGTATCTTGATAAATCTCATATCAGATATTTTGTTGTATTTGAATATACTCGTAACAATTACTTATTCTCCGAAGTAAATTAAATGTGTCAATTGTTATAACATTTGAACTATCCCATTTTGCATTACAAATAAGAGATGCTTCAAAAACTGCATCAGCAAGTATTTGGGTCTCTGCAACACCCTCCCATAGCGGATGCGAAGCAAAAACTGGCTTCCTTTTCCCTTCTGTATCATACATATATGGTATCCCATTATTTGTTTTAGCTATTTGATATGGATTAGTACTATAAAATCCTTCATTTAGCGACTTCAATAATGTCTCTGCCAACTCAGACCAGCCCTTTAATTCTGGTGTATTGAATTTACCATCTGCACCTGCCTTATAATTATTATCACACATTACACGAAACAGAGCAATACCCAAACGCCAATCAAGTAAACCATGATAAGGCATGTTTTTATAAGATTTCAAACATTTATAACATGAAGAATCACATTCTTTAATATGTTCATCGCTTAACATCTGCTTAAAATACAAATCCATTCCATTCAGTATTCTGTCTCTATAATCAAGGAAATTCAAACAGAAATCAGCGACAAAACCTGAACCGTTTATCTTTTCATCAGCAAGACACACTTCACCCAAATTTCCTGTCTTTGAAAGAACCTCAACAACGTCTATTTCGGTTGGGTCTATATCAAGTTTTGATGCTATTGCTCTCTGGATGAGGAATGATAAAGTATAATATGCAGCTCTTACCCCTTGTGTTCTAAAATCCAATCTATTATTAACACAATGGAAAGGTTCAAGAATCAATCCTTCCACCCTATTTGCAGGAGACAATGTTATCACATTCGTTATTTTTTGTGCTGCCAAATGAATCGTTTCCAACCTATTACCCAATGGTGTAATATATGTTTTAACATCTTTGTCATCAGGAGGTAATAGCGTTACATTGCCATTTAATATATTGGGACTATCCGTACCATTATAAATGGGATTTGCAATCCATTGTTTTGCCAAAGACCGAATCCTAGTTCCGTTCAAATTATAGCTTACACTACATTCACGACCTTCAATTTCCTTATCACTTATTCGCCACGTTTTACCGTTTCTAAATAACGAAAGAGAGACATTCATATCATCAAAGACTTTAACTATAGGACGTTCTGAATTCTCCATGCAAATACCATTACGCTTTACTATAATTTCAGAATCATCTTTTTGATCAAAACCTTTCGAAAGACTTGTAATAAATGATGCAGGTGTACAAATCGTTTTGGAAGTCATTGGTGACATGCAGTAATCGCAGACTACACCTTGAGTATTTGGATTACGATTGTCTGTTACAATACACTTGCAGCTAGGATTGCTACATTCCCATAATGTCATCCTTAAAGGAAATATAGGAGCATTTGCATTACCTTTTGTCTTGATACACCCTTGACCATTGATTCCTATTCCATACACTATTGATGATTGAGAAAAACCAATAGATGTAAGAATATGTTTATCCTTTGTGATAGAAGCGCCAGGGGCAAAAACTGTAATAGCTTGATCTATTGGACGTGAAACTGAAGCAATTTCTTCTTTTACCACATTTCCTTCAGTATATTGCAAACTATGATATAAGAGTCGATCTCGTGTCGGCATTCCATACATTGGCAATACACCACCTTCAGCCAAACATTCCGCAAGCATATCAGCAACAATAGATTGGTCTGTTACAGTTCGATCCATTTGCATTATCAAGCAATTTTTATTAGTAATATCAGATACATATTGAACTAACTTTGAAACAAGATTCTTGTCATTGGTTAACAAAGTGGCTATATGGTACAGCTTATCTAAATTTGTTGTATTACATAACCAACTTTGCACATAATCTTTTATGGCCCCTACATTATCTATCCATCCTTGCCGTGTACCAAATTCGCCATGAGTGTTGCCATCTAAGCGGACATTAGACTCATCGGAATAAGACTTGAACGCATAATACAACACTTCCTTTGCATATAACCTTTGCAGAATCTCTAACTGATTCATCGACAAAAAAGGAGTAGGAGGTTGATCACCAGTTATCTGATGAGGGTTTAGAAAATAATGTTCATCATGACTGCGACCTCGACATAGGGTCAAAATCATAGAGTAAGCCTGTCCTCGACGACCTCCTCGTCCTACTCTTTGTTGATAATTAAATCGCTGAGGAGGCATATTTGTTAACATAACACCCTGTAATGGACCGATATCAACCCCAACCTCCATGGTAGTGGTTACACTCAAGACATCAATAGAACGAACTTTTTCTATGTATTCTGCATGAGCAGAATTTTGATCGATTCTTACAATATCGCGAAATTCCATCTGACGTTCACTTTGATTATCGGTCTGCCCTGAAAGTTCCTCACTATGTAATCTACAAGCAGGACGATGTTTAACAATATTAATCATTAAGTCCGTTTGCCTGCGCAGTTCATCAATAGTAATGGTATGTATTTCATCCAAATGTTGCAAACAACCGGTACAAATTCCTGCCGATTTATTTAGATGTACACGACCACACTTAGGGCAAATATAACCAATTTCATTTGGCAAAACTCCACGAATCAATAATGCATGAGGTTGCAAAAACATTTGTTGATTGCCTGTTAAGGCAAGATAATCCAGAACAGCTTGCCCCAGTATGTTGGGAACCTTTGTTTGCCTTCCATTCTGTCTTACATATGGTATTCGATACTTATCACAACACGAATAAATATACCTTCTAATAGGAGATTTCGCTTTCAAATTTTGAAAATTCGCATCACTGTCTGTAGGAAATATATCATAAGGGTTATTTGTATATCGGTATGAATTACCAATTAATCGAATAACAGAATTGACTATTTCCATAAATACATCCGATGAAATATCAGCTAAACCTGAATTAGTAAGTATACCATGAATCCTATTTTCATCCCTTGGTACAGTAACCCATCCAATACCAGCACTTTCAGCATTATAATGCAAACGTCCGAATAGCACATGCATAACATTTTGAATAATGGCACTTCCAACTTTTCTATTAACATCTTGTTTCAACAATGGAGATGCATTGTTATCTATCTCATACCACATTACCGGACTAGCGGTCGGTGTTTCCTCAAAATGCTGATTCGCAGAGTTGCAACCAGCAGGATTTGTATATAATTCTCTAAAAGCTTTATAAATAGGCGAATCAATGCAATTATTCGTATTTATTAATTGTTCTACAGGAATAGTTTTTTCCAAAATGTTTTTTACCTCGGCAATCTCGTCGTCTATGGTATTAAGTGTACGTTGAGCACTACGTATCTCGCGTGATGTTGCATTAGGATTATCAAGTGTTGTTTTAGCCTCATTCTTATCAGTCAAAAGTTCATCAAGATAATTTCGTTTTGCTTCATAATCTATACTTGGATCAAGTGTACATTCTTCTACAATGATATCGCGCATTAAATCTGTATATTGATTACGCTCAATGCTATTAGCTACAACAGCAGCATCTTGACGACTATCAGCAAATGTCACAAGCTTACGATTATGTGCAGTAGGCAACTGGTAGAACAATTCGCGAGCATATAACTGAGTGACTTTATTGAAACCAGTTCGGAATCCTCTAAGGGGTGAGCGGAATGACCTTCCAAATCTGTCTGTAGCGCAATGTGGACAATGGCAAGGTAATGCAGGAGCTTTGATAGCTGCATCAATATTTTGTTCTCCATCCAAAGCTTCCACAGTATATAAAAAGCCTCTGATGCCGGAATGTTGTTCTCCATCTTGAGCGATAGTAACGTGTCCCGTTTTTTCATCCAAGAAAGCAAGTTGCCAGTGACAACTTAAGTTTTCTCGATTTTCATTAAAACTTATTTTATGTTGTAAACCGACACCGACTTCTTGTAACATTCTATCAACATCACGAATACTTGACGGTACTGGATAGAAAATTGCAAATTCGTGATAATTTCGTTTCTCTACCATAACCTGGCTCTGTCGCTCAGGTAAATCTTCTAGATTAGAACTAGTCGGCAATATATCTGTCTTCCACATACCTTGTTCTCTATAAGCATGTCGTTTGCCTCCATAAAACAATGTACCACATTGTTCGCAGTAAAGCAACTCCAACACACGCTTGTCTCCATCTATCTCATAAGAATGGGCATGAAGCTTACCTACCGGCCTCCCTTTCTCCTCATCATACTTCTCAAGCGTAGCCCATAATCCATCTATGTTTCGATAGAATAAATGGAAACGAAAACGCTGCATAGGTCCACAATCTACCTTATCAAATATATCATATAACCCCCGAATTATTACTAAACCTTCGGCGGCCTTCACAGATTCATCCTTCATATTACCAAAAAGATAGTCTACAAAATACCGTCCTAACGCATTTGCAGATTCTGGTTCACCTTTCCCTTTAGAAAATGGAATGGCCCTGTTATGCCCCAGTTCTTTTAAATCAAAGGTGTCTGACAAACGTTTAGCTATGGACAATTCATCGGATGCAAAGACATGAAGCAACTGTGCCAATCCATCAGTATCAGGCAATTCACAATGTGCATAGGTTGCTAATGATAAAGCTACGTTAGAACAAACCTCATCTACACGATTTTTAATTTCAGCCTTAGTCTGATACTCTTCAAAACACGAGGGGTTCTCGTAAAACAAATCATAAATTCTAACAAATGGCTCTGTTGGAAGAACACTGTTATAACTTTGTACAGTTTGCATATAATGCCCTTCAACAACATTATCTGCAGTAAACTCGGTCCCAAAGAAGTCCTTTAAAAATTTCAAACTTTCATTTCTCTTTGTGCCAGTGACTTCAAGAGATGCTGAAGACGCAAGAATTCTTAACTGAGGGCTATCTGGTGATAGACCGAGTCGATTAAGCAACAAGCGAATAAGATAGGCGGTTTCTGTACCTGAAGTACCACGATTTAAATGCAACTCATCAATAACAAGATGAAAAATATGTGATGAACTTTTTGCCAACCACTGTCGAGTCTTTTCTATAATTGGATTGTCCACCTCTCGCATCAACATCATTGCCAACATAGAATAATTGGTAATCAGAATATCGGGAGGTGTCTGTTGCATGTCGAATCGTGAACGCATTTCTGATGAAGCAATGCCATCCTTGCCACATATCATTTGTGAAATGGTGCGTCTTACCTCATATTTCTTTTTATTTTTTCTTTGTTGTTCTTCAGATAAATTAGAATCAAGAAGTTTTAATGTATCGTCTGTCATTTTGTCTAATGCATTCATAGAAGACAACAAACTTTGATAGATTCGACGATTCCTATCTGTTTCTCCAAACTTTGGATAACCAGGCGTTGGCGTAGCACCATTATAACGTCCAAAAAAGATGCGATTTCCGTGCAAACGCTCTGTCATCCACTTTTGTACTTCATCATTATCCAAAGCATCACGCAGACGAGTCATTTGATCTTCTACCAATGCATTCATAGGATATATTATAAGGGCTCTGACAGCCGCATCTCGTTTTTCATTAGGACGCTGCATAGCAGAAGATGCTAAATATCCGGGAGTTCCTTGTTCTGCTCCTTGCGGGAATTCAAATATATCCTGCATAAGCAACGGATTGCCATCATTCGCATTCCACCATCGGTTTGGAGTATATGCAACAGGCTGTTTCCATTCATTCTCCGCTTCTTGAATAATGCTCGCAAGCATAGGTAGTAAGAACGATTCTGTTTTACCGGAACCGGTACCAGAGGTGATAACACAATTTTTTCCTTCCAATGCTTTACGCAACATTTCTGCTTGATGCTGATATATTGGGTAATCCCCTTTTATTAATCCTTTAAGAATAAATTCCTTAAATATAGAAGATGACTCTTGATTCATCGTTGGGAGATCCTGCTTTCTTAACGATGAAATACGCAGCTTTTCACCATTATCCAATTCAACATTCTTATAAGCAGGTAATGGTTCTATCCAAGGCTCACGAGCCGCAACTTGATCTGTTCGTAATAACTCTTCACGTTCTTCTTCAATACTTTTATATCGTGTTCCAAATGCGGTCTTTACATAAAGGATAAAATTATCCTTTATCTCCTTATACGCATATATTGGATCAATAAGATATTTTGCCATAATACATCATAATTTAAATTTGTCCTAATTTTTTAAAGATTGTATCCGGACTACTTGCACTTGCATCTGTACAAGGATTTACGCCAATATTATAAGCCCGACTACCCAAAGTTGACTCAGGAGTTTGTCCTGTCAACATTGTCAATGCTCTAGCATAAAGTAAAGGTAATCTTAACTGTTGAGGCATACTAATTTGTGCCCGTTCTTTATCATAAATAAGAACTTTCGCATCTGCATACCTCATTCCGATAAAATGTCCCCAGTATTTATCAACTTCTTTCATTTGCCCATCATGAATCAATACAGAAACTTCATCTTTAGTACCCGGAAAGAAAATTACAAAATCCTTATTTTTGTCAAAGTTTCTTTTATCTATCTCCGCATTAGACAGATACCTACCCAATTTCAATTTTTCAGGATACAATTCAGCCATTCTTTTATAATCTATTGCACGAAAGCTTTTAACCATAAACAAATCTCTTTCTACACCATTAGAAGTTATTTCTTCAATATACTCTTCAACTGAGGGCAATGTTTCAAGCAATGCATTAGAATAGATATTATCTTGATACTTAAGATTTAACTTCTCTGCTAACTTTTTAAACGAATCTCTTTCCTCCGCATAAAGATAAATGGTTTGAGGCATCAAACTATTGTCCTCACATTTTATTTCTAATTCATATTGATATTGTAATTGATACCTTTCTATCTCTTTAATAAGGGATATGGTTCTACCACCAGACAACAGGCATTTATATTTCCTTTCAATACATTTGCGACGTACAATATTCCTTCCATCTGCGCCTGGCAAAATCTCTCTCTTATATTCTGGGACAAGTAATATTAAAGTAGGGTGATTTGCCGTTATACACAATCCATTTTCTGTATATGCATAATTTATATATCCCATTCGGAAATAATCTGCAAGCAAATTTTTTTAGTGCAAATCTATCAGGTTGAGATTCTTTCCCTTTATCTTCCAATTCTGAAACAATACGGTCCCGAATGGATTTAATCCATTTCATATTCATCAGCCAACTATCTGTTTGATAAGAAGCCGATGTAATTGCATAGAGAAGATAATCTGTTTCTTTATATGTATTATTTACAATAGTCTTTATCGGAGCATCTTCCATTTGCTCCTTTAACAAAGACCAGTTAATCAAATTCTTATTAGCAACTTCATCAGGGAGTGTTAGTCCCAATGAAAATAGTTTTCCATTTGTTTTGCCCCATTTATCCAATTTTACTTCTTTAAAACTTTTCGGAAGAATAAAATCTGAAAATTTATATGTATGTCCATAAGGTATACGACTTTCATTACAATATAGTACAAACTCTGTATTTATACTTACAGATAATATCCAGACACTTTTCTTCTGATCATAAATCAACTCTTGTGAGTACCTATTTTCACTATTCACAGAAACTGCATATATTTTATCTTTTGCTACATCAACACCTGAAATTTCAAAATGTGCAGGGAATAAATTAGATAATAATATAACCTCCTGATTTTCTGCCGTCTTTACTTCGATATTATTCACGGATTTGCATTTCAAATCTGAATTAAAACGCAAATTATTACGCTGTGGCATTTCCATAATAGCGCAATTTATCCTATACAGACAATAGTTACCGCCTAATATACAATCAGAAACAAATTCAGCGGAATTTCCTTTGAGCCATTCCGTAAATAATTCTATTACATCTTTTCTTACAACAATAAAGTAAAACTTACCCTTGATAAATTCATTCGTTGCAATATATTTATTTTGATAGACTCTGAGAAGATAGTAATCAGAAACAACGAATCGACCTTTAATTGTTTCTAAATTCTCTTCATGTATCTCATATACACCATTTCTATCCTTAAAAATTCTATTGACTATATTATTTTCAATATAAAATGGACGATTAGCATATCCATAACTTTTGATATAAATTAAAGGTAAATCTATTTCTGAATTATCCGCAATAAAATGCATATCATCCATATCATCAATATCAGGACAATATAGATGAAATCCAAATTTTACTACTCGAGAATTTACATCAAAATCCATCATTAATAATAGAGGATAATACGTGTTATCTGATTTAATCTTTATTCTTCCCGTATTGGGATCCCTCTCTTTTATTTTCGTTGTACCATCCCAATGATCGTATTCTTTACGTAGAACAGATATAAGATACTCTTTGAACTCTTTACCTACTAGCTGATTATATCTTCCAATTGATAATCCAATGTATTGATAATTCGTACGAAAGGCTGATAACAATCTATCATTTTCAATGTTAACTTTAGGGGCAAGACCTCCTTTTTCAAATATGATACAAAATTTTTGAAGGTGAGACGGTGATAGCAGACTCTCTTTCATCAGGGACCGTACATAATGTCTCCTTCCATTACCCGAAACAACTTGGCTTGATTTAAAAGCTAGAGATTCTGACTCAGCCCACTTATTAATGCAATTCCAAATTTCATCTAAAGCAATATCTTGCAAAAGATTCCCATCATTATTTGCTTTTTTATTTATGAACCCATTACTAAATAGAAATGGTAAAAGATGGCCATAATAATCATTCCCATGCAATTCAAGCGCATCGTTTTCACAAATTGGCATAATTAAAATAGCAATAATAGGAAGAAGATATTTATAATTATGTTCTTCCTTTGCCATATGTTTAAGAGCTAATAATTTTTCTTTAAAATCCTCTATACTAGGGCACCTATCTTTTATATTAATCCAAAATTTACAAACAAAATCCCTTTTGATAAAATCGTCCTTAAATTCAGAGGCATATCGACCTTTTGCAATCTCCACATTTTCTTCTTTTGCAAAATCAACAAGATCTTGCAAAGTAATATGAAGTACAACTCTAGCATCTGAGTGTCTTTCAAAATAATATTTGTATATAAGTTCACTCCAAGCTGTATAATTCATACTCTCGATATTATTAATACCCTAAATAAAATTTTGAATACTCTTAAAAATATTTTATTTCATTTTTACCTAATTCAACTTTTGCAGCACCAGCTAGCAAAGCCACGAAGGGATTCGTAACTCATCTCTCCAATCAACCTTGGTGCTTTCAGCCAATCAAAATCTGCAAATACATAAACTCTTTTCATACCTTATTCTTTTTTGGATGCTCTTTCTCATTTCTTAAGACTCAAATCCTGCAAGGCCTTCCCCATTGTATCTTCTTTTGCAAGCAGAAGGATATCATCATCTAGTTGAAGCGCATAAAGCACCCTGAGATAAATACCTATTGCCACTGTCGGTACACCTTTCTCTATACGTGAAACCGTAAGAGGTGAACAGGTGGCACGTTCGGCAACTTGGGCAATACTGAGATTTCTGCGTAATCTGGCCAGCCTGATCTGTTCTCCTACTATCTGCATCTTCTGCTCCAGCTTTCTTGGCAACTTGGTACCCATTGTACTTTTTGTCATAGCTCAACATATCATAT
>ENA-OPNW01001392-OPNW01001392.1-human-gut-metagenome-genome-assembly--contig:-NODE-1392-length-12099-cov-2.797742_pt1 | contig 12099 bp, 12 predicted proteins | sample MGYA00241540_ERZ501777 | MGnify/ENA primary metagenome ERZ501777 (study PRJEB25962, sample SAMEA2042615) | human gut metagenome | biome: human gut; feature: human-associated habitat; material: faeces...
CATTGGCGACGACTGCTGCGCCATGATCCTGGGCGATAACATTTTCTACGGCAACGGCTTCTCCAAGCTGCTCAAGAGCGCCGTGGCCAACGCAGAGAACAAGGGCCGCTGCACCGTGTTCGGCTACTATGTGCAGGACCCCGAGCGCTTTGGCATCGTGGAGTTCGACAAGGACGGCAAGGTGCTCAGCGTGGAGGAAAAGCCCCAGCATCCCAAGTCTACATAGATTCCAGGAATAGACGCTGCACGGCGTAAGAATTCCTTTCTGCTGACCTTTTCTTTCCTGCACTGCTTATACAGCGCAAATAATTCCGTATAAGAAATTTCGCCTTCTCCGATATAGAACAAATCAAAGAAATCTGCAATCGGCTCCGGATTATAGCTGCAAGGACCGCCACCGATTACAATCGGGTCATCTTCTTTTCGCTCAGAAGACAGCATGGCAATCTGGGATAAATCAAGAATCTGTAAAATATTGGTATAGCACATCTCATACTGGATGGTAATACCAAGGAAATCAAAATCCTTAATCGGCTCCTGACTTTCCAGTGCAAATAAAGGAATATTTTTTTCTTTCATAATCTTGTGTAAATCCGGCCACGGAGAATAAACCCGTTCGCAGTATACATCATCCCGTTTATTAAACATATCATATAAAATCTGAATGCCCAGGTGAGACATTCCGATTTCATAGACATCCGGAAAGCACATTGCAAAACGGATGTCAACATCCTTCGGATTCTTCTTTACCATGTTCAGCTCGTTTCCGATATAACGGGCCGGTTTATCAATTGTTAAAAGTATTTCATCACTTAATGCTAAAGTGTTCATCTGGTACCTCAATCATTCTTAAATATCATAATCCGATTTGTGAAAAAAATAACGCTTATTTATTTTTTGCAAAATCCGAAATCATCATAACATACTTTTGCAGTTTTGTATAATCATAGTTTTCTTCTAATTGCCGGTACATCCATTTGGTATCTTTTTCACCGGCCGTTCCCGGAAAAGGAAGCTTTCCTTTATCACATAAAACAAACACCACAAAAAGGCAAATACAAAGCAGCCATTTTACTTTCCAAATGGCTGCTTTTCCTGTGTTTATTAACTCCTCGTCCGTGTCTTTCCGTGATTCCGAAAAAGAATTTCTGGCACGAAGAATATATTCCCGTCTGTTTGCAATATAATCCTGTTCCAAATAAATCGCACCTTTCTGCATATCATCGCCTGATTGTTGTTCTGCTGTAATCTATGCAGAAAGTGCAGGAACTATGTATGTTATCTCTGGGCAAGTTCCTGGGTAACATCCTCCCATGTTACGCCTTTTTCTACCATCAATACCATTGCATGATAAAGGAAATCTGAAATTTCATAAATAATCTCTTCCGGTTCCGGATTCTTTGCGGCAATGACAATCTCGGTTGCTTCTTCGCCGACCTTCTTCAAAATCTTATCAATTCCCTTATCGAAAAGGTAGTTGGTATAAGAGCCTTCCTTTGGATGAATCTTACGATCCGCAATAATGGAGTAGACATCCTCAAATACCTGAAGCGGATTTTTCTCAGCATATTCTTTCTTGACAATTTCATTAAAGAAGCAGCTTGGTGCTCCGGTATGACATGCCACGCCAATCTGGGATACCTTTGCAAGAATGGTATCAAAGTCACAGTCTGCCGTTAAAGATTTCACATACTGGATATGACCACTGGTCTCACCCTTCATCCACAACGCCTTACGGCTGCGGCTGTAATAAGTCATCTTTCCGCTGGAAATGGTGGTATTGAACGCTTCTTCATTCATATAAGCTACCATAAGTACTTCATCGGTACGGTAATCCTGTACTACAACAGGTACCATTCCATCCGAATTCAATTTGAAATCACTCCATTTTAATGCCGGAGCAAAATTGTCCATACGGATTCCGCTGGCTGCAAATTCTGTCTTTAATTTCATGATATCTGTCCTGGTATCATTAATAAATGCACCACAGATTCCTCTGACATTTTCACGTTTTAATACATCCACCAGTGCATCCTTGTCATAATTATCATACTGAACGACATATGGCAGATTTGTAATATTTTCTACTCCGTCCATCATGGATGGATCAAGAACAATCATTTCATGGAAATATTCATCCAGTTCATCTTTGTGTTTGAATAGGAAATCAATATTCTTTACAGAAACAATCATACGGTCTTTTCCGAATCGTTTTGCACCTTCCTCCGCCAAAGACATGCTGACAGATTTGGCACCGTTTAAAACAACCTGTTTACATCCGGCATAGATAAATTTCTTAATGTCTTCCAGACGGTTGATATTTCCACCTGCATAAATCGGAATCTCTACAGTACGGAAAATATCTTTTACCGTATGAATATTTTTCTCATGCTCTTCATCACCGGTTGATAAGTCATAGATTAAAATCTTATCAATTCCGCTGTCATTATAAAGCTTGGTAAGTTCCTTTAAATCCCCTGCAGAACTAAGGTCACTCGGGCTCTTTACTGCCTCTCCGTTTTTCAGATAAATGGTTGCTACTATATTCTTGTGTTTCATATGCTCACCTATAAACTGCCTTTCGTTGATAATATGTCGGTAATACGCGGGTCAATGATGGTTGCCTCATCCAATGCCTTTGCAAATGCCTTAAACATGGCTTCAATCATATGATGGTTATTTCCGCCTGTAATGACCTTAAGATGTAAATTCATTCCGGCGCTATAGGAAATGGCATAAAAGAATTCTTTTACCATTTCGGTATCCATATAACCTACGCGGTCTGTGGTAAATTCTGCATCAAAGGATAGATACGGTCTTCCGGATAAATCTACCGCACAAAGCACCAGTGTCTCATCCATGGGCAACATACAGCTTCCAAAACGTTTGATACCCTTTTTGTCACCGACTGCTTTTTTAATGGCATTGCCAAGGACGATTCCGGTATCTTCAATGGTATGATGACAGTCCACCACCAGATCTCCGGTCACTTTGACATTTAAATCAAATAATCCATGTCTTGCAAAGCCATCTAACATATGGTCGAAAAATCCAATTCCGGTATCTACCTTTGCATCCCCTCTGCCGTCCAAATCAAAGGAAAGGTAAATATCTGTTTCTTTTGTTTTTCTTGTATATTCTGCAATACGCCTTTGTTCCATGAAACAAACCTCCGTTTAGTTTTCGTCTTCAAATCTTACTTTAACGGAATTTGCATGTGCCGTCAACTGTTCGCACTCTGCAAACTGGGCAATATCTTTATATACTTCCTCTAATGCTTCCCTGGAATAGGAAATAATGCTGGATTTCTTAATGAAATCATCTACGGATAATGCAGAGAAGAATTTTGCGGTTCCATTGGTTGGAAGAACATGGTTTGGTCCTGCAAAATAATCTCCAAGCGGTTCACTGCTGTATTCACCGATGAAAATTGCTCCGGCATTTCTTACCTTGGTCATAACTTCAAACGGATTCTTTGTTACAATTTCCATATGTTCGGATGCAATTTCATTTACTGCAGCAATGGCTTCCTCCATATTATCTGCAATTAAAATATATCCATAGTTATCTAAGGATTTCTGGATGATTTCTTTTCTGGAAAGCTGTGCAGTAAATTTTGCCGTTTCCTCAGAAACACGCTCTGCCAGTTCACGGCTTGTGGTAATCAAAATTGCGGAAGCCATTTCATCATGCTCTGCCTGGGATAAAAGGTCGGCTGCAACATATCTTGGATTGGCTGTTTCATCTGCTAATACTAAAATCTCGCTTGGTCCGGCGATGGAGTCTATGCTGACATAACCGAATACGGCTTTTTTTGCTAAAGCTACATAAATATTTCCAGGGCCAACAATTTTATCTACTTTTGGAATGCTTTCGGTACCAAAGGCGAGAGCTGCAATTGCCTGTGCGCCTCCTACTTTATAGATGCGGTCTGCACCGGCTTCTCTTGCTGCAACCAGGGTAGAAGGATTTACCTTACCATCTTTTCCGGGCGGTGTTGTCATAATAATTTCATCAACTCCGGCAACCTTGGCCGGAACAATATTCATCAGTACGGAAGAAGGATAAACGGCTTTTCCACCCGGTACATAAACACCGACACGGGCTAATGCGGTTACCTTCTGACCTAAGATAATACCTTTATCCTGGCTGTCAAACCAGCTGTTCTGACGCTGTTTTTCATGATAGGTGCGGATATTTACAAGAGATTTCCGGATGACTTCAAGGAGCTTCGGATCTACTGCATCATAAGCCTCCTTAATCTCTTCTTCTGTTACTAAAATATTATCTTTATTAATCGTTGCGCCATCAAATCTCGCTGTATAGTCAAATAATGCAGCATCTCTGTTGGCACGTACCGTTTCAATGATTTCCTGTACGCTGGCTTCAAATTTGCCGTAGCTGTTGGGGCTTCTCTTTAAAAGATTCTCTAATATATTACCCTTTGTCTCTTCTGTCAACTCTAAAATACGCATGCTTATGCCTCCTTTAATACCGATTTTAAATCTGTAATTAATTTCGTAATCCGCTCATGTTCCATTTTCATACTAACCTGATTTACGACCATCCGGGCAGAAAGCGGACAAACTTCTTCTAATACTTCAAGTCCGTTTTCACGTAAGGTTGAGCCTGTCTCTACAATATCACATATTACCTCAGAAAGTCCAACAATCGGGGCAAGTTCGATGGAACCGTTTAATTTGATAATTTCTACAGTCTGATGTTTCTTATTATAAAAATAGTCTTTTGCAATGCGCGGATATTTGGTTGCCACACGGATCAGTTCGTGATGCTGTAATAATTCTTTGGATTCTTTGGGACCGCAGATACACATTCTGCATTTTCCAAAGCCCAAATCCAATACTTCATAAATATTTCTTGCTTCCTCTAAAATTGTATCCTTTCCCACAATACCGATATCTGCCGCACCATATTCTACATAAGTTGGTACATCCGGTCCCTTGGCAAGGAAGAAACGAAGTTTTAATTCTTCATTGACAAAAATAAGTTTTCTGGTATTCTTGTCTTTCATTTCTTCACAGGTAATGCCGATTTTCTCAAAAGTCTCTAAGGTTTTATTTGCCAGTCTTCCCTTACCTAATGCAAAGGTTAAATATCTCATATCTTCCATTTCTATTCTCCATCCATAAATGTCAGTTCTGCAATCTGATTTCGCAATGCATATGCTTCATAATCTGCTTTTGATTTATCAATTGCCCAGGCAATCAGTTCCACATTGCAGTCCTTTGCCCTCAGTGCAATGGCTTTCTTTACTGCTTCCCCGCGGTATTCCGGTTTATATACAATCAGCTGATTGTCATGTTTTACGGTAATCTCAATTTTCTGTCTTGAAATTGCTGCCATTAACTGGTCTACTACAATCGCAAATCCAATGGAAGCTGCATCTTTTCCAAAATAAGTAAGAAGCTTGTCATAACGGCCACCCTTTACAATCGGTTCACCGCTTCCATAAGTATAACCGGCAAAAATTACTCCGGTATAATAATGATAGCTGCTTAACATACCAAATTCATAGGTCACATATTTGTCTACGTCATATACTTTAAGCACCGCATCTAAGTCTTCCAATCTGCGTATTGCTTTATAAACCTTTGGATAATCAGCCGCATAGGTCTTTGCTTCTTCAAAGGAAGCTGCATTATCATAAATGGTTCCAAGCATTCCGAATAATTCTTTTAAATTCTGATTCATGGAACAGTCGGAAATCTCTTCTTCCACGCCAAAGAAATTCTTATTAGCAATCAGTTCCCGGATAACTTCTTCCTGTTCTTCGGAAAGCCCTGCCGCTTCCATTAAGCCACGGAAGAATTCCACATGTCCCACACTAATCTGGAAATCCTTTAAACCACTGCTCTTTAATGCATCAATTGCCATAGCAATCATCTCTGCATCGCCATCTACGGTATCATCGCCGATTAACTCTGCACCAAGCTGGGTGGATTCCTTTAATCTTCCCTGATAGCTATGGTTATTGATAAAGGTATTTCCCATATAAGAAAGGCGGATTGGCATATCCTCATCCATAAAATATTTTGCGGCAGACCGTGCAATAGATGGTGTAATATCCGGTCTTAATACAAGGGTATTTCCTTCCCGGTCAAAAAATTTATACAATTCGTTGGATGGAATGGTTCCAACTTCTTTTCCAAATATATCGAAAAATTCAAAGGTTGGTGTCTGAATACTGTGGTATCCGTGTCGTTTTAAAGCCTTATGCAGCCGATCCTGCAGCTCTAATTTTTTTTCACACTCTTCATTATAAATATCCCGGACACCCTCTGGTGTATGTAACAATTGATTTTTCATATAAACCTCCAGTTTTTCTCAAAGCACTTTAGCGTGCTACCATGCTACCACGGTGAATTGCTTTTCCTAGTATATATTACCTGGAAATAATTGTCAATCCCTTAGCTCCAAATCTTTTTTCAAGCCTTCCAGATAAGGAACCAGGATTCCTGACTTCTTTGGCAGGAAAAATTCCGGATTTAATTCTTCTAACCGGAAGCTCTTCCGTCCGCCATTCTGGGCTCTCTCCCAGAATTCATAAAGCTGTCGGAATGGCATATAGTAAAATTCATCCCGTTGGGTATAAAATATCAGAATAAAGGAAATACCCTGCTGATTTTCAAAATCCTGCATAAACTGAATCTGGTGAGCATGCACATTGGCAAGAGGAAACGTATCGGTGTGACATTCCTTGGCATCAAAGCAGACCGGAATGCCCTGTACTGCCCCGATATAATCTACGGTACTTTTCTGGTCAAAATAGGCAAGGGTAATATGTCTTGTTTCTTTATCAATATTAATTGGTGTAATCGGTGTTGGAATTTTCTGTATCATTGCTAAATTATGCTCTGCATATTTTTCATTGGTCCGGTTGATAAATTCCTCTAACGTAGAACCTCTTAATCCTCTGGAATTCCAAGTTGGCATCAGAGTATACTTCCTTTCTTTTCTTCCGGCAGTGTGTAATAAATTTTATGTTCTTCGAGAATCCTTATTTTCTGATTCTTTACTTCTAATATATTTACACTGCAGTTTGGCTGGTGGCTGTTCCAGAAATCCTTGATTTCAAGTCCTTTTATGTATGCAAGAAATGCCCGGATGATTCCACCATGACAGCAGATGAGCACACGCTTCATTTTTTCTTCCAGCGGAAAAATTTCATGCTTTAAAAAGTCTTCCACCCGGGCAAGTAACGCTTCGTAGCTTTCGCCCTGTTCCGTGGCACGATACTGTTCCGGTGCATGAAATAAAGCATCAATATTTTTAAGGGCCGGATTCCAGCTGAGATCAGCAAGCTTCTGCCCTTCCCCTTCTCCAAAGTTCATTTCACGGATACGTTCATCATAGGAAAGAGGGGTATCCGTTCCTCGCAGAATAATCTCTGCCGTCTGTCTGGCACGAATTAACGGACTGCAATAACAGTAGTCAAAAGTCAGTCCTTCTTTTTCGAATCCCTCTTTGGTCTTTTCGGCTAATTCCAGTCCGAATTCATTTAATGGAATGTCAAGGGTTCCCTGTATCAGTCCTTTTTTATTGTAATCGGTTTCTCCATGCCGCATCAGATATACTTTCATCTTACTTATTCATCCTTCCTGTAACATCCACAGTCTTTCATTAAAAATAATTACTGCTCTGTGGCATTCTGATTTGCATAACAAATAGCCTTATTAAAATCATCCGGTGGAGCTGCTTCTACACATCTGCCATCTGCAAATATCATCCGGTAAGCATGTAAAAGCTGATGTTTTACGCCGGTGCGTTCCCGGTAAAAATGATTGATTTTTTCATTACCATATTTACTGTCTCCGATAATCGGATGACCAATGGATGCTAAATGGGCACGGATCTGATGGCTGCGTCCGGTAATCAGATGCACCTGCAGCAGTGTGACATCCTGATATACTTCCAGTGGCTCATACTCGGTCTCGATACAGAGTGCATCCGCTGTTTTTTCCTTTGAAATAAATACCCGATTCTGCCTTTCATCCTTCATAAGATAACCCTTTAAATGCTGCGGTGCTGTAATGCATCCGGCTACCAGGCAGAGATAATATTTCTTTACGGTTCTTTTTTTCAAAGTCTCGGATAAATCCTGCAATCCCTTTAACGTCTTTCCGGCTGTCAGAAGTCCTGAAGTATTGCGGTCAAGACGGTTGCAGACGGACGGCCGGAAGGTCCGCAAATCCGTTTCCTTAAGAGCTCTGCTTTGAAGAAGATATCCGATAATATATTCGTTGGCAGAAATATCGGATGGCTGTGCCTTCTGTGACAGCATCCCTGCAGGTTTATTGATGATTAAAATATCTTCATCTTCATAAACGATATCCAGTGCTGTGGTTGGAAAACTTTCTTTCACCTCTGCTCCTGCAAACTTATCATAAGTTTCATCTGCTAAAAACAGCTTTACCTCATCTCTGGCATTCAGTTTTTCGGATCCATCTGCCTTTTTTCCATTTAATACAATATTCTTTTTCCGAAGCATTTTATAGACAAAGCTTGACGGTGCTTCTTTTAAAAGCTTTTTTAAATATTTATCAAATCGTTGTCCTGCTTCATTTTCTTTAATGATAAATGTTTTCATAACATATCCTTACTATTTCTTTTTATGAACGGTTCGAATCGTATGCTTCTTCTTCGTATTCTGACTGGAAGTTTTTCTTGAAAAATTTTCAGTATTTCTGGAACTTCCAGCTTTATATTTTGTCTGATTTTGATTCGGTGTCCGCTTCGTCTTTTTCTTACCCGAAAATACTTCTTCTTTGGCAAGCTTTCTTGGACGGATGAGGCAATTGGCATCAAAGCCGATTAAATCCGTCCGGTTCGTCCTAACTAACGCCTCATGCACCAAATCATAATTTTCCGGATTACGATACTGTATCAGTGCTCGTTGCATGGCTTTCTCATGCGGATTGGTTGCTACATATACCGGCTCCATGGTCCGCGGGTCTAAACCCGTATAGTACATACAGGTCGATATGGTGGATGGGGTCGGATAGAAATCCTGTACCTGCTGAGGCATATAACCTAAATCTCTTAAATACTCAGCCAAATCTACTGCCTCCTGCAGGGTCGAACCCGGATGGGAGGACATCAGATATGGTACCAGATACTGTTTTAATCCTAACCGTTCATTCATATCATGATACTTGCGGACAAATTCATTATAAACGGAAACCGGAGGTTTTCCCATTTTCTGTAATACCGGGTCTGAAATATGCTCCGGTGCCACCTTTAGCTGTCCGCTGACATGATATTTACAAAGTTCTTCCAGAAAATTATTTTTCGTATCACATAAAAGATAGTCAAAACGGATACCGGAACGGACAAATACTTTTTTCACGCCTTTGATATTCCGTAATTTACGAAGAAGACTGATATAATCACTATGGTCAGCAACAAGATTTTTACATGGTGTTGGGAACAGACATTGCCGGTTCTTGCAAACACCCTTTGTGAGCTGCTTCGTACATGCCGGTGCCCTGAAATTAGCAGTCGGACCACCTACATCATGGATATAACCTTTAAAGTCAGGATCCCAGATGATCTTGTTTGCCTCCGCTAAAATAGATTCGTGGCTTCTCGTCTGGATAATTCTTCCCTGATGGAAAGTCAGCGCGCAGAAACTGCAGCCACCATAGCAGCCACGGTTGCTGATCAGTGAGAATTTCACTTCTTCAATCGCCGGAACTCCGCCAAATTCTTTATAAGAAGGATGATAATCTCTCATATAAGGAAGTGCGTAAACGGAATCCATCTCCGACTGTGTCAATGGTTTTGCCGGTGGGTTCTGTACGACAAACAGCTTTTCATCGTAAGTCTCGAACAACCGTTTTCCGGAAAAAGGATCGGTATTGCTGTACTGTATGTAAAAACTCTTTGCATACTCTAATTTATCTGCTTTTAAAGCCTCAAAATGTGGCAGCTCGATTGCATCGTAAATGCTCTCACGGTCTCTCGTCTTATAAACAGTTCCATCAATGAAGGTGATGTCCTTAATATCCAGACCGCTGTCTAAAGCGTCCGCAATCTCAACGATACTGTGTTCACCCATTCCATAGGAGATAAGATCTGCACCGGAATCGAGCAGAATGGAACGTTTTAACTTATTTGACCAGTAATCATAATGTGCCAGACGACGCAAGCTTGCCTCGATTCCACCAATGATGATTGGCTTATGTTTATAGGTCTGTCGAATCAGATTACAATATACAATCGTGGCATAATCCGGTCTTTTTCCCATCACACCGCCTGGTGTAAATGCATCCGTGGTTCTTCTTTTCTTGGAAACGGAATAATGATTGACCATAGAGTCCATATTTCCGGCTGAAACAAGAAAGCCGAGCCGTGGTTCGCCTAACCGGTTAATGGATTCTCTGTCTTTCCAGTCCGGCTGGGCAATGATCCCGACTTTATAGCCATGAGCCTCCAAAATTCGTGAAATAATGGCATGTCCAAAAGATGGATGATCTACGTAAGCGTCTCCACAGATATATACAAAGTCAAGCTGTTCGATGCCAGCTTCTTTCATATCTTCTTTACTGATCGGTAAAAATCCATGACTCATTTGTGATAACCTTTCTATCTAAAAATAAAATTTTCTGCAAAATAGCAACCTTAATATTATAACTTATTTATTCACAATTTTCAATGCAGTAATCTCTTCCTCTGTGAGCGGGCGATATTCTCCCAGCTTTAAATCATTGGTAAGCTGCAATGGCCCCATAGAAATACGTTTTAAATATAAAACCTTCTTTCCGACTGCCTCAAACATTCGTTTCACCTGATGGAATCTGCCTTCTGTAATTGTTAACTCAATTTCTGATTCTGGTTCACTTTTTAGGATGCGTAATTTGCCGGGTTTTGTCAGCTTTTCCTCTCCAATGTCAACCCCGTTTTCAAAGCTGTTGACATCTTTTTCTGTAACTACGCCATCGATAACTGCATAGTATGTCTTTTCTACATGTTTTGCGGGGCTTAACAGATCATGTGCCAAAGCCCCATCATTTGTGATCAGAAGCAGACCTTCCGTATCAATGTCCAGCCGCCCTACCGGAAATAAATCAGAGCGCACCGTATCGGTCAGGTAATCCATAACCGTCTTATGCAGCTGATCTTCCGTTGCAGTCTCACACCCTGCCGGTTTATAAAAAAGATAATATTCGTATTCACAGTAAGTGACCGGTTCTCCTTTATAAGATATCTGGTCGTTTTCCGGTTCAACCTTTGTTTCCGGTTTTGTAACGATCTCTCCATTGACTGTGATCTGTTTTGTTTTCAAAATCTTCTTTACTTCTGAGCGGGTACCAAGACCCATCTCTGTTAAAAATTTATCCAAGCGCATAAGTTCGTTCTTTCCTTTTTCTATTGTCTGTAATGATGTGGAATTTTCCTGATCGATCATTCCAAATTTCATAAAATGTATAAAATTATTTTAGCATAGGTCTGCTTTCTATTACAATGATTTTAAATAGCGGAGCAGGGGGAAAGGGTTCACACTAAACTCCTTTCCGGATTCATCATCAAAATACACTCCAAAATGAAGATGCACCGGAAAATTTCCGGTTGTACCCGGAGTATCGCTATACCCGGTATCTCCCATAAAGCCAATCAGAGTTCCTGCTTTCACTTCTTCTCCGATCTGGAAATCTTTTGCATAATCCGAGAGATGTGCATAATAAAAATAAGCGCCATGCCTGCTCCGGATTCCAATGCGGTAACCGCCAAGCCGCAGCCATCCGATATTTTCCACAACCCCATCCGATACGCTGTAAATCGGATAAATTCCACGCTGGTTCACAGATGCCATAATATCACAGCCTTCATGGAACCGGTCTCCTCCAAAGGTTCTGCTCTGTCGCCATGAATTTGCAAAGTCCACGGTTGCTCCGGGTTCATTTTCAATTGCTCCTACCGGAAACAAAACCGCATCCGTCCACATCGCTTCAATCTTGCTTTGGATCCGTTCAAATTTTTCCGGCTGATGTTCTTTCACAAAAGAAATATTTTCTTCTAATAAATCAGAATCCGAACAGGTATTATTTAAGGCGAAGTACATTGCAAGGTATTCACTGA
>ENA-OPNW01001394-OPNW01001394.1-human-gut-metagenome-genome-assembly--contig:-NODE-1394-length-12091-cov-3.649053_pt1 | contig 12091 bp, 11 predicted proteins | sample MGYA00241540_ERZ501777 | MGnify/ENA primary metagenome ERZ501777 (study PRJEB25962, sample SAMEA2042615) | human gut metagenome | biome: human gut; feature: human-associated habitat; material: faeces...
GGCCATACCAGCGGCTGTTTGCAACAATATAAATTCGTGCGGTGTGCGTAGACAAATCGAACAAAGCAGAATCGTTATGATATGAGCTACAAACGCCGTTCGTGAATCCAGAAAGATACGAATAATCAAAGGTATCATAGCAAACGGCACAATGTAAACACTCATAAATGCATGTTCCACCATGACAGAAGATAGTACCGGGAAAGCTACAATAATGACAAAAAGTAGTGCCAGCGTCCGCCGCTTTTCATAATAGTCATTTCGGAACAATTCCAGATAAATCATGAAACAGCCTATCAGCAAGGCTACAAAAAGCGTTTGTCCCAGCAAGGTAAGACGCTTCTCTGCCACAGTCTCACTACGTTTGTTCCACTCTTTCTCCAATGATTTCAGCACATACAGCTGGCAGCGGGAGAGCAAGGGCCGGATCACCTCGAACGAGGGATTCTCGGTGGTGGCGCCTATCAGGGTCACCACTCCCGTTTCCACCGCCCCCAACAGGGAATCCTGCTGGGACTTGCTGAACCGGTGGATTTCATCAATGAACAGGATGGGGCTGGCCTGAGAGAAAAAACGGTTGCTTCTCGCCTTCTCTATCACATCGCGCACATCCTTCACACCGGAGGTGACCGCGCTCAGTGTATAAAAAGGAGTTTCCAGCTTGTTGGCTATGATCTGCGCCAGCGTGGTCTTCCCCACCCCCGGAGGCCCCCAGAGGATAAAGGAGGAGATGCGTCCCGCGTCGATCATCTTGCGCAAGACAGCCCCCGGCCCCACCAGGTGTTTCTGACCTATATAATCGTCCAATGTCTTCGGACGCAAACGTTCTGCTAAAGGTTGTGCCATATCTTCATCTTTATTTCGGATAACAAAAATACAGCATATTTTCCTATGAACAAAGCCCAGGGCAACAATATAGGATTTATTTTTTTTGAGGCAGAAAAATAAAAGAACATAAAAAACAGGGACTCATACAAAATGAAATACAGGTTCTTTGTCCGTCTGATCCAAAACAATTATTTTTGCAACCCTTTTCCAAAAGAGTGATTATTTCAAATTTAAATGTAATTCTAATAAAGACAGACGATGAAAAAACTTTTTTCCACCAGCCTGTTGATTTTAGCAGGTATGCTTTTACTGCTGGGCAGCTGCAAAGAGGACGAACTTCCGGTTTCCGGAGAAGGAAACGTGGCAAACAACGAATTGCCCGTCCGGCTGGCCGAAACGGATTATAACCCGAACAACACGTATTACCTGCTGAATGACAATGAATCCCAGGATGTTTATTTCGACTCCGGCCAGCGCAGCTTCTACGTCAGCCGGCCTCTTCAGTTCGGAATGGACGACGAGCACTGTTTCCAACTCCGTTTCTATAGTCCCAGAGCCTTGAAAAACGTGACTTTCTGGGCCAGGATAGACGGTTACGAGGAAGAATTCAAGTTCATGTCGCTGGAAAAGATCATGCCTTTCCAGCAACTCCGGGTACACATACCGTTCGCCACCAAGGACCTGACCGCCTATACCCGCAGCGGAAAGAAAATACGGATCATGGCAAACCCCTACCTCACGGAAGAAAACCTGACCTTCACCGTAGAGTGTGACGACCCGTACTGGGCAAGGCTGCAATCCATCCGGTGCAAATGGTACATCGCCTTCGGCAGATACAGTGACACCCAGGACAGCTGGAAGTACAAGATGAAGGCTTCGCACACGCGTGAGGCGGTGGCCATCGCGCTGAACATGGCGTATATGTTCTCGTCGGAACGGTTCAAGACTGCCCTGTACGAGTTCGGCCCGCTGCACAGCAACAATGACAAGGCGGAAATAGACAAGACCGCCCTGCTGGCCAACGTGCTCAACCACCGCGGACTGACCTTCGGCTATACCACCGGCGTGATGGGACTGGGCGGAGGAACCACCTTCGGCATGCATGAAGTGTGTTATCTGGAACACTATGCCGATGACAAAAGCATCACCGAAACCATATTCCACGAATTTGCCCACTGTGTGGGCTACGGCCATGCGGGAAACATGACTTACGAACAGACGGGACCGGGGTGGATCACCCTGTGCAACAACGTATATGTGGCGCTGTCGCTGGACAAGGAGCTGCCCGTCTATTCCCGCCGCTTCCTGCACACCCGCTGGAGCAGGAACCGTTATTTTGATGATATATACGTGGCTTCGAAACACATTATCGAAGACCCGGAACTCGATGCGCTGGACGGCGGCCTGTCTCCCCTGCGCGGAGAGACCGACCGGGGAGGAAACGACGGGGAGCCGGTGGCGTTCAAGCTGGATTATACCGACTTGCCCGGCGCTACGGGAACCACCTTCCGCCCCAAGGATGTATATGTGTACGGAGATACCCTGTATGCCGTGAACGATGCGGACAACCAGTACAGCGTAGAGGTGTTCAGCCTTGCCGGCAGCGGCAAGAAGCACTTGGGAAGCATCAAGGAATGGAAGCACGGAGAAGTTACCGGGAAATTCGGCGGCCGCCCGAACGGTGTCACCCGTGCCCACGACAAGATTTATGTCACCCACGAAGGAAGCCGTACCGAGATTTTTGATGCGAAGAGCCATCAGTTCCTTACCTGCATAGGCAATGGAAGCTGGGGAACAGGGCCCACGCAGACCGTACATGCCTTCGATGTGCTGCTCTACAAAGGGCTGGTCATGATACACGACAAACGCTACGTCAACTTTGTAGAAGAGCAGGCTATACAGTCCGGAGTGACTCCGCGGATTTATGTACGTTCCGAACATCTGGGCGAGACAAACGGCACTTACGGCATGGCGGTGGACGAACAGACCGGCCTGCTCTACTCCACCCATCCCGCCAAACGCATAGACCTGTTCGCCCCTGACGGGATACGGGAAGGAGTTTCACCCAAACGCACCGGGCAACTGGCTTATAAAAATGTACCCTACGACTTGGATTTCTACGAAGGAAGGCTGTTTGTAAGTTCCAACGGCACAGAAAAGTTCTGTGAGGTCAATCCCCGGACGGGAGAGATCATGAAGGACCATACCACCATCGGCGGCATCACCCTGCAAGCACCTGAGAAATTCTGCATCCGCCGCCACACGCTGTTCATCACCGACCGCGTGAAAAACGGGACATGCGTTTACGCCATCCCCATGAGTGAGCTGAAATAAATATATACCTATATAATATAGTAAGAACAACATGAAAATATACGCTTATATCCTGATTGTGCTGTCCGGAGTCCTGACGGCACAATGCAGCAAAGTCACCCTGGATGAAATCTGCGGCTACCCCTCCGCTCCCGGCGGAGGAAACGGGGAAGGAGAAGGAAACGGGGATTATAACAGTTACTGGTATTACTCGTATGAGGCGGCGCAGCTGATTGATGCGGAAACTCTGGGTATGGAAACGGCCGAGGATTTCACCCCTTATACCGTCGCTCATCTGGGGGATACCCTTTTCATCGCAAACATCGGAAAGGCAGGCAGCAGCCTGTTGCTGTTCAGTATAAAGAAAGGTGAGCGGCTGGGAACCTTGCAGAGCTGGCAGCACGACGGCGGGGAGAAGAGTTTCGGAAGTCAGATAGAAGCCATCGTGCCGTCGGGCAACCGGCTGTATGTGGCCGAACGCCAGTCGCGCATCCATGTATTCCGGTTGCCGGAACTGTCCTACCTCACCTGCATAGGCAACGGGCAATGGAGCGGTCCCGTATTCCAGGCACAGGCCATGACGGTAAAGGACGGGCTGATTTTCGCACGCGACAAGAACGGAATGGTCAGCATTTACAAAGAGGAGGATGCCACCCCGGAAAATTACCAGAAGGTGAACCGCTACCGCCGGGCATCCGGCAACGGCAGTCCGGGCAACAACGGCTTTGCCAGCCATTCCATGCAGCCCGATGCGGAAGGGCATCTGCTGCTCACGGATTATGAAGGGAAGAAAATACGGGTGCTCGATCCGGCACTGGTCAACGATGATATGGCAAACGACGCTTCCATCGATCTGGACGACCTTTCCCTGTCGCCCGGCTTCAAGCCCAAGACACTGGCGTTGTGCGGCGACCGCTGGTATGCTACCGGTGACAATGATGCCATCAACATATACGAACGCCAGTCCAACGAATGGAGCAAGAAAATAAAAACTGTAAAAGGATATGCTTTTTCCCAGCCTGCCCGCATCTATGCGCAAAACGACTCTGTGCTATGGGTTTCGGACACGCACAGTTCCAAACGGACACTGGTGAAAATGCTGGTGCATAAGGGAGAAATACGGGAATAGAGGTTCTATTCCGTTCTTTATCCAGAATGTGAATGACACGAATGGCGCAAATTGGGTTTATATCTCTGATTGGCGTCATTCGTGTCATTTACATTCACATATATCAACATTGCCAATCTTTCAATGCAACTGTCAACACGAACCGGTCGTTCACTTGCCATATCGATTACGCAATCGGGGAAGCCATTCTTTTTATCTGGCCGCACTCCATCACAATCCCCTTTCAAGGTTCCCCTATCGCCCCCACAATCAGCTGTACCTGAGCCGGCATATAGGTACGGCAGCTCAAGCCACTGCCCATCTTCTCCAGTTGCTCCCTGAGGTGAGGATAATAGTCAATCCAATACTGCAACTTACGGTAAGCCACCTGCGGATTCAAATCCGGGAAATAACACAGGGCCAGTTCGGTGCGGCCATACGTGCGTATCTCAAAATTCTCCATACATTCCATACTTTTTATTTACTTCCATAAAAGTACGAAAAACGGACGAGAAGAAAGAATGTTTTTCCAACAATAATCAACTAGAATCAACTGTTATCAACTACAATCCACCGGAATCAACTTTCCGGAATCCGCACATCGTATCTTTGTAATGTCGGGACGATGAAGGCGAAAGATCTATAATCTTACAGCTGTAAGATATAGGATCTTACACGTGAAAGATAGGGTTCTTTCAGCAGTCGGCGACCAGTGGCTGACGGTTAATGGAAAGTGACTGACGGCTGACTTGCTTCATTCCCCGGCAACAGTGTTTCTTAATTCTCAATTATCAACTTTTAATTTTAACAGATTATGGTAAATTACAGTATCGTTATGCGTAGCAATCCGATGGACGCGGATGCCGCCAAGAAGGCTTATGCCAGTGCACAGTATTCGGAAGTGATGGACATCAACCGCTTTGCCGAGCACATCGCCAGCCACGGCTGTGTGTACAAGCGCGCGGACATCGTGGCCATCCTCACCATGGCGGTGGACTGCATGAGGGAACAGCTTCTGGGAGGACAGAAGATACAGCTGGGCGACTTGGGGGATTTCTCCATCAGCATCAACAGTATAGGAGCGGAAAGCGCTGCCGACTACAACCCTGCCATCCACGTCAGAAAGCTGAATGTGAACTGGAGTGCCGGAACACGTTTCCAGAACTTGCAGGAGGAAGCCGTGTTCAACCTGGTGGCCACGCGCAAGGCGGCCCGACTGGTGGGGGAAAGGCGCTGAAAGCCGGAAAGACCAGTGTGGATCTTACCGGAGAGGCGAAGGAGCCGGAAAACGGAGGACAGGCCTGACGGAACTCCTGTATGACGGAAGCAAGGCACAACGCTAAAGGCACGACGCTAAAAGGCTGAATGTGCCCCTGTGACAAGCCGTTTTCATTGGGGTACATTCAGCCCTTGGCTTCCATTACAATTCACTTATTATCAACCTCTAAAACAAAATTCCAATGAGTTCAAGAACAAAGAAAAACACCTGGACACTGATTCTGAAAGTAATTATCACCGTAGCCACCGCCGTTGCCGGCGCACTCGGCCTGAACGCCTGTATCTGATGATCATGAGAACCATCACCCTGATTATTATCCACTGCTCCGCCACCCCTGAGGGGCGGAGGCTGGATTTTGAGACTTGCCGCCGGGACCACATCCGCCACCGGGGCTTCACGGACATAGGATATCATTTCTATATCACCCGTGACGGAGAGATTCACCGCGGACGACCTCTGGAAAAGGTGGGAGCGCATTGCAAGAACCATAACCGGCATTCTATCGGCATCTGCTATGAGGGAGGACTCTCGGCGGACTGCACACCTGCCGATACGCGTACTCTGATGCAGAAGGGAAGTATGCTGGCACTGTTGCGCGAGCTGCGCCTCCTGTTCCCCAAAGCGTTGATAGTGGGGCATCATGACTTGAATCCCGTGAAGCCGTGCCCTTGTTTTGATGCTGTGAAGGAATACCGCTTTTAAGGGATGATTTCTCCAAAGATAGGGTTTCCAATGAGAACTGTTTGTTTTCAAAGAGGCTTCTTCAAAGATACTGTATTCAAGGATGATTTCTCCAAAGATAGCGTTCCTTTCCTCCGCTTTGATTTCCTGCCCCTTCATTCAACTAATCTTTTCATTTAACAATAATAAAAATGAACTATCTGATAAACCAACTCATGACCGTGGACAAAGCCTTCTACCGTCATTATCTGGAAATGCTGCTCACCCTGAACCGCATCCAAGCCCTCACCCCCTGGCAGATGTCCATGCTGCTGTGGAGAGCCAAGATTTTCCATATACAGGTGCTCTACCCCGAACTGCTGCGCATCAGCCTGTGCACGGAGCAGGAAAAGGACGAGATACGCTTTATGAAGGGATGGAAACTGAAAGAGCTGGAGAAAATAATGCCCGCATGGCAGCGACGGCAGTGCGAGGAGATAAAACGGGAACGGTGGAGAGGATTTTAGTGGCTAGCGGTTAATGAGGAATGAGCAGTGATCAGTAAAGCCTGCCGGCAACATGATCTACTTGTAAGCAACTTTTAAAGGGGGTATGTCAAAATAAAATGACTACTCCGAGAAGTTACAGACTGTAACTACAAAACCTAAAAGGCGAATGTCAAAACTCAGTTTTTGAAAACATGAACTTACAATCTGAAATTTGAGCATCCTAAAAGACTAAAGAAAGGGTCGTATCATTACTCCATACAGAGCTTGATACGATCCTTTTACGTGTTATAATTACTATCTGTAACTTTTCGGGGTTGTCCTTTTTGTTTTGACATCTCCCTTCTCCTATCCCCAAGTTATTCAGGAACAGCAACATTCAACTACTTCATTCCCCCTCATTAAACCCCAGGCCCTGCTGTTCGGGCTTCAGCTTCTCTGTCAGGAAATTGGTATGCTCCCACTTCGGTTCGGGCGGATTATGATCCAAGGTCCTCTCCTCGGTAGGCGTGTAGCGTCCGTTGTAAGTGCTGAAGGCGAAAAAAGCATCTCCCGGTCCGCCCAGATGGTCGAAACGTACCTTGGCCACACGCACCAGCACCTGCCCCAGCTCATCGTTACGGTCTACCACCATTCCATAATCCGTCTTGTTGAAAAAGGCTGCCGAGCCGTTGATATCATACAGCGTGGGCACAGGCCAGCGTTTGCTTCCCGGTTCGCGGCGCAACTTGGTGGGGTGCGCCACCAGAATGAGCAACACCTTGTGCTTCACGGCAAAATTGGAGAACTCGTCGAAGATGCGGCTGATGTACTGCGTTTCCGTTTCCCAGTCGGGAATCTGATGCTCGAAGCGGTTGAAGGGGTCCACCACCAGCACCTTCACTCCTTTCCGGCTCACCAGTTGGGCGGCAATGCGAAGCATGCTCTCTACCGAGAAGTCCTCTTTCGGCATAATGGAGAAGACACTCTGTGCCAGGTAACGGATGGCCTGTCCGGCTTCCGGCAACGGCATCCCCTTGTGTTCGAAACGCTTGCCCACCACGCGGCGTATCAGCTTGCGGTAGTGATAGGCCAGCGGGGTATTCTCCGGACTGAAATAGCCCACCTTCCAATCGTGGCGCAGGAGCAGGCGCATGGCAATTTCGTCCACAAACTCGCTTTTTCCGCTGCCGGGAACGCCTGTGACCGTGAGCACAAAACCACGCTCGAACTTGATCAGCCGATCCAGATTCTCCAGTCCCGTATCGGCTCCTTCCGGCATTCCGTTGTAATAAATATCCATCAGCGTATCCCATTCGTCCATGGGGCAGAAGACTCCTTCCAACGGGATTTCCGCCGCCTGCTCCACCTGCTGGCGGAGCCTCGGAAGATCATACTTCAACAGATACTCGTTGGCATCCTTGCAGCCTTCCCCCCAGGCCACCACCTTGCAGCGGTCCACGCCCAGGCGGCGCACCAGTTCGTCGCGCAACTCCACTCCGCGCCTGTCGGTATCCATGGCCAGGATGATTTCCGTCTTGTCATCGAAGTGCGACTCCACGAAGCGGTCCAGCCACTGAAGGTTCGCGCCTCCGGCTCCGTTGGGTACGGACACCACCTCTTCCAGTCCTGCGGCTATCAGGCTGAGGGCATCTATCTCGCCTTCGGTGATGTAGCACTTTTCCTTTCCTTTTATGGCGTCTATGTTCCAAGGAATCAGCTCGGCTCCTTTCACCATCTTGAAATGCTTTGCGGCATCCCGGAATTTCATGTTTTTCATTACTCCGTCCTCCAGGTAAGGGAAGCAGATGCAGGCTTCTTCCTTGCCGGTCTGCGGCAGGAATTCCAAGCGTTCCTCTATCTTCATCCTTGTCAGGACGTCCATCGGAATACCTCGTCTGCCGACCATGTATTCCATCATTTCTCCATTCATAATTTGTTTGTTTTTATTGATTACCGGGCATACGTAATGTACAGGCGGTTGCAGGGGGATGTGCGGCTTGCGTTGCGACGTGTTATGGTGCTGCGGTGCTGTATCGTGGTGCTGCGACGTGTTATGGTGCTGCGATGCTGCATCGTGGTGCTGCGACGTGTTACGGTGCTGCGGTGCATCCTTCTGCTGTTTCTGCCGTTCCCGGTCTTGTTGTTTCTGTTCTCTTTTCCACATCTCGTCCTCGTTCCACGCTATGGCGAAATCACAATGAAAGCATTTCGCCCATCCCCCTTCACGGGTGATATGCACACTGAACGAAGGATCTTTGGGATTGCTTCGCGTTGCGGAACATTCGGGACAAGGCATACGGAAATGGTCCTTTCTGCGCGGCAGGCTTTTCAGCCACCGCACATAATCTGCATGTTCTTCGCGCGTCATATCCAGCTCTGTTTCAGGTTATCCCAGGTGGCACGTCCGTTGGGGCGCGGGGGTGCATCGGCAGGAAGAGGAACTCCGCAATACGAACGTTCGCCGGTCAGCGGATTGTACGTTTCGTAGGGCGAGAGCGAAGTCGATTCATTCTGCATCCGGCTCCTTTCTTTCAGCTTTTCTTCCAGAAAAAGACGGGTGGGCCTTTCTCGGCGGATGTAGTTGGCGAAATAAGCTTCGGCTTCGGACACGGAAGTGATTCCTCCTGTGTTTCCTTGTGCCACGACATGTTTCTTGAACAGATCACGAATAAAAGAAAGATTGTTCAAAAAGAGTTCTTTCAAACCTGACATCATCCCCACAGCCTCCAGCCAACTCTGAGTAATGAAAGCTTCATTGATGCATTGTTCCCATCGGGGTATCGTTTCGGACAATTCGGAAAATCGGGGAAGTTTATCAACAGCAGCAACAGCAATTATTTCTTTTTCTTTGTTATTGTTGTTTTTCTTCTCTCCTCTATTCTTTTCTTCTCTTATAAAGCTTTGCTTAAAGCTTGCTTGCAAATTCTTTCCATAACACTCATTATCAACACTTTGAATCACATTTTTGACTGAATTTTCATTTGTATTTTTTGCAGTCGTATTTTTCATACTTTCCGCACTACTTTTCACGTTGCTTTCCGTGCTGTTTTCCTTGTAGATTTCCTTATTATAATCCGAATGGATTGGCTTGCTGCTCTCCATGCAGACAGTCTTGTTACTATCTACATTCCTGCTTTCCATATAAATTCTCTCCTTGCTATCCATACTGGGTGCACCACTGCTTTTCAGGTAGACTTCCTTGTTATTATCCATGCAAGGTACACCACTACTTTCCATGTAGGCTTCCCCGTTATTATTCACACAAGATATATCATCGCTTTTCAGGTAGGCTTCCCCGTTATTATCCATGCAAGGTGTATCATCGCTTTTCAGGTAGGCTTCCCCGTTATCATACACGCAAGGTGTATCATCGCTTTTCATGTAGGCTTCCCCGTTATTATCCACGCAGGACGTATCACCGTTTTTCCCTTCGTTGATTCTGCCCCTCCCTATTGCAGACGCTGTAGACGCAGTTGCTTTTGCAGATGCTTTCACCGTACTTTTCTTACTGCTTCTCCCTCCCTTACTGCCGGCAGCAGCACGTTGCTCGGAAAGTTTGCTCTGATATCCCATCACCTCGTCCAGATACAGACATCGGAAATACCCGTCCTCTGTAATGAGAAACAAATCGAAGTCCTTAATAAGATGTTGCAGATTTTCCACGGTAGCTCCCCACTGATCGGCCAGCAAATCCAGTTCGTTAAAATCATGTTTGTATTCCTGCTGTTTTCGCAGAAACAATATCGTTTCAAGATACAACCCCAGCCCCATGCATTTCATGTCGGCATTCAGCTTCATCATTTTGTAATCCGACATCAAGCTGCAATTCAGCCGGATAAACTGCTCTGTATAATCCATTTCTTTTGTGTGTTAGTATAAATATAACGCAAAGGAACGCAAAATATAAATAGGGCGTTGCTCACAAAAACAAGCAATTGTTAATAAACATTTTCTATCTTTGCCGAGACATTTTGTAAGTAGCTATGATTATGCTATTTACAAATTATTATTTAATAATTTAATTTTTAGTAACATGAAAAAAATTTGAGATCATCAGCACTTGCATCAGTAATGCCGTGCGAAGAAGCGATTTAAACCCCAACAACTTGGAAGACAAAGGTGCGATAGGCCGGTCCACCGCCACCAAAATTCGAGACGGAAAGATTGTGACTCCAAATTCTTACTTCAAACTGATGAAATGGATGGAAAAGGAGAAACCGGAGGTTTACAAAGAAGCCATGGAGCACATCCTGAAAGAACTGGGCAAGCTCAAAATGGAAGAGTAACCTCCCGGCTTCCCGGAAACGGGTATTTTCCCCGGTAAACGTGGGGAAACGGGAAACCGCCATAGAGCGCCTCTGTATGGAGACTGCCTCTATGGCGGTGTTTGCACCCGGGATGTATGGAATTATAGCTATTTTATTTTCAACTATAAATCCTCCTTTTTTCCAATATATTATTTTTCTTGTGACAGATAAATACAGAATTGCTGAATATTTACAATATTCACTTTGGGAAAATCTATATCTTTCAGCACATCATAATGATGGTCGTTGGTAACAATGTAGTGCGCATTGGCCGAAATGGCACAATCCACAAACTTATTGTCATCAGGATCGACTGTAATCAGATTAAAGTGATAGAATGGAGTTATCAATTCAACAAACGGACTGTTCAATATGGTTTTCACCACATATTCCGCCGTTTCATTGTCGGTAAGTCTTTGCAGAATTTCTATATATTCCTCCAATATTTCATTGGATACACAGAGCTTGTTCTTTCCGTCCACAAAGGATTGCCACAAGACATGGTAACGACTCCTTTGAGGAATGCTTTGAATAAGACAATTCGTATCAAGAACCAACTTAGCCATTGACGTTATTTTAATGAATGGATATCCATTTCAGCTATTTCATCCAGCTTTTTCTGGTCAAGAATTCCCTTATCCCAAAGTTCATCCAACTTTGTATTCATCCGTTTGGAATAATATTGAAAGAGCACCTCTTTCAATTCTTCCAGACCTTCCTGAGATTTATCGTAAGAAAACATTTCCAACAAATGCCTCTGTATGGGGTTGAATACTGTAGTTTCCATAATTATATCGGTTATAAATTCTATGCGAATATAGAATTTATAATGATAATATCCAAAATGTTTCTCATTAATTAACGCCTATGAAATATGACTCGATAAATCTTGCAACAATATCTCCCTTACACCCGATGTTCAAAATGTTGTAGAGTAAAATCTATTCCGGAGATCCTAATCGGATAATCTTTTTATCATTTCAGATGGATTTTGAAATAAATGCCACCAGAGAAGTATTTCCCGTTGTTCAGTTCGGCAATCAGGTTGATGTGGTCTTTCCAAAGCTGGTAGTGCGCCCCGATGTTCACTGTGCGGGCGTCATATTCG
>ENA-OPNW01001400-OPNW01001400.1-human-gut-metagenome-genome-assembly--contig:-NODE-1400-length-12058-cov-4.629343_pt1 | contig 12058 bp, 8 predicted proteins | sample MGYA00241540_ERZ501777 | MGnify/ENA primary metagenome ERZ501777 (study PRJEB25962, sample SAMEA2042615) | human gut metagenome | biome: human gut; feature: human-associated habitat; material: faeces...
TTATACTCCGCGGCGCTCCGGATGACGAAATGCGCCGCACCAACCCCTTTGAACCCGTAGAACCCGCGCCCCCTCTTTCATACGCAATCGAGGGTTAGCACGTTCCACGGGCTAACCCTGAACCCTGAACCCATAAACTATTTTTATAGACCGACATGCTACATGCCGGCCACGGAGTATTACTATGGCAATTCTACGTATCAACGGTCTGTCGAAATCCTTCGGCATCAAGACTGTCTTTGAAAATGTTTCCTTTGACATCCGAAGCGGGGAACGCATCGGTCTGGTCGGCGCGAATGGCGCGGGCAAGACGACGCTCCTGAAATGCATTCGCGGTGACGAGGAATACGATAAAGGCTCCGTCAAGGCGAGCGACGGTGCCATCATCGGCTACCTCCGTCAGGATTTTAATTACACCTCCCATACCATCCGCGAGGAAATGGAGGAGGCGTGGCGGGATGTCCTCTTTTATAAAGATCGCATCGAAGCGCTTACGAAAGAGCTCGAGCAGCACAAGGACGATGAGAAGCTCATTGAGCAGTATGGCAAGGCGGAAGAGCGATTTGAATTCTTAGGTGGTTATGATTATGAGTCGATGACGAAAAAGATCCTGACCGGGCTCGGCTTCACGCAGGAGGATTGGGACAGAGACATCCACGCCTTCTCCGGCGGGCAGAAGGTCCGTATCAACCTTGCCGCCGCCTTCGTGCGCCATCCGGATTTCCTTCTCCTGGACGAACCGACGAACCACCTCGACATGGGCATGCTCGAGTGGCTCGAAGACTACCTGCGCTCGTACAAAGGCGGGATCCTCATGATCTCCCATGACCGCTATTTCCTGGATGCAGCGGCGACGGGGATCATCGATCTGGAGAACCATCATATCCGAAGCTTCCGCGGAGGCTACTCGCGCTATCTGGAGACAAAGACGAACCAGGATAAAGCCTACCAGAAGGCTTACGACAAGCAGCAGGAGCACATCAAGGAAACGGAAGAGTATATCCGACGCTACAAGGCGGGCATCAAGGCGAAGCAGGCGCGCGGCCGCCAGTCACAGCTGAATCGCCTCGAGCGTCTCGATAAACCTGTCCATCAGGCGACGCTCCGTTTCCACTTTGATCCGCCGCAGGAATGTGCGGAGAAGGTGCTCGACATCGTGCGTGCGAAAGCCTCCTACAAGGATCATCTGATCTTTGAGGATCTGAACCTTCACATCAAAAAAGGGGAAGTACTCGGCCTCATCGGCCCGAATGGCGCGGGCAAGACCACGCTCCTGAAGCTCATCACGGGAGAAAAGACAGCAGACAGCGGCATCATCCAGCTCGGCAATAATGTGAAGATGGGTTACTACTCGCAGGAGCAGGAGCGCCTCCACCCCGAGCTTTCCGTCCTTGACGAAGTGCGTGACACCTTCAATTTCGGGGAGAAGGAAGCCAGAAATATCCTCGGGATGTTCCTGTTCCGCGGCGATGACGTATTCAAGCAGGTCGCCATGCTCTCCGGCGGAGAGAAGGCACGTCTCTCGCTCCTGTGCCTCTTTCTCGAGAAACCGAATTTCCTCATCCTCGACGAACCGACGAACCATCTCGATATCCCTACGAGGGAGATCATGGAGCAGGCCATCCAGGCCTTCGGCGGCACCTCACTCGTCGTCTCGCATGACCGCTATTTCTTAGACAAGATCACGACCCGCATCGTAGAAATGGAACATGGCAAGCTCACCGAGTACCTCGGGAACTACAGCTACTACAAAGAGAAAAAGCTCGACCTCGAAGCCTTTGAAAAAGACCGCAGCGGGGAAGAGACTGTAGAAGAAGAGCTGGAGGAAGATAAGGCTGCGCCTGAGAAGGAACACCAGAAGAAGCAGGAAGTCTCGGCCGTAGAAAGGGAAAAGCTCAGCCATGTGGAAATGGAGATCGGCCGCCTCGAAGCGACGGTCAAGATGTACACCGCGCAGATGAGCATGAATCCGGACAACTATGCAGACCTCGCCGCCGAGTATGACGAAGCACAGAAAAAGCTCGAAACTCTCTATGAGAAATGGGACGAGCTCGCCGCAAAGATGGAATAGGAAACCTGGATGAGAGGCGCCTTTTCGAAAAAACCGATGGCATCCGCCCCTTCGATCTCCGCTCTTTCCTCTGGTATGGAATGTCCTCTCGGGAGGACGGTGTAGTGAAGAAATGATATTCCCATATCGTCATCCTGACTGAAATGAAGTGCGCTTTTCGTCGGCCATGACACCTTGATAGGATGAAAACGGGCCATAGAAAACAACGTATCGGAGAGCGTGCATATGGTGCCTTCAGTCGAATGGTTCAGCCTTCATGAAAAAATTATTTTCCTACTCTTGCGTATACGTGGTATAATAAATTGTATTTCCGAATATATGATAACTTGAAGGCTTCACCATAGCGTGAAGTCATCATCAAAAAAGTGCGCCTAGGCGCAATAGGTTGCCCGAGGGGGAAAAGGAAAGAAATGAAAAGAGAAGATATCCGCAACATTGCCATCATCGCTCACGTCGACCATGGTAAGACGACTCTGGTCGATGCCATGCTGAAGCAGAGCCACATTTTCAGAGATAACCAGAAGGTCGCAGAACGCGTCATGGACTCGAATCCACTGGAACGTGAACGCGGCATCACGATCCTGGCGAAAAATACCTCTGTCATGCATGACGGTGTGAAGATCAATATCGTCGACACCCCAGGGCATGCGGACTTCGGCGGCGAAGTTGAACGTATCCTGAACATGGTCGATGGCGTACTGCTCCTCGTCGATGCTCATGAAGGCCCGATGCCGCAGACGAAGTACGTCCTGAGAAAAGCACTGGAACACAAGCTGAAGCCGATCGTCGTCATCAATAAGATCGACCGTCCGGATCAGCGTATTTCCGACGTCGAAGGCGAGATCCTCGAGCTCTTCATGGAACTCGATGCGGACGATGACCAGCTCGATTTCCCGCTGCTCTATGCATCGGCCAGAAGCGGCATCGCCAAGCTCCACATGAATGATGAAGGCAAGAACCTTGACCCGCTCTTTGATGCGATCCTGAAGTATATCCCATGCCCGGAAGGCGAACCGGATGCCGGCCTGCAGGTCATGGTCACCACGCTCGAAGCGGATGACTACCTCGGCAAGGTCGCTATCGGCCGTGTGACCCGCGGTACTGCGAAGCAGGGGATGCCTGTCGCTATCACCGATGGCGAAAAGATCAGAAGCGACCATATCGCTCAGCTCTTTCACTGGCAGGGCATGAAACGTACGCCTGTCGATGAAGCGAAGGTTGGCGACATCATCGCTATGGCCGGCTTCAAAGATATCAATATCGGTGAAACGGTCGCTGATGCGACGAACCCGGAAGCACTGCCGGCGATTCACCTCGACGAACCGACCCTGTCCATGGTATTCCATGTCAATAAGAGCCCATTTGCCGGCCGTGAGGGTGACTTCGTCACTTCCCGTCATATTCGTGCCCGTCTCTACAAGGAAATCGAAACGAATGTGGCTCTTCGTGTAGAAGACACGGAAACATCTGATGCATTCAAGGTTTCCGGCCGCGGCGAGCTCCACCTCTCCGTCCTGATCGAGACCATGCGCCGTGAAGGCTTCGAACTCGAAGTCTCCAAGCCGCAGGTCATTTTCAAGGAGATCAATGGACAGAAGTGCGAACCGCTCGAACGTCTGACCATCGAAGTACCGCAGGAATTCATGGGCGCTGTCATGGAAGGTCTTGGACCGAGAAAAGCAGAAATGATCTCCATGGAAGAACTCGCAGGCTATATGAAGATGGAATTCTCCATCCCGGCCCGCGGCCTCATCGGCTTCCGTAATGAACTCCTGACCACCACCCGCGGCACAGGTATCCTCTACCATGTCTTCCAGGGTTATGCGCCATACAAGGGTGATATCCCGGGCAGAACCAGAGGCTCCCTCGTGGCTTTCGAATCCGGCACCACCACCGCATACGGCCTGAACTCTGTCCTCGACCGTGGCGAGCTTTTCCTGGAACCGGGCGTCGAAGTCTATGAAGGCATGATCATCGGTGAAAATACCCGTGATCAGGATATGGATGTCAACCCATGCAAAAAGAAACATCTGACCAACACCCGTGCCTCCGGCTCTGATGATGCCATCAAGCTGCCGCCATGCCGCAAGTTCACGCTGGAAGGGGCGCTCGAATGGATCAATGATGATGAACTCGTCGAAGTCACTCCGGAAAACATCCGTATGAGAAAGATGGTTCTTTCCCGTCAGGCTAGATATAAGAGTGCCAATGTAAAGAAAAGCCAGCAGTAATCGCTGAATAAAAAAACGAACCCGCAAGGGTTCGTTTTTTTATTTGGAGGAGAAAATGAGGAATGAAGAATGGTGATGCGGCGCATCATACAATGAAAGCGCTGCGGCTTATTGGAATCACGTAAAATGCGTCGCCCCTTGGAGAAGGGGCAGGCCGAAGGCCAGGGATAGACTGCCTCGAAGAGGCAGAATTTTGCAGAATGGATAGCAGACCATGTGGGATAGCAAGGAAAATGTTTGAGACAGGTGGTATGCTGATCACCAAGTGAGTTGTGCCCCTGCGGGGCACTCTATCCTGCGCCTTTGGCGCGGCCCTTCTTCAAGGGCCTGCTCAGCTGGTGGGAAAATCCTAAATCGCAAACTCAGTCACCAGTAACTCCTAATTCCTGCTGTTTTCTAAAACTCGCGGCGCTTCTGATTTTTGTGCGCCGCACCGACCCCTTTGAACCAGTAGAACCCACAGAACCGGCTGAACCTCTTTCGCACGAAATCAAAGGACAGCACGCCCAATGGGCTAACCATGAACCCGCCCCATTTCCCCATTTCCTCATGTCCGCTTCGTATCCATTTCTTTGCCTTGCTAAAAGGATGAAATCAGTGTATGATAATTCTATATGACACTGGTTTTATAAGGAGTATTTTATGGATTACATTCTTCGCATCCTGCCGAATATGTTTGCCGGGCTGGGCGTATCGGCACAGATCTTTCTGATCACCATCGTGCTCTCGCTGCCGATCGGTATCCTGCTGGCACTGGTCCGCATTTCCAAAGTCGCTGTTTTCCGCAAGCTGGCGGAGATCTATATTTACGTCATGCGCGGCACGCCGCTCATGCTGCAGATCATGTTCATCTACTACGGGCTGCCGCTCATGCTGAATGTGCAGATCAGTGATTTCCCGGCGGCGATCCTTGCCTTCGTGGCGAACTATGCGGCTTATTTTGCGGAAATTTTCAGAGGCGGCATCCAGTCTATCCCGAAGGGGCAGTATGAGGGTGCAAAGGTCTTGGGCTTCACCTACCGGCAGACCATGTGGCATATCGTGCTGCCGCAGGTCGTGAAGCGTGTCATTCCGCCGCTCGGCAATGAGACCATCACCCTTCTGAAGGATACCTCGCTCGTCTACATTCTGGCGATGAATGACCTCATGCGTGTCACCCGCGCCTTCGTGCAGCGTGACTTCGATACCATGCCGTTCCTTGTGGCAGCCGTTTTCTACCTCGTATGCACCGCGATCCTGACGAAGATCCTGGCGTATGTGGAAAAACGCTACGCAGTCTATGAAGAATAAGGAGGACGGACATGAGTTTTATTGAAATGAAAAATATCCGGAAGGATTTCGGCAAGCTCACCATCCTTCACGGCGTCGATATGACACTGGAAAAGGGCGAAGTCATCTCCATCATCGGGCCTTCAGGGGCCGGCAAGAGTACGCTTTTGCGCTGCCTGAACCATCTGGAAACCATCCAGGGCGGCTCGATCGCAGTCGATGGAGAATTTCTTGCCGAGGACAAAGACGGCAAGGTCACTTATGCGAGCGAAGACAGAACGAAGGCGATCCTTGCCAAGATGGGCATGGTCTTTCAGTCCTTCAACCTTTTCCCGCACATGACCGTGCTGGATAACATCATGGCAGCTCCCATCTACGTGAAGGGCATGAAGAGGGAAGAGATCCAGCCGATCGCGGAAGATCTTTTAAGCAAGGTCGGCCTGCTCAATAAAAAAGACATGTATCCAGGCAGTCTTTCCGGCGGTCAGAAGCAGCGTGTCGCTATCGCGCGGGCGCTCGCGATGAGCCCGGAGATCATGCTCTTCGATGAACCGACCTCCGCGCTCGACCCCGAGATCGTCGGCGAGGTGCTGGACGTCATGAAAAACCTCGCCCAGCAGGGCATGACGATGGTCGTCGTCACGCACGAGATGGCGTTTGCCAAGGAAGTGAGCGACCGCGTCGTCTTCATGGATCAGGGGGTTATCTTAGAGCAGGGCTCGCCCAAGGAGGTCTTCGGTAACCCCAAGGAGCCGCGCACGCGTGAGTTTCTCAGCCGCTATCTGGAGGATAAAATGGCATGATACCGAAAAAAGTGACCGATTTTTTTGCTCTGGAGGGCAATTATCCCGACTTGGACGGCGAGGGCGCGGCCGCGCGCCTGTCCGCCGCCATCCGGTGCAAGACCATCAACTACTTTGACCACAGCCGGACGGACTACACGGAGTTCGACAAGCTGCACGCGCACATCAAGGCAAGCTACCCCAACATCATGCGCGTGGGCACGTTTGAGCGCATCGGCCACCACGCCGTGCTCATCACCATCCCCGGCAGCGACGCTTCTCTGCGCCCCTGCCTCTACATGTCGCATCAGGACGTCGTTCCCGTTGTTGAGGGCACAGAGCAGGACTGGACGCATCCCGCCTTTTCCGGCGACATCGCGGACGGCTATATCTGGGGCCGCGGCACGCTCGACATCAAAGAGCAGGTCTTCGGCGTGCTGGAGGCCGCGGAATATCTGCTCGCCCGCGGCAAGTCCTTTGCCCGCACGGCGTATCTCGCCTTCGGCGACGACGAGGAGACCATCAACTTAGGCGCGCTCGCCATCGCCGAGCATTTGAAGGCGCAGGGCGTGACGCTCGAATTCGTTCTTGACGAGGGCGGCTGCAAAATTGAGCCCGGCACGGCCTTCGGCGCGCCGGAGACGTTCATTGTCAGCGTGCAGCTGATGGAAAAGGGCTATGCCGATTTGGAGCTCTCCGTCCACAGCATCGGCGGGCATTCGAGCCGCCCCTACGGCGGCACGTCACTTGGGCGTCTCTCCGGTGCGATCGCCGACATCACGCGCGCACCGTTTGCCGTGCACCTCAACAGCGCCATGACCGGCGCGTTTGAAACGCTCGCGCCCTATATCACGCAGGAGCCGCTCAAAACGCTCGTGCAGGATGTTGCGGGCAACGCGGACGCCATCGCGGCCTGCTGCATGAGCTCGCCCGACCTCTTCCCGTTTGTCACCACCACTATCGCGCCCACGATGATCCGCGGCGGCAGCGCCGCGTGCAACGTGATGCCGCAGGATATGACCGCGGTCATCAACTTCCGCTTGGCGGACGGTGACACGGTCGAGAGCGTCATGGCCCACTGCCGTGAGGCCGTACAGGACAAAGGCGTCGAGATGCGCTTTTTGCAAGCGAACGACCCCTCCGCCATCGCAAAGCGCGACGGCTACGGCTACCGCACAGTGGTCGAGAGCTTCCAGCGCTACTATCCCGAAGCCGTGTTCATTCCCTCGATGGCCGTGGGCGCGACGGACGCGCACCGCTATGAGGAGATCTGCGACACGTGCCTGCGGTGCAGCCCGTTTATGACCGAGCCCGCGGAGGCCGCCTCCGGCGTGCACGGCACGAACGAGCGTCTTCTCGTCCGCTCGTATTTGCAGGGCATCCGCGTACTCATCGACCTGATGGAGCACGCCAACGTGGAACCGTGAATTTCCTTTCTTTTCAATGAAAAAGCCGGAGCAGCTCAGGCTGCTCCGGCTTTTCTTTCCTGTTCAGTTCTCGCCCATCGTGTAGACCATGTCCCAGAAGCGCAGGTCAAAAAGGCAGCAATTCTCGAAGATCTCGCAGAGCCGCTGCGCCTTCTTTTCGTCGATCCCTTCGGCGAGCGCGTCGATCCGGTCGATCAAGGCCTGATTCGTCTGCCGGTACTCCTCGGAAACGTAGCCCGCGAACCACGCGCCGTAGTTCTCATCGTGCAGGGCGCTTGGGCAGCGCTCCACCATCTGCTCGGCAATATACGCATAGCTCCACGAGCAGTTCAAAAGCGTCACGAGCCCCGTCAGCACATCTCCCGCCTGCGCCTCGCAGAGCATGTAATGGCTGTAGGCGCTGTTGTCGATGTGCGGGCGCGCATCGGCGATCTCCTCCTCCGTGACGCCGAGGCGCTTCATGTACGGAAGATGCGTGCGGAACGTCTCGTCGATCGTGTTCGCCATCTCCCCGCTCAAAAAGCGGATCTGCTCGAAGTCGTCGGTTTTCTGAAGGATCGCCGCAAAAATTTTCACGTAATCCCGCAGGTACAGATAATCCTGCACCATATAGCAGCGGAACTTTTCCTTCGGCAGCGTGCCGTCCGCCATCTCCGTCACAAACGGATGGGTCAGATACCGCGGCCAGAGCGCCTTTGCCCGCTCGTAGATCCTCTCGGAGAGCTTCACTCTGTTCTCCCCGCTCATTTGTGGGCGATGAGCGCGACGTAGCCGCCGCTCTGATAGCCGGGGACGACGTCCTCCACGCTCTCGTTGGTGTACATAGGGTTCTTCAAGAGCGTCTGGTAGAAGTCAAAATCGTGGAAGCCGAGCGATTTGAGCGCGTCGACCTTTTCCTCGGTCGAGTGCCACACGCCCGCGCAGCACAGCTCGAGCGGATACGGCAGTTTGGGCATGACACCGCGCAGGGACGGGTGGTCGAACGTGCCAACGGCCTTGGCGAGAAGGTACATGAAGCCGAACGCGCTCTCCTTGGGCACATCCAGCGAAATGAACTTGCCGTTCGGCTTGAGCGCCTTTTTGCACACGTCGAACGCGCGCGTCAGGTCCTCCATATAGCTGGAGCTGCCGTTCAAATAGATGATGTCGTAGGCGTTCTCCTCAAGCTCGACCTCCTCGATCGCGCCGAAGGCGATGACGTTGATGCCGCGCTTCTGCGCGATCGCGCCCATGTCGCGCGAGGGCTCAACGCCCTCGATGTTCTTGCAGTCGATCATACTCTCGAACAGGCCGCTGCCGCAGCCGACGGAGAGCACGCGCTTCCCCGAAATATCGCCGATTGCCTTTTCAAACAGGCGGAATTCGCTCTGGAACACGTTTTCGTTTTCCATAAACCAGGCGTCGTACTGCGCCGCGTAGCCGTCAAATTTGGGTTTCATCGTCAAGTGATCCTTTCTGTTTTGTCAATTTTCAAGGTCCCGCCCGCCGTTTCCGCTTCCCTATTATCCTGTGCCGCAGGACGCGGGAAAACAGGCCGGGCCTGTGCCTTTTTGATGAATCATACCACAATCAGCCCCCTACCGCAACGGTATGTTTGCGGTAAATATCCATCACCTTTCGCCCGCGTATACGGCGGTTATAGAGTTCGTGTCACCCAATAGATTGAATCGGCAATGAGAAAAAGATGGATTCCGGCTGCAATTCACAGATGGGAGGAATGCATATGGAAGGCTTCATGACAAATGTTCTCAATTTATAAAGGGTACGATAAAGGGTAAATGGCACCTCAGGGCAATAAAAAAACCTTGAAGCCACTGAAGCTTCAAGGTTTTTCTGGTGCGCGGTACAGGACTCGAACCTGCAAAAAGGTGTTTTAGATTGTCCCTGCCTATGCCAACCGGTACCATAATGTGGGGAAGTCATGCGATTTTATTGCCATCTCATGTTAGGTAATCTTATCTCGTATCAATGCAGAAAGACTAAAAATAAGGCTGAATTTTAGCTGCCGCACAGGACATGCCTTTTTCGTCAGAAGCCCGCTGCCTACTCTTGATCTTAGCGGTGTCATGTCCAAAAATCGAAAACAATTCAAACTCGTAGGAGTGTTCCATATAGTTCAAACGATGAAGGCCATTGATTTTACTCAAGGGAATACTCCTCGCACGATTGTTCTGACAACCTACTATTTCATCATAAAGCAAAAGCTGCTGCCGGACACTAAGAAATAATTCTCTCTAAGGACAGATCTACTTCCCGTCCTATTATCTGAAATGTATATTTTTTATGTTTCGAGTGTCTAACCCTCCTCGCTATAATAATTCCTTATTCTGTGAGTCGAACCCATTTCGCCCGATTGTCCTCGCACGGCTTTATTGTTGTCTCAGGACTACGCATACTACACCTGACCTTGCAGATGATGCAGTATTGCATAGCCGTACTGCAGAGCAGTTCCATTCGTCCCTTCCCTTATACGCTCAAACACTTACGCTAAATTGTTGCGATTCGTATTGGAGTCTCTCACTGTTGAACACGCCGAGCGTTACGTTTTTTACTGCACCGACGCCGCCGACTGACACCAGCATGATCTGCTCTCTTTCACCCCCCCGGCACACAGCGTCTCAAAAGCTCTCCTCTTCCGGATGCGCAAAATCACACTATTTTTACTTGTCAGCCTCGGCATACTTCGTTGTAATATGTCAAGAAATTATCTGATGATCTTCGCTTCAAAATGACAAATTGTACGGGGAGGGGTCTATAATGGAATTACATTCTCAGCAGGTACGCGCACTTGCACCAGAGAGCGATCCGCTGAAGATCGGCATGGGATGGACGATTGATGATCTGAGCAAACCCCAGATCATGGTAGAGAGCACCTTTGGCGACAGCCATCCCGGCAGCGCGCATCTCGATCAATTTGTAAGACAGGCCGTGCAGGCGGTCAACGAGCACGGCGGCAAAGCCGCCCGCTATTTTGCCACCGATCTGTGCGACGGTATCGCACAGGGACACGACGGCATCAATTACTCCCTCGCCCACCGTGAAGCCATCGTCGATCTGGTGGAGGCGCAGGCGAACGCAAGCGGATTTGACGGCGGCATATTCATCGCAAGCTGCGACAAGGCCGTTCCCGCCATGCTGATGAGCATCGGGCGGCTCAAGGAAATGAGCGCCATCGTCGTCACCGGCGGCGTCATGGAAGCCCATCCCCTGCCAGAGGAATACACCGTGCAGGATCCCGCCTGCGCGATCAACGAGCTCTTGACGCTCGAGCAGATCGGCAAATTCGACGCATGGGAAAAAACCGGCGTCATCTCCGGCCAGCAGCTGCGCTATTATAAGCACAACGCCTGCCCCAGCTGCGGCGCGTGCTCCTTTATGGGCACAGCCTCCACCATGCAGATCATGGCCGAGGCCCTCGGGCTGATGCTGCCCGGCACCGCGCTGATGCCCGCCACTGCCCCGGAGCTGAAAAAGGCTGCTTACGATGCGGGCGTCCAGCTGCTCAAGCTGCTGGAGCAAGGCATCCGCGCGCAGGACATCGTGACCAAAGAAAGCTTTGAAAACGCCGTCATGGTCCATGCCGCGATCTCCGGCTCCACCAACGCGACGATGCACCTGCCCGCCATCGCGCACGAATTCGGCATCGAGATCGATGCTGACACCTTCGACCGGATGCACCGCGGGGCGCACTATCTGCTCAACATCCGTCCCTCCGGCGACTGGCCCGCGCAGTATTTCTACTATGCTGGCGGCGTCCCCCGCGTGATGGAGGAGATCCGCTCCATGCTGCACCTCGACGCAATGACGGTGACTGGGAAAACGCTCGGCGAAAATCTGGACGCGCTGAAAAAGAGCGGTTTTTACGAGCACTGCGACGAGCTGCTGCGCGAAAAAACCGCACATCTGAGCCGCAGACCGCCGCGCACCGACATCATCCGCACGTTCGAAAACGCCAAGGGCACAGACGGCAGCATTGCCATTCTCAAGGGCAACCTAGCCCCCGAGGGCTGCGTCATCAAGCACACCGCCTGCCCCAAAGAGATGTTTCAGGTCACGCTGCGGGCAAAGCCCTACGACAGCGAGGAAGCGTGCATCGCGGCCGTGCTGCACGGCGACGTCCGCCCCGGCGACGCGGTCTTTATCCGCTATGAGGGTCCGCGCGGCAGCGGGATGCCCGAGATGTTCTATACCGGCGAGGCCATCTGCGCAGACCCGGCGCTCGCTTCCAGCGTAGCTCTCATCACCGACGGGCGCTTTTCCGGCGCAAGCCGCGGCCCG
>ENA-OPNW01001412-OPNW01001412.1-human-gut-metagenome-genome-assembly--contig:-NODE-1412-length-11996-cov-2.532619_pt1 | contig 11996 bp, 8 predicted proteins | sample MGYA00241540_ERZ501777 | MGnify/ENA primary metagenome ERZ501777 (study PRJEB25962, sample SAMEA2042615) | human gut metagenome | biome: human gut; feature: human-associated habitat; material: faeces...
GATAGCCGCTATCAGGATATCCTTTTCGTAGAAGAAGTAATCATGATACTTCACTTCTCCCGTTATGAAGACATCAGCGTTAGCTCTTACTGCCTTGGGCAACAAAAACGCTCCCGAACCTCCGCACAACGCTACTTTCTGAATAAGCCTTCCTGTCTGGCGCGAGTGCATTACGCAACCTACCTCGAACGTCTGTTTCACCTTTTTAAGGAAGTCCGTTTCCGCTACCGGCTCCGGCAGCGTTCCTAGTATTCCTGCGCCAACCTGATTCCAAACATTATTCAGTTGATAGAAATCGTAGGCAGGCTCCTCGTACGGATGCGACTTACATAAAGCACGTTCCACCTCGGCACGCTTGTAAGCAGGCAGAATAGTCTCAATTCTCACCTCCTCCTCTGTGTGAAGTTCGCCTTGCTTACCGCAGAACGGATGAGTTCCCTCTCCAGCACGGAATGTCCCTTTACCTTCCAAGTTATAACTGCACGAGTCATAATCGCCTATACATCCGCATCCAGCCTCGAATAAAGCGGTGCGCACGCTTTCGGCTTGCTTCAAAGGCACGAACGTTACCAATTTAAGCAACGCGTTTTCTTTAGGTTCAAGCACCTGCATGTCGGTAAGCCCCAGTTTCTCGGCAATCTTGAAGTTCACCCCCTGCGGAGCGTTATCCATATTGGTGTGCATCGAGTAGACCACAATATCATTCTTTATGGCCTTCATGATGCAGCGCTCCACATAATCTCTTCCGGTCAGCGATTTATAGCCTTTAAAGATAAGCGGATGGTGCGAAACTATCAGATTATATCCTTTCGTAATCGCCTCGTCTATCACCGCTTCGGTGACGTCAAGACACAACAAAGCCCCTGTAGCTTCCGCGTCTGTCAATCCTACTTGCACGCCGGCATTATCGAATCCGTCTTGCAAGGGCAGAGGCGCGAACATCTCAAGGGCTCTAATCAATTCCTTAATTTTCATGTTCAGCGAAAATTTGTGGGCAAATATACACAAAACTTTCTGAATATGGCGAGATTTTATCCGCTATTTATCGACGTAATTTCTCGTAACCCGAAATAAACAGCGAGAGAATGCCGAAAAGAATGCCTACAAAGCACACGCCATGCCACCCCCAGTGCGGCCATATCGCTCCAGAGCAGAACGTTCCTACACTGCCTCCTATAAAGAGCGATGTCATGAAAATGGTGTTGGCGCGGTTCGATGCGTGTGGCACTTCTTTCAGACAGCCGCTTTGGTTGCTCAACTGCTGGCATTGCGCTCCTATATCTACAAGGATAATTGCCAATGCCAATCCGGCATAAAACCCACCGAACAAAAAAGCTATGCTCCAAGCTATTAACTGAAAGATACTACCAAACGTGGAAAACCTGAGGATGCCGAATCGGGGAATGTACTTACCCACTCCGCTGGCTGCCATAGCGCCAGCTATGCCGCACAGACCGAGTAGTCCTACCTTATCGCTTCCGGCGTTAAACGGACTTCCGCTTAGATGGAAAGCCATGCATGACCATATCGACATCATGCTGGCGAAGCTGCACGACGCTCGCAATGAATAGAGCCGGATATTTGGGTGAGAAAAGAATATCTCGCCCACGGTACGCATCAACTGCGGATAGCTACCTTTAAACGAGGGTCGCATTACCGGAAGCATTTTCAGGGTTACCGCCAGACATATAAGCATGATTAAGGCGGCTATTCCGAACATGGCGCGCCACCCTACCCAGTCGCCCAGGTATCCGCTCACCACTCGCGCACCAAGCACTCCCGTCAGCAGCCCAGACAATACATAACCCATATTGCGCGACTTATTTTCTGGTTTGGAGAACAATCCCGCCATCGGTACGAATATCTGCGGTACTACAGAGCACATTCCTAATATAAATGATGCCGCCCACACTACTTTTATATCTGCCGTAAAAGCTATCACCAAAGCCATCAGCACTGCCGTAGCCATATTGGTCATGATGATTTTACGTCGGGATAGCATATCCGCCAGAGGTACAACGAAAAGCAATCCCGCTGCATATCCGGCTTGGGTAATTACGGTTATCAGATTCGTTTCTACCTCATTGGCATTGAGCGATGCTTTCATTTCTTCCAGCAGCGGCTGATTGTAGTAGAGGTTGGCTACGGTGAGTCCGGCCACTACAGACATCATGATAAATATGCTTCGTGGAATGCCTTTATTTTCTTCTAATTGTATCATTGCATCGTTATAAATAATGAGTTTCTTGTAATGAAATAATATCTATGAAACATTGTATATTATATATATATAGTTTTGTACTCCTTTTATCTTTTATTGATAATCAAGTAGTTGATATTACATGATTGATAAAAAAGTTTCACGTAAAACATTAAATTTTATTACGAAAGGGAAAACCATTATTGGCTTCAGTTTAAATGTTACATGTTCTTCACTGTTCCCATAAACAAAATTTCGTTTCCTTGATTTTTGATAGCAAAACCGAAGGGCTTATCTAGTTTCATTGTGATGTATTGCGGAACATCATCGGGCGGAGGACAGCCTACTTCACATTCCGCAATTGTCACTGCGGCAGCTTTTGTTCCTTCTTCTCCTACTTCTATTACGCACTGCTGCTTTATCTGGCTTATGAATGCCGGTTTGTCAGTTATATCCGGGAATGAGTCGTCTCTGTCGAACATATCGGCTAATCCCAGTCTTGATAGTATTTCTTTAAACGATAATGTATTGTTGAATTTAAAGCGAGGCATATACAGTTCCACTACTTTATTAAACATATCATCTTCACAAAGATACATCTGCGAATCAATCCAATAGGGTTCGGACATAACGTTGTCTATGCTTACACCTTCTTTAGGCAATACTACCACCATGCTGTATTCACTGTTTCTATACGGCAAAGTGATAACCTGATACTCATCTGTTTCTGTATATTCGATGTCATCAAGCGCTTGATACATCATGTCAACCTCCGATGTAGTACCGTTTGAGTTATTGAACACATTTTTTCCTGTAAGATATGGTTTAAACGGACTCTCCCACTTACCGTTCATATAAATAGCGTCGAGCACTACCATCAGCGCGTCTTGGCTAATTTTGGTATCGAGCTGAGGAATCATGTCATGAGTCTTATTAAAGACCCACCCATCTATCAAAAGTTTGGTATTTTCCTCATCCGCAAAGTCGACGCTCTCAACTTCCGCTTTATAACTATGCTTAAGAGTTTTAATATACTGCTCTTTAACAGCCACAAACGTCTTATTATACCAAATACTTGAAGCGTGCTCCAGTCTGAAATCTTCGTTATCTATGGTTCTTATTCCGTTATTGAACAACCCTGCAAGGTCATATAATTTGCGATAAATATCACTTCTTACATCCATTCCGTCGCTCAGCATACTGAGAACATGCCAGAGTCCCGCAGGCGAGAAAACGAAATTACCATCCGTTTCGGCCAGCAACTCCTTTAATATAATAAGGACGAAATCATATAAACAGATGTGCCGCACATCTCCCAGTATTTCTATTTCAGGAGTATAAGCATCTCCTTGCGGTTGTGGTACAATTCCTTCTTCCTGAGCTGGTATTGTTCTATTTGGCACATCTCCCATAACAGGCAATCCCGCTGTTCTCGACACATTATTAATAATGTCTTCATCGTCCATTCCATCTGTTGAGTCTATCAAGAACGCTTGGCGCAACTTGTCATCAGTCATCAGTCCCTCTATCACCACAGGCTTTCCTTCCTGCTCACGCTTTTCCATAGAGTCCATAAGATAACTCACCTCATCCTCGCACTTGGGGCAAGTGCCAAGGCATTCACCCTTATGCGTACATTCGTCTGTTTCAAAAGGTATCTCATTAGCATCGGCTATCCTCTTGCGAAGCTCCTTTAAAGTTTTGCATATTCTTTTTCCGATTTCCATAATAATCAATGCATTTTAATGATATAACTAAATCTATCTATATCGGTAACGCCCATTTTTTTGAGGGCGTTTACGCTATTCTCCACATCCGAATCGGTATTGAAGTCGGGTATTAGCGGCACACGGACCGTTATCCTGGCATTTTTACTCAGAAGATACCGAAGATTGCCTATTACTGCCGCATTGTCTTTCCCCAAATGGGCGTTAGCCGTATGGGATATGGACACTGCAACATTATATATGGTCAAATACGACAGAAGTCATTGATTTTCTTTGTTTATCTGTGATACCATTCGTTATAAGACCGATGGCGTTGCTCTCTTCGCCTATGGTGGAGACTCCGGCACTCAAAGAAACTTTCCGAAAAACACAACGAGGTGACCATTTTTGAAACGTCGAACTTTTCTTGTCTGCACCGCTGCACTTTTTTGCGGTGCGTTTCTGGCAGTGGGCTGCACTCCAAAAACCTCTCAGCCTGTCCTTCAGCAGATCGAATACTCCAATTTGGCAGATTCGGATACACAGGCTCTTCTTTCCAAACTTTTGCAGGATGCCGGCGTATCTGACCTACGGATACAGACCTTCTTTGATCATGTGCAAAAGTTCAACAATGCTGTGGACCCGGCATGGCTCACCACAGGGTTTGAAAACGCCAAGCCTTCGGATCTGAAATACGATCCTTACTCCATGCAGGACGCATGGACAGAAAAATATGACACCTTCCCCGGCTGGAACTGTCGGATCACCGCTTGTGGGCTGTTCGGTGATTTTATCACTGTCACGGGCAAGGCAGACCTTGACTCAGCCGAGGACACCCTGTTTATGGACTATGAAACACTGGATTCTGACCCGGAATCCCTTTGCGGCGACAAACGGCAAAAGTTTGATGCGCTGTTCGCCCCGGTTAAAACCACCAATACGACCGATATTCCTACCCATTTGAAAACGATTCAGCAGGAATGGAAGAAACGCGGTCTCTCCTTCGTTGACGATGATAAGATCCGTCTCGTCTCCGTAGTCCTGCACGATCAGTTCTCTGAAACGGACAATTCTCTTATGATCGGTCATGTCGGCGTTATGCTTCCCACATCGGATGCAGTATATTTCGTCGAAAAGGTCGCTTTTCAGGAGCCGTATCGCTTGTTGAAGTTCAAAAATCGAACCGAGTTGAGCGATTATCTGATGCTGAAATACGACAACTCGTGGGGACAGGATACCGCCCACACCTTTATTATGGAAAATTCAGACCTGATGGACGGCTGGCGCATTCTTGACGAACAGGAAGACGCAAGCTGAAAGTATCCATGCAAAGTTCCTGCTCTGCCATGATGGATTCATCCGTTGGGTCGTAGACTTGTTGGCTGTGGATCGCATTTTTTATCGGCATGGTTCTACTCTCCTTATTTATAAGGAATCTTTCTCATTTTTCAGTAGATTCTTCCAGATTCTTTCGGTACTGTGCCGGACTGACACCATACTCTTTCTTGAATACCCGGCTAAAATAGAGTGGGTTATCATACCCTACGATCTCTGCAATTTCTCCAATATTGTATTCGGTGTTCTCCAATAAGCTTTGTGCATTTACCATCCGAAGGGACAGGATGTATTGTGCAGGGCTTATTTTCATGTACAGCTTAAAATTACGGATAAACCAGTTCGTACTGATATGCAGCGATTCTGCGTAATCGTCCACACTGACCTTTGTATTATAATTCTCGTTAAAGTAGGCAACGGCGGCTTCGATTTCTTCGGGGATGCTTGTAGTTGTTTTCTCGCTTTCCTGCTGTTGCCTGCTTACTAAAAGCAGAATGATGTTGAAGAGAGAAGCAATATAGTCTTCATAGCCATATTCACATTGTTGCAGTTCCCGGATGATCTTTCGGAACAGCATTTTGTAATCCGGCAGTGTGCCGCTGTAAAAAACGTGCTTGTCCAAGGGTATTCCGTGATAGTTCAGGATGTTTTTGACATCATATCCTGTAAAGTGAATCCAGAACACCTCTGGATGATCTTCTACATAGTAGACATACTTCTGGATTTCTTTCGGCTGATAAAGCACCATGTGTCCAGAAGTCACCACTTCCTCAACACCATCGAACCAGAAGTGTGCTTTACCAGATGCCACATAGAGGATTTGATAGTCTCTGCGACCCTTTGCCCAAAAAGTAGGTAGCTTAGGGCGTTTTTTCAAGCGATAAGTGCCGCAGCTGCCTACGACCAGCGGCTTTGAGTAGTCTTTGAAATCCAAACGGGAGTTGTTCAAATATCCTGAGTTGAAATACATCCCTGCGTCCTCCTCATCTTCAGAGATTTTACAGTGATTTGGGAAATGTTCTATCAAAAAATTACAAACTCTTTGATTTTGTGCATATTTTGTTCCATCTTGTCTATATCTTTTCGTTCCATTAGATTCTATAATATTTTCAGACGAAACGCAAGAGATTTGGGCAACTTGCGTAATGAGAATTCCAGTCTGAAGTGCGCAGCAGATTGGTCGCGCCCACACAAAACAAGCAAGATGGGAGAAAGCACAATGACTGAGAAACGTTATCTAAAGTGGTATAATAAAGTCGGCTATGGTTCAGGCGATATTGCAGGCAACGTGGTGTATGCATTCCTGTCCTCCTTCGTCATGATCTATCTGACCAACACCGTTGGCCTGAACCCCGGTATTGTCGGCACTCTGATTGCAGTTTCCAAACTGCTAGACGGTGTGACGGACATTTTCTTTGGTTCTTTGATTGACAAAACGCATTCTAAGATGGGCAAAGCCCGTCCTTGGATGCTGTACGGCTACATTGGCTGTGCCATTACGCTGGTGGCAATTTTCGCCATCCCGACCAATCTGGGACAGTTTGCACAGTACGCATGGTTCCTGATCGCATATACTCTGCTGAACGCTGTATTCTACACTGCCAACAACATTGCTTACTCTGCACTGACTGCTCTCGTCACGAAGAACAGTGCCGAACAGGTCGAGATGGGTTCTTGGCGTTTCATGTTCGCCTTTGCCACCAGCCTGCTCATCCAGTCCATCACGCTGGGTGCTGTTACGGCATTGGGCGGTGGTGCTGCCGGTTGGCGCACTGTTGCAATCATCTACGCCATCATCGGTCTGCTTGTCAACACCCTCTCCGTTTTCTCCGTGAAGGAACTGCCGGAAGGCGAATTGGTGGATACCACCGACAAAAAGGAAATCGAGCAGGACGAAAAGTACAATCTGGTTCAGGCTGCAAAGCTGCTTGCTGGTAACAAATATTATATGATGATTTGCGTCACCTACATTTTGCAGCAGATCTACGGTGCCATGATCAGCATGGGCACCTACTATGCAACCTACATCCTTGGCAACCAGAATCTGTTCGGTGTATTCTCTTGGGCAATCAACATTCCTCTGATCATCGCACTGGTGTTCACCCCGACCTTGGTTGCAAAGTGGAATGGAATGTATAAGCTGAATGTAATGAGCTATACTCTGGCAACGATTTCTCGTGCACTGGTTGCTGTAGCTGGTTACATGGGCAGCGGCAATGTGACCTTGATGCTGCTCTTTACTGCAATCGCAGCTCTTGGTCAGGGTCCTTGGCAGGGCGATATGAACGCTGCGATTGCTGCTTGCTCTGAATATACTTGGCTGACGAAGCATAAGCGCGTGGATGGCACGATGTACTCCTGCACTTCTCTCGGTGTGAAGCTGGGCGGCGGTCTGGGTACTGCCATCACCGGCTGGCTGCTGGCAGCAAGCCATTTTGACAGCGCTCTGACCGTTCAGCCGGATTCCTGCATCAATATGCTGAAGATCATGTATCTGGTGATTCCGTTTGCTCTGGATGCCATCATCACCTTCATTCTCTCTCGTATGAAGGTCGAAGAAGCAAATGAAAAACTGCGTGCAGCAGTCTGATAACAAGCCATTATCATTTCTCCTTCATCTGCTGTTCCCCGGAGGAATCCAGCGATTCCTCCGGGGAGGCTGGAGAAATATTATAAAATTATAAAAGGTAAATGAGGAAATACTATGGCTGCATTTGATTTTGCAAAAGTAAAAGACCCCACCTTTTTCAAGGAAAACGTGCTGAATGCTCATGCAAGTTTCCGTACTTACGCTTCCCGCGAAGAATATCGGACAGGCTCCTCTTCTTTGGCGCTGAAGCTGGACGGTATCTGGAAATTCGCCTACGCAAAGAACTACACCAGTGCCATCCCCGGCTTTGAAAAGACGGATTACGATTGCAGCGGCTGGGATGACATTCATGTTCCGGCACACATCCAGATGGAGGGCTACGACATTCCCCAGTACGCGAATGTTCAGTATCCGTGGGATGGCCGTGAAGAAGTACAGCCGGGCGAGATCCCGCAGCGGTTCAATCCGGTGGCAAGCTATGTAAAATACTTCGAGCTGCCGGAATCCATGCAGGGCAAGCCCGTCCACATCGAGTTCGAGGGTGTGGAAAGCGGCATGGCTCTTTGGCTGAACGGGTCTTATGTGGGTTACACCGAGGACAGCTTCTCCGCACACGCATTCGATCTGACTCCCTATCTCCAGCCGGGCGTGAACAAACTTGCTGTGCAGGTGTTCAAGTGGACTTCCTCCAGCTGGTGCGAAGATCAGGACTTCTTCCGCTTCTCCGGCATCTTCCGCAGCGTGTGGCTGTACGCCATCCCCACCGTGCATCTGGAAGATGTATCCGTCAAAACGCTGTTTGCCGGGGATGATTTTACTCATTCCACGCTGGAAGTTGCATTGCAGGTGGAGGGTAAGGGCGCAGCCCGTCTGACCCTGCGCCGCAGTGAACTGGAAGTGTTCTCCGAAAAAATCGCACTGAACGGCGGCTCTGCTCTGTTCAGCCATGCGGTGGAGAACCCCCACCTGTGGAGTGCAGAGGACCCGGCTCTGTATGAACTGGAAATCGAGCTGCTGGACGATGCAGGCCATCTGGTAGAGGTGACCGGGCAGAAAGTCGGTTTCCGCAAGTTCGAGTTGAAGAACAATCGGATGCTGCTCAACGGCAAGCGCATCGTGTTCAAGGGTGCCAACCGTCATGAGTTCAGCTCCATTACGGGTCGTGCTGTGGGCGTACACACCCATGAGGAACTGCTTCGGGATATCATCACCATGAAGCAGAACAACATCAATGCCATCCGTACCAGCCATTACCAGAATCAGGATGCACTGTACGACCTGTGCGACGAGTATGGTCTGTATCTGATCGCAGAGAACAATCTGGAATCCCATGGCACATGGGACATCCATCAGGCTGGCATTCGCGGCATCGAGGGCGTTTTGCCCAATGATAAGCCGGAGTGGAAAGCTGTCTTGTTTGACCGCATGAATTCCACTTACCAGCGTGACAAAAATCATCCTGCTGTTCTGATCTGGTCTCTGGGCAACGAATCGTTTGGCGGTGAGACCCTGCTCCAGATGGCCGAGATGGTCCGCCGCTTTGATGACACCCGTCTGGTGCATTACGAAGGTGTGGTCAATGATCCCCGCTTCCTCGAAACCACCGATATCGAGAGCCATATGTACAGCACGGTCAAGGACATTAAAGAGTATCTGGCACAGGGCGATAAGCGGCCTTATATCGAGTGCGAATATTCTCATGCTATGGGCAACTCCAACGGTGCTTTATACAAGTACACGGAACTTGCCGACCAGAAGGACTGCGGCTATCAGGGCGGCTTCATCTGGGATTACATCGACCAGTCCATCTGGAAAAAAGACCGCTACGGCAAGTGGTTCCAAGCCTACGGCGGCGACTTCGGTGAGCGTCCTACCGACTATAATTTCAGCGGAAACGGCATTGCCTACGGTGGTGACCGTGCTCCTTCTCCCAAGATGCAGGAGGTCAAGTTCTGCTATCAGAACATCGCCGTTTCCATCGACAACTCTGGCTTTGAAGTCTGGAACAAGAACCTGTTCACCTCTACGGATGCTTTCGACTGCGTTGCACTGCTGCATCGTGATGGAAAGTTGTATCAGCAACAGGAACTGACCAATATTGATGTTGCTCCCGAAGAGCGTTCCAGCTTCCCGCTGCCGTTTATGGTTCCTGCGCTCCCCGGTGAATATGCAGTGACCATCAGCTTCCGTTTGAAGGAGGACACCAGCTGGGCAAAGAAAGGTCATGAAGTCGCCTTTGGACAGGGTGTGATCGCTGTGGTCCGTTCCATTCCCAGCAAGAAGGTCACGCCGTTTACCGTTACGCACGGTACACACAACATCGGTGTCCGGGGTGAGAATTTCGATGTTTTGTTCTCCGATCTGAACGGCGGTCTGACTTCCTACCGCTATGCCGGCAAAGAGATGATTCAGGAGATTCCCCGTCCCAACTTCTGGCGCGCTCCCACCGACAACGACTGCGGCAACAACATGGGCGGCGTTCGCGGTCAGTGGAAGCTGGCAAGCCTGTACGCTACCGCCAAGGGCATCGGCAAGGAGATTCCGTCTGTTCATGGCGGCACCATCCTCCAGAACCCCACCTGCGAGGTGGAAGCCGACAGCGTGGTCGTGACCTATCTCTATAACCTCCAGACCAGCCCCGCAGCAGAGTGCAGCCTGCAGTACCGTGTGTTCGGTGATGGCCGCATCCAGACCACCCTGCACTATGACCCGGTGGAAGGACTTGCAGCAATGCCGGAGTTCGGCGTACTGTTCAAGATCGACGCTGACTACGACACGGTGGAGTGGTACGGAAACGGCCCTGCGGAGACCTACTGGGATCGTCAGCATGGTGCAAAGCTGGGCATTTACCAGAACAAGGTCGCAGACAACATGGCACAGTACCTTGTGCCGCAGGAGTGCGGTGCAAAGACCGCTGTGCGCTGGGCAAAGGTAGTGGACCGCAAGGGTCGCGGGCTGCTGTTTACCGCAGATGCCGCAAAGCCCATGTTCTTCTCTGCGCTGCCCTACACTCCCCATGAAATGGAGAGTGCCAAGCATCCCTACGAGCTGCCCCCGGTCCATTACACGGTGATTCGTGCCATCGGCGAGCAGATGGGCGTTGGCGGCGATGACAGCTGGGGTGCCAATGTCCACCCGGAGTATATTCCTGATGTGACCAAGCCTGTGGAGTTCACCTTTACGTTCCGTGGCATCTGACCCTCGTTATTAAGACACCTTCGCGTTGAGATATGGACATCCCTGCATGAGATTCCTATCAAAAGCGAGGGTGTCTTTTTTGGTATCACAAAATCTCAATTCCTGACACCACTATTTATAAGTAGTGCTTCACTCTATATAAGCAGCGTTGCTAGGCCAAAATAACTGTATTCCGCTTTTGTTTGGAGCATTTCTTTGAATGGTTCTCCAAACTTTCTTTAACGTATTGAAGTATACAAATTTTATCATATGCCACCGGTGGATACTTAAATTTTTCAGTAAGTGTTTCACCATCTTACGCATACTCGCACGGGCAGTTTCTTTTTTCTGCAGGTCTATTACGCTCGCATTACTGAATTTCTGCGTTTCCAGCCATCTCCATTGCAGCGTTCGATTGACACAGGTTGAGTTATCGGCAGATACAGCAAACACAACGGGCGGCTCTGGTAACAGAGCTGCCCGTTGTGTTCGTTTATGAAAAGGAGAACTTAGATCTCATACCACTTGATCTCGTTGGCATCCAGATGCAGAGCAAAGCTGCTGCCGTCTGTGGTGTAAACGGTGGTGTCCTGCGGCTCGTACGTGTTGTTCACCACACAATACTTGCCGTTCTTGACGTAGGCGTGAACTTCTACATTATAATTGGAGCTGAACCATGTATGCAGTTCCTCCTCGCTGTGGGCACTCCACAGGATAGCGCGGTAAAGGGTGCGGCTGTTGGCAAAACTGTAAGGCACACCGCTGATGTACACGGCACGACCCTTGCCGAAGTCGTGTGCCGCCATCTGCACTTCTTTGTTTCGCTGCACCAGCACTTCGGTGCCCTCGAGGGCGTAGATGTTCTTTTTGCCCTCGCCAAAGTCGATGGGCCGGTCGGCATCCTGCAGAATGAAATGGTCCGGGTGTTCTTCCCAGTTGTACTTGTCGTAGTTGAGGGTGAAGCCCGTTTCCTTCTCCACGCCAAGCG
>ENA-OPNW01001414-OPNW01001414.1-human-gut-metagenome-genome-assembly--contig:-NODE-1414-length-11980-cov-3.395556_pt1 | contig 11980 bp, 9 predicted proteins | sample MGYA00241540_ERZ501777 | MGnify/ENA primary metagenome ERZ501777 (study PRJEB25962, sample SAMEA2042615) | human gut metagenome | biome: human gut; feature: human-associated habitat; material: faeces...
TGGAAATCAAATAATCGGCGTACAGCACCGGGGACGTGTCCCCAAAGCGGTGCCGAGGGAGATAAGCCTCAGCAACAGCGCATGACCTTATCGGTCAGTAAGGCGGAAAGCTGAAAAATCACGTGTCGGGTGGAGTTTGGTAGGCCATAAATAGGTTCGAAGAAGTCAGGCCCGGAGGAAGGAAGGCCTATACCTTCCATAAAAACAAGAAATATGCGCAGAGAAGGTTATATTGTAGAAGAGGTTGCAGATTATTCCAATATGTCATCCTCGTTTGACCAGGTCCTACGTGGCTCCAAACGTAAAAAGAGCCGCCAGGGACGTTATCTGCTTGCGCATAGGGAGGAAGTTATAAAGGAACTTGCAGAACGTATATCAGACGGCTCTTTCCGTGTCAGCGGTTATCGTGAACGGACTATCTGGGAATATGGAAAGGCAAGGAATTTGCAGATTCTTACGATGTATGACCGTATCGGAGTACATGCCATCATGACCGTAGTGGACAAACACCTGCGCAGGCGCTTTATACGTACAACGTCGGCATCTATCCAGGGACGCGGCACCCATGACCTGATGAAGTTCATCTGTCGTGACATGGAAACGGATCCGGAAGGGACAGGGTATGGTTATAAGTTTGACATTCACCATTTTTATGACAATGTACGTCAGGATTTTGCTATGTGGTGCTTTGCCCGTGTTTTCAAGGACAAGAAACTGCTTGGAATTCTCAATTCCTTTATAATGATGCTTGACAGCGGTATCAGTTTCGGGCTTAGAAGCTCGCAGGCTACCGGTAATTTACTCCTGTCTATTTTTTTAGACCATTATTTGAAGGATAAGTACGGTGTCCGTCATTTCTACCGATATTGCGATGACGGTGTCGTGCTTGGTGAAACGAAAGCGGAATTATGGAAGATTCGTGATGCCGTTCATGGGCAGATGAACTCTATCGGGCTTTCCATCAAGCCGAACGAGAGAGTGTTTCCTGTGGACGAGGGCATAGACTTCCTTGGTTATGTGATCCGCCCGGATTATGTCCGGCTGCGTAAACGTATCAAACAGAAGTTCGCCCGAAAAATGCACGAGGTCAAGTCGAGAAGAAGGCGTCGTGAACTGGTAGCATCCTTTTACGGGATGGCAAAGCACGCCGATTGTAATAAGTTGTTTTATAAATTAACAGGCAAAAAAATGAAATCATTTAAGGATTTGAACGTTTCCTACAAACCGGATGACGGAAAGAAACGGTTTCCCGGATCAGTTGTCAGTATCCGGGAATTGGTAAACCTGCCTATCATAGTCAAAGACTTTGAGACGGGCATTAAAACAGAACAGGGTGAAGACAGATGTATTGTCGCCATTGAGAAGAACGGGGAGGCATGTAAATTCTTCACCAACAGTGAGGAGATGAAAAACATTCTCGCACAAGTTAGAGAAATGCCGGACGGCTTTCCTTTTGAGACTGTAATCAAAAGCGAGACTTTCGGCAAAGGTCGGACCAAATATGTTTTTACCTGATATGAAACGAGTAGAAGGAAGTGCCGGAGTTCCGGTGCTGGAATGCACGAACCCGGTGAAAAATAGATGGCGCGTCCGCTGGGACGTAGAGGCAAGAGAGGACGGTTCCGCCTCTTATATGGAAGAGGAACTTGACCATAGACCACATGTAGAAGAAGTACGGTCGCTGGTGTCCGGATGGTACAATGCCGAAACAGATGAACGTATCCTGTCCGGATTTGAATACGAGGGTCAACCTGTATGGCTGTCAAGTGAGAACCAGTTCAATTACAAGGCTGCCTACGACCTTGCCGTACAGACTGGTGGGCAGAACTTACCTGTAACCTTCAAACTGGGAACTGATGACTCTCCGAGCTATCGGACGTTTGAAACGGTTGAAGCACTCCAGGATTTCTATGTGAAAGCGATGAAGCACATCCAGACGGCATTGTCTGAAGGATGGAAGAAGAAGGATGCGTTGGACTTGGCTTTGTATGAAGTCGGGTAGTTCCGGATGAATCCCCACGGGGGAGGGATATGAAAAAGCCCCCGGCCTGTTGATATAAGTAACGCCAATCACTTAATAAACAACGCAAGCGAACTCGCACGACCGGGGGCATGTACCCTCGTCGCGAGTTCGCTTTTTTCGTTGTAATAAGTGATTGGCATTGCAAAAGTAATAAAATGATTGGACATGACACTATTTGAAGCACTTAAATTTAACAGAGAACCGCTGGAGATGCTCATAAAGCTGGGCATAAAGCAGGACGATGTTCGCTATATAGACCTTTATTCGGAGTTTGAGGCGATGAAGAGCAGGGGTGAGAAAACAACTTATGCCGTGCTGTACCTGGCCAACAAGTATTCTGTATGCGAGCGCAAGGTCTATGACCTGATTAAACGTTTCGGAAAACGCTGTACGTTTGGTGCAGTGTGATTTATCTCCATTCTTCTTTTGTCCTGTCCGGTGTGGCTACCTTTGTGCAGACTTAAAATGATGGCACATGAACAAGTATTACCAAATGCTGGGCAAGATACTCAAAGAAGGTAAAGTCCAGACAAACAAAAAAGGCTGCATCAGGTACCTGCTGAACGAAAGGATGACGCTTATGCCGGCTGACCTGCTCGATATATTCGAGAGTCATGGTATTGCACGCAAGAAGCTGAAGACAGAACTCGGCCTGTTCATGCAGGGTGAACGTGATGTAGAAAGATACCGGGAAGCGGGCATAACATGGTGGGATTATTGTGGCCAGACGCTTGTCAACAGTTACCCGACCTATTTTGAGAAGCTGCCGCCACTCATCGCCCAAATCAATGAGGAAAAGCGCAACAGCAAGAACTATGTCTTGTTCCTCGGTGCAACAGGAGTGGAAACCAACCAGGCACCATGCCTTAGCCTTGTACAGTTTCAGATAGACGAAGGTGAACTGGTGGTGTCGGCCTACCAGAGAAGCAGCGATGCGAACCTCGGGCTGCCGTCGGACATTTACCACCTTTATTTGATGTCGAGGCAGATAGACCTGCCTTTGAAGTCTATAACGCTCGACCTTGGGAACGTGCATATCTACGAGAACAACATATCCCGGACAAAGGATTTGCTGGCCGGGGGTGAAAACATAAAATTCGAGTTGAACGTATGAGAAAGATGTATTTGTCGGCTCCGCTGCCGTTTGTGGGGCAGAAAAGGATGTTTGCCAAGGAGTTTATAAAGGTGTTGGAGCAGTTTGGCGACAAGACCGTTTTCGTTGATTTGTTCGGGGGCAGCGGCCTGTTGTCGCACATAACAAAATGCAAAAGGCCGGATGCGACGGTCGTGTACAATGATTTCGACGGTTATAGGGAACGGTTGCGGGCCATACCGCAGACAAACGCCCTGCTGGACGATTTCAGGCGGCTGGCCGCAGGTGTGCCGAGAGACAAGCCCATAAGGGGCACGGCCCGTGAACGGATATTGGAACGCATCGCAATGGCTGAAAAGGAATGGGGATATGTGGACTATATTACCGTGTCGTCGGCTTTGATGTTCTCGATGAAGTACGCCACGAGCCTTGAGGCCATACGCAAGGAAACGCTTTACAACAACATCCGCAAGACCGACTATCCGCCTTGCCCTGACTATTTGGACGGCTTGACGGTGACGTCCTGCGACTACAAGGTGCTGTATGAGAAGTACAAGGATGTTCCCGGCGTGGTGTTCCTTGTAGACCCGCCTTATCTGTCAACGGATGTAGGCACGTACAAAATGTATTGGCGACTTTCCGATTATTTGGATGTGTTGAACGTATTAAGGGATAAGCCGTTCGTGTATTTCACCTCCAACAAGTCGTCGATAATAGAGCTTTGCGAATGGCTTGGCAGCAACAGAACACTCGGAAACCCTTTTGAGAATGCTCAAAAAGTAGAGTTTAATGCGCACATGAATTACTCGGCGAAATACACGGACATAATGTTGTACAAGAAGCAAGATGAAAAGCCTTGCAATAAGGCTGCTTGAACATCATTTGAACGCTATTATATTGCCTGTTGAATTGTGTTTGACAAAGCCCGAAATAGAGTGATTTTGGCTCTTATTTCGGGCTTTATTGTTTGTGTTGTGCGCAAGTCCTTTTTTTGTACGTTTCGTTTTGAATGAACACTCGAAAAATGGACGCTTCGTTTCGGATTCGGCGAAAATTTGGATTTGCGGATTATATAAGTTCTGGTCAAAAGAGCCTCAAAATGCTATAAAGCTAAAAACTTGGAATCCTGGTTCACAGTCATTCGTTGATGGTCTGAGATGTGGATGCTGGGGCGGCGATGCTTATTATGCATTTTATATTTTCCAGTATTCATTGGGATATGACTATCCGTATGCCTTTGTAAAAGTTGAACCGGAGACGGGAGAACTGGATATAGTCAAGAATTTCGAGCAGGGAGATGATTTTTATGACAACTGGCATAGCTATACGTTGTATTGCATGACATATAACCCCGTGAAAGACGAGGTGTATGCTCTTGGACAGACAACAAAAGAAAATCAGGCACAGGTGTCAACTCTTTACAAAATAGACAGAGCTACGGGTACGCCGACAAAACTGCATGATTTTGATTTCATATCTTTTGCTATGTCTGTAGATATGGAAGGTACATTATGGGTGCAGAATTCAATATACGAAGGTGAAAGTAACGTAGGTGCAAAGCTTATTGCATATGATACAGACAACTTCGATGTTAAAAAAGAAGTGAAGCTTTCTTATAACGGAAGTTCGTTTGTTACAGCTTATTATGGAACAATGTCATTTGACTACACTACAGGTGACTTATATTGGATCGCCCTTAGAGCAGATGATAACAAGCAGCAATTGTATACTGTAAATCTGGAAACTGGTAATATGGAAGCTCTTGGAGCATTCTGGGGCGATTTCGTAGGACTGTATATTCCTTATACGTTGCCTGAAAATGAGAATGCACCTGCAAAAGTTCAGGATTTGAAAGCTACTCCCGATATGACAGGATCAATGAAAAGCACATTGACATGGACGAATCCTTCATTGCAGTGGAATAAAAAGGAACTTACAGACCTGAAAGAAGTACAGATATATAAGGACGGTTCAGAAACACCGGCGGCTACTCTCCCTGCAGAAGGCAAGGAAGGACAGGAAATGTCATGGACAGATGAAACTCCAAATGCAGGAATAAACACATATTATGTTGTTCCGTGCAATGAATTTGGAAAAGGTATCAAGGACAGCATTAGCGTTTTCGTAGGCGAGGATGTTCCCGGAGCTGTCGGAAATATTGTGGTGAAGAACAATGGAGAAAGTGTTACTGTTACATGGGATGCTCCAGAATATGGTATGAACGGCGGATATGTAAATCCTGATGGACTTAAATATACAATCATACGTTATCCTGACGAAATTGAAATTGCTAAAGACCAGACTGAAACTACATTTACAGATACAAATCTAGGTAATCAGCAGTGCTACTATTATACAATACAGACTTCAAACGTAACAGGTGTCGGTGAGACAACAGAGACAGAGAAGTTCATAGCTGGAGCAGCATACACAACCCCTGTGAAATTCAATTTCACAGACCAGATTCTCTCAGAGGCATGGACAAATCTTGGCGATTGGGAATGGAGCGGTGGCTCTATGGCTGGAGACGAAGGAATGATGACAACAACATATCAGAGAGAAAACTGTTGGTTGATTTCACCGGATGTCAAGCTGGAAGCAGGAAAGACGTATAAAATAACAACAAAGATAAAGACTTATTATGGTCCTAATGGCTGTAAGGAAGACTTTAGAATTGCTGTCGGTCAAGGAAAGACTGCTGGCGATATGACAAACGTGCTTCGCGAAGAAAAGGATTACTCTGCAGATGAATATTACTACGTTAAGACATTTGAAGACATTGTTGAGATTAAGGAGACAGGTGTTTACAATTATGGAATAGACGTGTCTTTGGTAACAGGCGACGATATCTTCAGCTTGCAGGAAGTAACGATAGAGGAGATTCATCCTGTTGATATGAGCGCTGTAAGCTTGGATGGAATTATTGATGCAGTATGCAATGGAAATAATACATGTAAGGTAAAACTGTACAACAACTCTTATAAGACGGCAGACAAATACGAAGTTAAGATTGCACGTGTAGACAATGGCAACTATGTTGTCTTAGGTTCAACTACAGATGTTCCTGCTGTTGAAATGTTCAAGACCGCAGAGGTTACTGTAACTTATGTTCCTGATGTTGAAGACCAGGTCGAACTTGTTGGCTTGGTTGAAATTGAGGGTGACGGCGACGAAAGTAATAATGTTACTGAACCGTATACTGTAAACGTATTGCCGGAAGGCATGCCGCCGTACAATGTTCTCGTTACAGATGAAAATACAATAGGTGATGACACCAGAATTCCTATGTCTTTCATCGTAGGTGAAAGTATGACACAGACGTTATATTTTGCAGACGAGATCAATGTTGAGACTGACGGAAGTATAAGCCGTATAGCATATGAATATACTGGTAACGAAATCACTTCTGTTCTTGGTCCGGTAGATGTAAAAATCTATATGTGCAATACGGACAAGACTATCTTCAAAACTGAAAGCGAGGCTATTCCACTTGAAGATATGACACAGGTTTACGAAGGATCTGTAACAATCAATCCTGGAACAAACTTTATGTCTTTCATCCTTTCTGAAGAATTTGAATACAAGAAAGATAAAAACTTGTGTATAGCAGTTGTCAAGAACGGTTTGGTTGGAAATGACTATCCTGCATTGTTTAAGATGTTCAACAATGATGATTTTGAAAATACAAGATCAATCCTTAGTGACGGTTCACCGATGGCATATTGGAAGGTTCCTGTTATACATATGGCAGTAAGGGGCATTGCAGGCAGTATTGAAAATGTAAATATTGGTGCTAATTCTGTATGGTATGATTCAAAGACTTCTACTTTGAACTTTAATGAAAATAACCTTAAGAAGGTTTATGTATATGATATCAGCGGTAAGATGATAAAGATGTTTAATCTGAACGGCTCGCAGAATTCTTTGGCAGTCAATCTTCCTGTTGGATTGTATATAATACACACTGTTGCTGCTGACGGTTCTATGAACAACGTCAAAGTTAATGTATGCAGATAATCTTTTGTCCGGATTACGACCATCCTGTAGCGGAAGGGCGTAATCCGATTTTTATAAAAAGACAATAATAACATCATACCCTATTATTTTATTCAAAATGAAATATCTAAAATTATTATTATTATCTTTGCTCTTTATGCTTGGCCGGGCTGATGTAGCGGCCCAAATTTATTGGGGATACAGTGATAATATCATTTTAAATGGTATCGGTATAGGGCAGAATACAACTGTTTCGGGAGCCATATACATACCTTCTGAAGTAGCAGAACTTTACAAGGGAAAGAAGGCTACGGCTGTACGTGTTGGACTGTATAATTCGGTAAGTGAATTGAAGGTGTTCATTACTGAAGATCTTGACGGTACACCTGAAACAGAGAAAACGTTCGGTTCGCAAAAAACAGGTGTGGCTTCTTTTAGTTTCGATGATGCATACGTAATAAGCGGCAAGGGATTTTATGTGGGATATTCTTGCGTAGGTATAAACCCTATAGGACGTTCAAGCATTTATAATGTAAACGGATGTTGGGTGAAAGACGGAGACAACGCATGGATAGACTATGCCGGTAATGAAGAGTATAAATACAATGCTCTGAATATTGCTGTCCGCATTGAAGGCGAAGACTTGCCCGAAGACGCACGCTTAATAGTAAACAATGAAACATTGGTAAAACCGGGTGAGGGATTTAAACTTACGGCAAAGCTTGAAAATCTTTCGACTAAGGCTATAAAGGGCTATAAGGTTGAATACAATATTGACAACGGCGAAACTCAGACAATTGAGAAAACCACGTATCTTACAGGCGGTTCTTCTACAAGCTTCAGCATTGATGTGCCTGCTATTAACGAATTTGGAATGCACACAGTCAATATGAAACTTGTCTCTGTTAATGGCATAGAAGATGCCAATCCTGTTAATAATGATGTTGTTGCATATATCAAAGTTACAGAGAATTCTTTTGTAAGAAGGATGGTTGTTGAAGAAGGTACTGGCACTTGGTGCGGATGGTGTCCTAAAGGAATTGTGGCTTTCGAGTATATGGATGAGAAATATCCTGATACATTCATCGGTATAGCCGCTCACGATAGAGATGTCTTCAGCGAGGACACTTATGCACCTATACAGAATTATTTCGACTCATATCCAAACTGCATCATTAACAGAGACCCGCAAAAGGTTTGCAGTCCGTTGTCGGGTAATCTTGAAAGTGAATACAAGAATCTTGTAAGGGACCAGGCCGTTGCCAGCATGGTGACAAGTGCAAACTTAGAAGACAATGTCGTACATGCAAAGGTTACGGCGACGTTTGCTAATCCAGGCAAGGATCTTGACTATCGCATAGCTTTTGTCATACTTGAGGACAGTATCACCGGAGTTACGCAGGCAAATGCTTATGCCGGAGGTGCGAATGGTGAGATGGGAGGCTTTGAAAATCTTCCTAATCCGGCACCGATTAAATTCAATCATGTGGCAAGAGGTATATTCGATTATAATGGAATAGAAAACAGTATGCCTTCAGAAGTTGAGGTTGGAGAATTTTATGATTTCACTAAGGATATTGAGCTGCCGAGAGTACAGAGCACAAAATATCTGTCAATCGTAGCTTTGCTGATAAATGGTAAGACCGGTATTATAGACAATGCCGCAAAGGCACACATTGAAACCGGAGCAACTGATATCAGAAATAATGAAATAACTAATGTTTCAATTTACGTAACTCCGGAGGGAACAATATGCTGTTCTGAGGAAGGTAAACTGGAAGTTTTCAATCTCCAAGGCATTCAGGTTCCTGGTCATAACCTGACTCATGGTGTTTATATCGTTAAGCATACTTCTGAATCAGGACAGACAACAATGCGAAAAATCAGATTTTAGAATTATTGCCATAAGATAAAACCTATTTTACTAAACATAAGCAGGGCTGAAATCAATTTGATGGTTTCAGCCCTTTTTATTGTCTTTTATGTGTAATTAAACATTGTGGTAGAATAAAACAAGAAGTCCGTGCAACTCAATAAGTTACACGGACTTCTTATATCATATTAGGTTATGAAACCTTATTTCACTTCCTCAAATATAATGTATTATATAAATCAATAAGTTATAAACTTATGGTACAAATATGGTTTATTTTCGTGTAACTGATTAAAGAATGGAGTTATATAGAGCACTTACAACAGCGAAAGAAAGTTTTATGATTATTTAACACTAAAATTTATATTTGCAGATATTTTCATTTGATGCTCGATATTTTCAGTTGTTTAGCTCTTCTTTTCACAAACAGCATAGAATGAACTCATTACAATCGTTCTGCCTATTTTTACCTTTCGTTTTTTATGGAAAACTATTATACCTTTGCAAAACAATCATAGAAAAGAATAGGCATGAAGCATAGGCAACATACGTTACAATCAATAATAATAGAGGTAGTGATAGTGCTACTGGCATCAATAATTTCATTCCCATTGAGTGATATTGTCGGTGTTAGCCTAAGCGCACTGCCATTAGTTATTGTGGTGTGCTATGTCATATTAAAATCCATATACCACTTGTGTATATCTTTATCGGCATATACCATCGAACTGACCTCTTCTTTTTATCCCAAACAACAGAACAAGGATGAATGTACCCTTGAAGGAATTTCTTCAAGAGCAGGTGATAATGAAATCATGACGAAAAGAATGGAGTTATTCCATTATGAATTTCAACATGAGCAACAGCAATACCGTCAGCAAAAAAAGAAAGAAGATGATGAAAAACTTGATGCCATAATGAAATACACACTAACCACATTCAAACGACTAAACTTTGGCGAAACAGAGATTTTCCAAATTTGCGAATGCGTTAGATACTTTGTTACCAATAGGCAAGTTCTTACCACCACGGAAATACATATCAAGAAACGAACTTCCGTTACGCAAATCTCACTAAAAAACTTTGCATGGAATATTGCCTTCCAATACAATATCTCTGGAGATGTTACAGCAAAATTCGTCTTGCATACATTCAATGAATGGTTTGCCAACTCCACCATTGACACCATTAGGAAGAATTTGCGCACGACTACAGGACGACACAAAATTGAAATAGACGAGAATATCATATAAGAATGGTAAGAGTATTGCAAATGCCCTCAAAATCGCACATTTATGTCTTTTTACTGCCTTTTTTAGCTTCTAGATAAGAAATATTATCGGAAGTTGCTCTACTATCAGACTAATTATATAATTTTGCTCCTGAATTAAAACATTTTACCTCATGGCTAATTTTAACAGGCTAAAAGTAGTGCTTGCAGAGCAACAGAAAACAGGAAAATGGCTTGCGGAACAGATAGGAAAATCTAATTGTACTGTGAGCAAATGGTGTAGTAATTCTGTTCAACCAGACCTCAAGACTCTTAATGATATAGCCAATGCTCTTAATATTGATGTAAAAGATTTGATTGTCAGCAGTACAAATCATTAATGAATTACTGTCATGGAAGTAAACAAAAAAGAGTTAAAAGAGCAAGAGATACGCACTCTGTTTATTACTCCTGCACTCCAACAAAAAGGATGGGCTGTAAGCGTAAATATGCGTGAAGAGTATTATTTTACTGATGGACGAGTACTTGTTGTCGGCAACCAACATTCGGTAGCAGAAGGTAAAAAAGCCGATTATCTATTATATCATAAAGGTAAGCCCATCGCTGTTGTTGAAGCCAAAGACAATAAACACGCTGTTGGAGGTGGCATCCAACAAGCTATGGATTATGCCCAAATTCTTGATTTGAAATTTGCGTATTCCAGTAATGGCGATGCTTTTTTGGAACATGACTTTATCACGGGGAAAGAAACCGAAATTAAGTTAGAGAACTTCCCGACAGAAGAAGAACTGTACAATCGTTATCTTGCATCCAAGAACTATGCACCGAATGAACTTAATATTGTAGAAACACCTTTTTATTATGATGCCCATAGCCACGAACCAAGATACTATCAACGCATAGCGGTTGACCGTACCGTGGAAGCCATTGCAAGGGGACAACAGCGTGTACTTGTAGTGATGGCTACAGGTACAGGCAAGACTTTTACGGCATTTCAAATTATTCATAGGCTTCATAAGAGTGGATCTAAGAAAAAGATTCTTTATCTTGCAGACCGTAATATACTCATTGACCAAACGATGGTTCAAGACTTCAAGCCCTTCAAAAAGTTTATGACCAAGATAACTTCTGTTGGAGAAGGTGAAGAAAAGATTGATTCATCATATGAGGTATATATGGCGTTATATCATCAACTGGTCGGAAAAGAAGGTAAGCCAGATCCATTCCTAGAAGTGCAGCCAAACTTCTTTGATTTGATTATTGTTGATGAGTGCCATCGAGGAAGTGCAAAGGATGATTCTGCATGGCGCAAAGTATTGGAGTATTTTAGTTCTGCTACTCAAATTGGTATGACTGCAACCCCAAAAGCAGATGAAGGAGCAAACAATTTGGATTATTTTGGAGAGCCAGTATATACCTATTCCCTACTCCAAGGAATCCAAGATGGTTTCTTGGCTCCATATCGGGTCACTGCCGACTTCATCAACGTCGATTTGCAGGGGTGGACGCCCGAAGAAGGTGAAATAGACTTATTAGGTAAGGAGATTGAACAGAAATTATATCAAAGGCAAAACATTGGTCGTGACCTCGCCATCAAGTTAAGGCGTAAAGTAGTAGCAAATAGGATAACCCAAATGTTACATGACATTGGTCGTATGACAAAGACAATCGTGTTCTGTTCAGATATTGAAGAAGCTGCCGAAATGAGAACGCTGCTTATCAATATGAATAGCGATTTATGTAAAAAGTCGCCTTACTATGTTA
>ENA-OPNW01001419-OPNW01001419.1-human-gut-metagenome-genome-assembly--contig:-NODE-1419-length-11926-cov-2.894027_pt1 | contig 11926 bp, 9 predicted proteins | sample MGYA00241540_ERZ501777 | MGnify/ENA primary metagenome ERZ501777 (study PRJEB25962, sample SAMEA2042615) | human gut metagenome | biome: human gut; feature: human-associated habitat; material: faeces...
TTTGCGCCATGCAGAAGAGGCCGAGCGTAACTTTAAGGGATTCAAGAATATCGAAGAACATCCTTTTTGTGTAATGGCTCGCAGTATTTTGGAAAAATCAGGGATGAGATAAATTTGTTGTCATATAGGGAATAAATAAAAGGGGAGATTCCAACGCTGATGGTTGGAGTCTCCCTTTATTTTATTGTATTGCCTTGATTCTTTCCCGGCATTCCTTCAGGATTTCCTTCAGTTCATCCTCCTTGTTGGCCCTAAGCATGGCGATACGGGTCTGCTTGAAGTCAGGGATTCCCTTGAAGATAGGGGAGGCGGCGAGATGGCGACGGGTGTGGAGAATGCCTCGATACTCGTCGATGCGCTCGATATTGATGCGGAGCTGCTCTTCCAGAAGGTCGATTTTTTCATCCACGGTCAGTGGGGCGGCACCGGTATTGTCGAGATAATCACGGATTTCCTTGAAAATCCAAGGTCTTCCAAAGGTGGCGCGACCAATCATCACAGCATCTACACCATAGCGGTCGAAGGCAAGTTTGGCTTCTTCCGGGGTCGTAATATCGCCGTTGCCGATGATTGGGATATGAATGCGGGGATTGTTCTTCACCTCTCCGATGAGGCTCCAGTCTGCTTCACCCGTGTACATCTGGCTACGGGTTCTGCCGTGGATGGTGAGAGCCTGGATTCCGCAGTCCTGCAGCTGCTCAGCCAGGTCGGTAATGATGAGGTTGTCATTATCCCAACCCAGTCGGGTTTTCACGGTTACAGGCACATTGACTGCTTTCACCACTTCTCTTGTAATATCCAGCATCAGAGGAATATTGCGGAGCATACCAGCTCCAGCGCCCTTTCCAGCCACTTTCTTGACAGGGCAACCGAAGTTGATGTCAATCACGTCCGGATGAGCCTGTTCTACAATCTTTGCAGCTTCCACCATATCCTCGGTGGTGCGGCCGTAAATCTGAATGCCCACAGGGCGTTCCTCATCGCTTATTGTAAGCTTGCTGACGGTGCTCTTGATGCTTCTCACCAAAGCTTCTGCCGATACGAACTCAGTATAAACCATAGCTGCTCCGAATCGCTTGCAGAGCATGCGAAAGCCAATATCCGTTACGTCTTCCATCGGAGCGAGGAAGAGGGGTTGCGAGCCAAATTCTATATTTCCTATTTTCATGAGTTAAGTGAAGAGTGAAGAACGAAGAGTGAAGAATCCAATAGCTTTTGTGGATATATTGTACTCTGTGTCCTTTTTGTTATCATTTTTGCGGCTGCAAAATTACATCAAATTTTTGAAATAAAAGAAGAAAGAGTAGAATAAGCGCAATTTCACACTTGAATTCTTCACTCTTCACTCTTCACTTCAAAAGATGATACATTCCCCCAGCCAATGTCCTGATGAGTCCTTTCATTTCCAATGTGAAGAGGAGGGCGGTGAGTCTTCCGATGTCTATGCCCGACTGTACGGAAATCATGTTGATCTGCAGGTCGTTGTTTCTTGACAGAACATTCACGATGGCTTGTTCTTCTGCAGAAAGGTCGGGGAAGAGACTGCGCTCAATGCCCTGCTGCTTGGCGCGCATCAGCTTGGCGTCATCCTGCCAACCCATATCCTTCACGAAGTCGGCGGCAGAGGTAAGGAGCGTGGCTCCATTGTCGCGTATCAGATTGTTGCAGCCCTCGCTGGTTGCATCGCCTATGCGCCCCGGAAAGGCGAATACGTCGCGGTTGTAGGACTGGGAAATCTGGCAGGTGATGAGTCCTCCTCCGTGGGCCATGCTTTCGATGAGGATGCAGGCATCCGACATTCCTGCCACGATGCGGTTGCGGCGCACGAAGTTGATCTTGTCGGCATTCGTCTGGGTCAGAAATTCCGTGAGCAGTCCGCCCTGTTCTATCATCCTCAGCGCCGTTTCCTTGTGGCGGTTGGGGTAGAGGTCGTCCAGTCCGTGAGCCAGTACGCCTACCGTCTCATACCCCTTGTCGAGCGCCTGTCGGTGGGCATTGATGTCCACTCCGTAGGCGAGTCCGCTCACGATGAGAACCTGTGGACAGAGCTGCTTCAGTTCGGTGACGAAGCGGCGGATGAGATCCTCGCCGTAAGGAGTGCAATGGCGGGTTCCCACGATATTGATGACGCGCTGCTGGTTCAGGTTGGCGTTGCCTTTATAGAAGAGCATGAGCGGCGCATCATCGCAATCCTTGAGTCGTTGCGGATAACGTTCGTCGTTCATCGTTATCGGTTCGATACCATATCTTATGTCGTATTCCAGTTCTTCTGCGGCGCGTTTTCGGGCCTCGTCGCAGTTTTGGATAGCGTTCACGAGTTTATCCGAGGCATCGGGGAGGATGTCTCTGAGGTTATTCTTATGCTCCAGGATGAGCGTGGCGGAGCCCACCTTTCTATATAGTTCCAGCATTCCTGCAAGGCTGAAATAATTCAGCCTTGTTAAGAGTATAGTATTTAATATTTCCTGTTGGTCAGCCATAATCTAAAAAAATAATTAGTTACCTCTTCAAGTATTCATACCCAATCCTGCACCTCAGGCATTCCTTCTTGTCGCAGTATTCCTTCTTCAGCTGGATAAGCGCCTGGCTATCACCGGCGTTCTCCACCTCCAATCCGCACTGTTGCCACATCCTTACTATGTGGTTATTCTCCGCCTTCAGCTCCTCCAGGAAATCGAAGGCGCGGTCGCAGTATTTCTCCTCGCCACGGTGCCTTCCGTAGGCAAAGAGGATGGGAACCACGGTGTTGATGATGAGCAGATTGAGCGAGAAAGGGGAGAGGTGCTTCTCGTTACGGATGCTCGTGCTGCCGAAGGTGTAATGGGTTTCCCAATACTCCGTAACGCTGGTGGCAAGCACCTTCTTCGCCTCCTTCACCGTAGAAGCCCCCAGCAGCTGGCTGAGCCCCGCACGGCGGTTATAATAAAGATTGGCAAGCTGCGAGATGCGGATATGCGGGAAGTTCTGCGGGCGAAGTCTCAGAAAACGCCACAGTTTGTAATCCATCGGCTGCAGCGAGAACTTGTGCGAGAGATAAAGATACTCATTTCTCAATCTCGAGAAATACCCGTCGTTCAGGGCGTCTTTCTGATAGCGTTCGGGGATGGTGTTCAGCTCCAGCAATCCCGCCTGCCCCATGAAGATAGCCTCTATCTGGAAGAGGTCATCTCTGTGATGATCCACCGCCCTCAGAGGCAGTTTCAGCGCCCATTGCTCAAAGGCATCGCCATTGATTCCGAAGCCATAGTTTCTGGCCAGGGTTACGAAATAGGCGTTCTCCCAATCTCCGTTGCAGCGGTGCACGCGCTCCTCTATCGCTTCTGTTTTCTGCGAGAGACGCTCTGTTTGCAGGGCGCTCATCCACGAGTGGACAGTGAGCTTGGTGAGCGATGGAATTATCTGATAGCAAGGGGGATACTGGTCGATGGTGAGCAGCTCCTGATAGTGCTTGAAAACATTCTCGGGGATGTCGAGCTGCATCTGCGTCAGCGGGGCACCCTTGGAGTTTCGGGCTTCCGTATCTATGTTGCCGCAGACGTGCAGAATCACGTTGTCGTATCTTTCGTCCTTGTCGTGGGCGTGAAGATACCAGTCGCTCGCCTTGTCGTGAATCTCCACGTTGCCCACCCAGAGAGTTCCGGCAATCTTGATTTTGGCGTTGAAGAAATCGGGCCCTGCATTGCGGTTGTGCAATCCGGGGTCGATGACTTCCACCTGCCTATGGTCGGTGGTGGAAAGAGGGGAGAGTGGGAAGAGTTTGTGCTTCCACACGTAGTGAAGTAGTTGCTCCATATTGTTTCGGCTTTTATGGTTTATAGGATTGCCTCTTTCGGATCGCAAGTTCTGTTGCTTGTCCTTTGATGGTGCAAGTTTTTCGCTCGTGTGCGGAAGGGGTATTGAAAAATCAGCTGTTAACTGTTAACCTGTTAACCTTGGGATGAGAAATATTTCTCGAATGCCTTGTCGTAATCCTCGCTGTTGCCCAGCTTGCCGTTGATGAGGCAGACGAGTTCTACTGTTGCCTTGAGGCAGAGCTTCTCATCGCTGGCACGGAGGATGTCCTGATGGAAGACGTATCTCACGCCCTGCTTCTCCAGCCACAGACGCGAGAGGAATTCGTCATCGCATCGCAGCGGAACCTTGTACTGCAGGTTCATTCTCGCCACCACGGCATCCACGCCCTTATTGTGCATTTCGGCAAAGCTGAGACCGCATTCCTTCAGGAAGAGATGGCGGGTATGCTCCATGTAGTGCAGATAGTTGGCGTTGTTCACAATGCCCTCAATATCGCACTCGTAATCCCTCACTTCCATCTTTGTCTCGAATATGTATTTGCTCATCATTTTCTCTTTTTTAGTTACTAAATGAGGCTAAAAGCCCTAAATCACTGCAAAAATAACCAAAATTTTCTATTTATTATTATAATAACAAGGATTTTTCAAGGTTTTTCGAAGAAAAAATTGTATTTTTGCCGAAACGTTTGGTTTGAGGAGGCAAAGAATGACGATGCAAAAACGCAATGGCAAGCTTTCTCCTTCTCCCTGCCATACGGAAATATCAGTTAGAGTAAAACAAATAAAATTTAGATAAAGATGAAAATTGCTTTGATCGGCTACGGAAAGATGGGACACATGATCGAGGAGATCGCCCTGCAGCGTGGCCACGAAATCGTATGTAAGATTGACGTGAATAACCCTGAGGATATCGACAGTCCGGAGTTCTGCTCTGCCGATGTTGCCATCGAGTTTACAAACCCTACTGCCGCTTACGGCAACTATCTGAAGGCTTTCTCTCACAACGTGAAGGTGGTTTCAGGTTCAACAGGTTGGATGAAAGACCATAAGGAAGACGTGGAGAAACTCTGCGCCGACGGTAAGCAGACCCTTTTCTGGGCGTCTAACTTCAGCATCGGAGTAGCCATCTTCTCTGCCGTAAACCGCTATCTGGCCAAGATCATGAACGGATTCCCACAGTACTCTGTATGCATGCAGGAAACCCACCACGTGCATAAGCTCGATGCGCCATCAGGAACAGCCATCACCCTTGCCGAGGAAATCATCGACAACATCGATAGAAAGAAGGACTGGAAGCGTGGCGTAACCTATTGGACAGAGGATGGTCATCACGATGAGGGCGATGCTAACATCACCGATGAGGATTTGGTGATCAACTGCGTACGCGATGGCGAGGTTCCAGGAATCCACGCCGTGATGTATGATTCAGATGCTGATATGATTACCATCGAGCACAGTGCCCACTCACGCAAGGGCTTTGCCCTGGGAGCCGTTCTCGCAGCTGAGTTCACAGCCAACCATTCCGGTTTGCTCACCACATCAGATTTATTTAAGTTCTAAATCAGGAATCTCGGAAATATGATTTCTTGAAATATGATCTCTTGAAATATGATCTCTTGAAATATGATTTCTTGAAACAAGATTTCTCCTGAAATTAAGAAAAAAGACATGATTGATAAACAGAAACAAAACCTCAATATGAAGGTGCAGTGGGCGAAGTTCGCAGTGGTTCTCGCCCTCTACCTCCTCTTCCTGATATGGGTTGAGAGCTGGCTGGGACTCATCGTGGTTCCGTTCATCTTCGACGTTTACATCACCAAGAAGATTCACTGGCAGTGGTGGAAGGATGAAGAAGGCCCTGTGCGCTTCATCATGAGCTGGGTTGATGCCCTCGTATTCGCCCTCGTGGCAGTATATTTCATCAACCTCTTCTTCTTCCAGAACTATGTGATTCCATCATCATCTCTCGAAAAGAGTCTCCTCACGGGCGATTATCTCTTCGTGAGCAAGGTAAGCTACGGACCTCGCATTCCTGAAACCCCGCTCACCATGCCTCTGACCCAGCACACCCTGCCGCTGGTCAACGTGAAGAGCTACGTGGAGTGGCCTCACTGGGATTATCGCCGCGTGAAGGGATTGGGCAACGTGAAGCTCAACGACATCGTGGTGTTCAACTATCCTGCCGGCGACACCCTCTGCAACGAGGAGCGCTATCAGGCGAATGATTACTATCAGATGGTTTATTCCATCGGCGACCAGATTCTGGAGCAGAACGGACAGCAGCAGGATGTGCGCGTGCTGAACCCATTGCAACAGCGCCGATACTTCGAAAAAGTGTATGCTGCCGGACGCAACTACATCGCCAGCATGCCAGGCGAATATGGCGACATCATCAGCCGTCCTACCGACCGCCGCGAGAACTACGTGAAGCGCTGCGTTGGTTTGCCAGGACAGACCCTGCAGATCAAGAACCGCATCGTTTATCTCGACGGCAAGGCAAACAAGGAGCCTGATAATGTGCAATATACCTATAAGATGAAGCTCAAGGGCGAGTTTCCTGTAGAGCTTGCCGATGAGCTGGGAATCACCAACGAAGACCTCCTGATGTACAATCAGAGCGGCGTGATTCCACTCACCAAGAAGGCTTGTCTCGCCCTGAAGGCGAACAAGAACCTCGTGGAGAGCATCTCCATCAATGCTGATGCAATCTATGGCGACCTCTATCCGCTGAATGCCTATACCGGCTGGACAAGAGACAACTACGGTCCGGTATGGATTCCGAAGAAGGGCAAGAGCATCCAGCTCAACTTGAAGAACCTTCCTATCTACGAGCGCTGCATCAAGGTTTACGAGGGCAACGACCTGAAGGTAGATAGCCAGGGCAACATCTTCATCAACGGCAAGTTGGCGAAGAGCTACACCTTCAAGCTCGACTATTACTGGATGATGGGCGATAACCGCCACAATTCAGCCGATTCCCGCTATTGGGGCTTTGTGCCTGAGGATCATGTAGTGGGCAAACCTATCTTCATCTGGTGGAGCCACAGTCCAGACCATCCGGGCTTCTCGGGTATTCGCTGGAACCGACTCTTCAAGTTTGTCGATAACATCAAGTAAGGTCGATAACAAAAGTAAGACTCAGACGGTTTGAAAATAGCATTCAAGTTCCTCCTCTCATTGGTGCTGGCATTGCTCTTAGCATGGGGCATCCGCACCTATGTATTCACTGTCTATTCTGTGCCCGAAGGTGGGCTTCCTCCCCAGCTGAAGGAGGGCAACAGAGTGATAGTGAACAGGATTGACTGCGATATTTTCAGCCGTGGCGAGACGATAGTTTTCACCGATTCTGTGGAGTGCCTCATTACTCCGAAGTCGAAATATACGGGCAGGGAGAAGGAAGGCTCTTATGTGCGGGGCTGGATGGAAGCCAATTTCATCGGAGTCATCGAGCAGATGCCTGGCGATACGATTCGCATGGGCAGGGAGCGATACGTCATTCCTACCATCTGCTGCAAGCGCTGCGGTTGTAAGGATTGCCGCTTCTATCTCGTGCGCACGGCGAAAGGAAAAACCATTGTCCACAAGCATCAGATTATCGGAAAAGCATATAAGTTGTTTTAGACAAGTATAGAAAAATAAACTGTTAACTGTTGACTGTTGACAGTTTATTTTTATTTTGAACCAGTTTTCATCAGTTGGTTTATCCCAATCAAGTTGTTCAATTTCATTTTATAGATAAGAGACAGAAATTTCAAGAACCCAGAAAATAAAAATAAAAAGATTTTGAAAGCAATATTATCTTCCACGTATTTCGGTCCTGTGCAGTGGTATCAGAAGCTGAACCGCTATGAGGAATGCCTGATAGAGCGCCATGAGAGCTTTATCAAGCAGACTTACCGCAACCGTATGATCATTCCTACCACCAATGGTCCTCTTTCCCTCACCATTCCTACCAATCACGACACTTCGCTGGCGATGAAGGATATTCGCATTTCCGACCATGCCAACTGGCGCCACGTGCATTGGAATGCGCTTCTCTCGGCTTATGGTGAGAGTCCTTTCTTCGAGTATTATCAGGACGACATCCGCCCTTTTTACGAGAAGAAATACGAATTCCTCTTTGATTTCAATATGGAAATCATGGAGAAGATGATAGAGTTGCTCGACATCCGTCCGAAAGTCTCGGTTACAGACCGATACGTTTTAAGTGAAGAACGAAGAATGAAGAGCTTTTTAAGTGAAGAAGGAAGAGTGAAGAGTGAAGAATTCAATAGCCCAGAGGCGCAAGCCCAATTCAGCACTCAACACTCAACATTCAACGCTCAAATAAGGGATTTCCGTGATGCGATTCGTCCGAAAAAGCCTCTTCCTGATGCAGATTTCATTCCTCAGCGCTATTATCAGGTGTATGAGCAGAAGCATGGTTTCCTGCCCAACATGAGCATTCTCGACCTGCTTTTCAATGAAGGCAACGAGGCGATATTCTATTTGTAAAGCTGCTTCCTGCCAAGCATCACCAAGCAGATCAAGCATCATCAAGCCGATCAGGTAGATCAGGCAGATCAAGCAGCATCAAGTGCAACAGTCAACAGTTAACAGTTATATTTTTGCGTACCCCCACCCCCATCTATAAAAAAGTATATATATATATTATTTATTATAATAAGGTGTAAACCATTCCGAGTATCGAAATCGAACTGTTAACTGTTAACTCTGTTGCAATCACTTTTTGCGCCTTCTTGCATCTTTTTGTGTTTTCTTGTATTCTTCTTAGTCTTTCTTCTCATCTTCAAATGGCCTTCTTGTCTTCTTCTTCTCATCTTCCTTGTCTTTTTCTTTCTCCTCTTCCCTGTATTCCTCTTCTCCTCTTCCCTGTATGTTTCATTGAATCCTTCTTCGTTTTTCATAGAAACCTTCTATGTCTTTTTATTATGATTTATACCCCCCTTTTGAGCCCTCTATTACGGCCAATATTCATCATAATAGTCGACCTCTTTTCCTCATGATAGGGGCACTTTTTTCTCTTTCTTCTCATCCCCCTCATCTTCTCTGTTTCCCATGTTTCATTCATCGGAATTTTATTCGGAGATTTTTATTCATCGGATTTCACGGAGTAATCGGAGCATTCCTGCTTATACGATTACTCACGGAATTTTATTCGGAAAAGACCTTGCGGTCTCTGACAGATACCCCATATAGCTTGCTAACTTCATTTCTCATTTTATCGTCTTCCCCTCTCAAAAAAATCTGGGATTGTTTTGTCGTTTCATAAAAATGTAGTACTTTTGTTGGCAATAAATAATTAGAACGATAACTAGCAAATCTGAATAGACAAACTAGCTAATCCTAAAAATCAATAAGCATGAAACTGAATATTAATATCGTGGGACTTACCCATAACGACATAGAAGAGGACTGCCTCCAATATGTGCGAACGGCTACGGGAAAGCAACTGAAACTCGTGTTTGAAGAACAGAATGCCTGCGACTCGCTCGCCGTCAAAGTGTACGACGGAAGGCTCTTCTTAGGGTATGTGGCAGTGCAAGACCTGGAAGACGTTCACGCCATGAAGATAGTTTCCGGGCGCAAGGTGCTGCGGGCTCTCTGCATGGGCTATGGCGCCAAGGAAGACGGAACGGGAATCTATCTCAAAGCCCGACTGAAATGCCACATCCCGAATGAACTCTCTGTTCTCGCTGGACAGTCTGCTGGTGAGAAACTCGCTGCCGGTGAAGAACTGGAAGTGAGCGGAGGCAAAATCGTAACCATGAGCCCAAACGGCAGTTTCTATGAAATGCCAGAGGCGCTCAAGGAGGCTTATCAGCATATCTATAATGACGAGGAACTGGAGAAATGGCACTATAGCGGACCGCTTTATAGCATCGACAAGCTGGCAAGAGTGGAAGACTGCTCTGACATGCTGGAGGATGCACTGGAGGACTTTACGGCGCTGTTCATTGCCCTTTCTCGCTATCCGACAGACTGCAGAGGAAGGGTAATGGTACAGGAAATGCAGGATGAGTTTCAAGAGCAGGTCAGCGAACTGAAGATGCTGGCAGAGGAGGCTGAATTGCAATTGGATTGCTTCATGAACAATCACCGCTTCGACTATTCCCGCGAGATGACGAATCTCCGCAAGCATATACAGACCCTGCTGCAACTCCAGAAAAATGACCGTTTCCTCTCGCAGCGAAAAACTCTCCTATCCGATATGGGCTTCATCACCTGCTCGGATTTCCGAAACGAGTCTGCCCGGAATTTCTTCATCCAGACACCTATAGATCTGCTCCGGAAGCAGACGGGAACCTATGATTACAGCGACCGCCTGGACGAGATAGAGCAGGAACTGGAGGCTTTCCCTTACGATATGTACCGCAAGTTCAAGGCCGACCCTGTGGATTTCCTCCGGGAAATCTACTACAAGCACTTGCCTCGCAAGCAGATGAAGCAGTTGCTCTCGGGCATCATCCTCATGATCATGCACGGTCGGGTGAATGATGTGAAGTGCTGGGGCAAGTATAATGACCTGGAGACGCTCGAAGAGATGAAGACGCTGAGGCTCCGGCATGTGCCAGGAGGTAAGGAAATGAATCCGAAGAGAGCAAGGCAGATGGAAGTGATGGAAATCTGTGTGCAGGAAATTGCAGTCCGTAGGAACCCCAATACCCAGGAACTGCTTATCCGAAAGCAGTCCGACTGGTATCCGATATTCCATCTGTTGTCGGACTGGAAATTTTTCACCAGGAACGACCTGCAGCCTTTCTGCGATTTCATAGCCCGTCTTCATCCGTTTGGCAGTGATGCGGTGTCACCTTGCAAGAAGAAGGATCTGGAGCAGGCTAAACCCTGCAATGAACTCCTATATGAGTCAGCCCAGAGATGGAAAACTCTGAAGCCAGATAAAATCAAGATTCAGAATGCTAAGTTTTATCGCTATTTGGATATTATTGACGCCTTTCAGAAAAGTGTCCAGAAGCATGCTTTTGAAATGAAAGTCAATGTAGGTGAATTTTTTAATGAGTACTAAAACTTTTTTTGCATTGTTTGTTTATAAGTATATAAAATAGGGAAAATTTGCTCATTTGGGGGCAGAGGAGTTAAAATCATGGCTTTTTGGCTTGTTCTTCAGGCAATAAGACCTACATCTTCACTCTTTTTGCTCCCATTATTTCTTCTTTTCTTAAACTTCTTTAACACTTAAACGGGAATATATAAGGAATATGCCTGGAAACTCCAGCATATTCCTTATTTCTTCAAAGTGAACTTCAACTTTTATGCCAGAGTCGTCAGTTTTTATTCCCAATATCTCAACTTTTATACTTTTTTATTCCTGCGTTTGTTCGCCTCGTTTCGCTGTTTAATCTGGTGGGCGAAAGCTTGTTTTTAGTCGATTTTTGTATTATCTTTGCAGCGCCTTTTGAAAGTCAAGAGGTGTTTTGTTTAATCTTTTTAATTTTTTAAAATGAAAGAATACACAAATTTAAAACACTTAAGCAATCGCTTGATTGCAATGAATGCAAGTAGAAATGGAAACAAGGGACAGATTTCTTCCTATCTCTTCGATTACTACAAGGAACTGACACGTCAGCCTTGGCTTTCTCAGCTCGTGGGGCAGATTCGTGACCTTACTGCCCAGCAGAAGAAGATGCAGGAAGCTGCAAAAGCAGGAGAGCCTCAGTATGAGCAGATCGGCAAGCAGATAGAGGGGCTGAAGAAGCAGTTGCCTTTCCGTTCTCCTCACTACTTCCATTTCTTCGACGACCATCGTGCCCAGAAAAGCATCGACCCGGAGTCCTTTACCTTTCAGACTACCGTAGATATCGACCATCTCGACGAGGTAGAGGAAGCAGTCAAGAGAGCCCTTCTCCTGAACGGAATGTTCTTCTCTGAGGAAGAGATGAAGCATCGCTCCCAGGAGTTCTCTGATGCCGACCTGCGCCTATGGCAAGGCAAGGTGCTCCACATCGAGCGCTCAGCCCGTGGCAAGGCCCACATCGACATCCGCATTCCTGTAGGTATGACCATCGCTGAGGCTCAGAGCGCCTTCTGCAAGCTCATCCATGCCACCGAAGACCCTAGCTGCGTTACGCCTGAGCGCATCATCTTCATCACTGATGCTGCCAGCCAGATCT
>ENA-OPNW01001420-OPNW01001420.1-human-gut-metagenome-genome-assembly--contig:-NODE-1420-length-11922-cov-3.210500_pt1 | contig 11922 bp, 17 predicted proteins | sample MGYA00241540_ERZ501777 | MGnify/ENA primary metagenome ERZ501777 (study PRJEB25962, sample SAMEA2042615) | human gut metagenome | biome: human gut; feature: human-associated habitat; material: faeces...
TCTGACTCTATTGTTAAAGTACCATTGCAAACTATACATGAACCAGAGGTTATTTGGAACGACAATAGTGACAAACAAGATGAATGGCTACGATAATAAGCCTGTATTGATGAAATAACACAAGGAATAAAATAATCTTGAAATCTCATGCAAGTTTTTGATTCCTTTTGCGTTTATTGAATAGATATAACCCTTTAATATCAAGAAGCGTATGAAAATTAGAATGATTTTTTTGATGACAATGCTCAGCATCGTTTCTTTTACAGGTTGTGATATGACTGAGGAACCTAGCGGACCAGTTACAGTTATAGACTATGAGTTCGATAGGACTTATATTATTAACAACGATGGATGCTGTGTGTTTAAAGGATTAAAGCCCGTAAGTGCTGCTGACATTGAAAATAAGGTAAAGGGCTATGGATGGAAAGTCATAGGCATGTATAAAGTGCAGGATAACGGCAGACTTTCATAAACAGACTACCGCAAGACAGTTTATGACGGTGGATATATGGATTATTGGTTTGAGTCAGACGGTCATCTGATAGGTTTCCACCATGGCGATACCGATGGTAAGTTCTATAACAAAACAGAATGGTTTTATGATGCTGTAACAGGATTTATCATGAGTGGTTTGGCAAGTCAAAGTATGCAAAGCCGCTATATGCAAGTTTTACGCTTCACAAAAACAGAGTCAAAATATTAGCAAATGTACACCATGCAGAAACTGGGCGATGCAACCGATGAGAATGGAAATCTGAAACTATTCTATGGCATTGTGACCCACATTTTTTAAAATTACGCAAATCTCTGTATATAAATGTTTCAGCTTAGATGCAAGGTGCAAGCTATATATATAGATATATACTTGCACCTTGCACTAAATTTCAATACTTATTTTTCAGTCTATTCTCCATTATCGTTTCAAAATTTTCTTGCCCCCATTGTTTCAACTGCTCTAAATAAGGGATTAAAGTTTCTCCAAATTCAGATACATAATATTCCACTTTGGGTGGTACTGAGGGATATATTTTTCTACCTACTAATCCGTCCGTCACCAATGAACGTAAGACAGTAGAAAGCATCTTTTCCGATATAGAGGGAATTGTTTTGTATAGTTCATTGAAACGTATTACTCCATTCTCATGTAGCTTCAATAGGACAACTAAAGCCCATTTGTCACCCAGCCATTCCAGTATAGGGGAAGCAGAACAATAATCGTAATCTAACTTTTTTCTCATTTTTCTTTTATCCAACAAATTGATATACAGGAAAACTAACCTAAATGTAAGTTGCTGATAACCAAGATAGTTCTTCTTTTTTTTAAAGAGACCTATTAACTTTGCTGTCGCAAAAATAAATGTTATGGACTATAAAAGCAAAACGGCAAACGACAAAGAAATATCCATCTATTATTTCTCCGCCACAGGCAACAGCCTGAAATTGTCGCAGGATATTGCGGCGGCTTTTGGAGGAGCCGGGCTGTTCAGAATGACACCGTCAGCTGGAATCACCGCATCGGACTCCCGAATCGTAGGTTTTATATTCCCCGTATATATGGGCGGACTGCCCGGCATTGTCCGCCGGTTCTTGGAAAGTTATCCGTTCAGGAAAGGCGTGTACTATTTCTCCATAGGCACATATTACACGTACAAGGGCTGTGCGGTGTCCGTTGTGGACAAAATCATGTCCGGCAAAGGCGTGCGTCTGGACTATGGCTACAACCTGCCCACCGTAGGGAACTGCCTGAAGGAATACGAGGTATCTTCAGTAAGGAGGACGAAGATACTGGAACGGGCGGAGCTTTACACTTCACGAATAATCGACGACTTGAAAAAAGGCAAACGGAAAAAGCCTTTCCCGTATTGCAGGTTATCGGATCTGTTGCACAAAGGGCTGTTCAATGCCTTTTTCAGTCGCTCGCACTTGAACTTCTCCTTGGAAAATGGTTGTATGGGATGTGGTGTCTGCGAACGTGTATGTCCCGTGAACAATATTACGCTGAAAAACGGAGTGCCCCGGTGGGGAACCGGTTGCGAGGCTTGCCATGCTTGCGTACACTGGTGTCCCCGGAATGTCATTCAGATCGGGAAGTCCAAAGGGCGGCTGCAATACCATCATCCAGCTGTAAAAAGAACGATGCTGTACCGTGTGGAATGATGGGTTCCTATGCTGCGTATCCAGAGATTCCGGTCTGTTTCCCGTTTGTAGGATTCCACCGGAACCAGCCCGTTCTTGCGTTGTTCATGCCGACAGGTCATAGAAACGATATGGATGACCTTACGCATCCTTGCCATCATCTGGAAGAATCGGCGCATGTATTGGAATATCCTCATGCGTCCCTCTTTGCAGGTTATCGTGAATGGTCTAACTCGATGTACCAGCCTTCCTTGACAGGCTTGTACAACGTGGTGTCGTTGTACGTCCTGCGGTAGATCTCGTTCAGGTCGCCATATTCGGTGATACGGATATTCCGACGGCTTCTCAATCCGGGATCGTAAACGAAACTCTTGGACGTTCCCGCATCCACGATGCCGTGGGAGTAGTACGGCATAACAAGGCTCACATATACCGAATCTGCCGTTCCCCATTCCCTGCGATCAACAAGGATAAAACCGCATCCAATCTCTGATAACAAGGAGTCGAGTAGGATTCGCTCCGGCTTCAACAGTCCATATACCGGAATGTCTTGTTCGTCATTCGTTTCATGGAATGTATCGCTTTGTTCTGTTGAATCAAGTATAATGACCTCTTCCGGAGAAAGCGGCGGGTAGTGAAAACTACCTTCTGAACTCTCTGCCATGATTTCGTACACCTTACGGAACGCCACCTCGTGCGTGGTGAAATGGCGTATCATTTCCTCGTCCGACGGCGGCATGGGAGGCTCTCCGCAGCTTGCGGCAAGCAGGATTACAAATAACAGGATTATGATTGGTGTTCTCATTTTCTAATGTTTAATAGGATGCAGATAATCACTGTTTAAGTGATTGATGTGCGTGTTATCAATACTTTAACTACAAACTTTAAAACAATCATTCATTTTATAATAATAGTTTCGTATCTATCAAAATGTATTCCTTGAAGATGATGTTTCAATACAAGGTTCTTAAATTCCTCCCCATAAAAAGTATAGCGACAATTTACATTCGGAAGTCTGAAAATAGTTTGCTCTTGGATTTTATTTTTATCCAACACAAATTTATTTATACAACTCACCCATCCTCTTTCTTTATCTAACCACACTATATCTGATTCTTTTTCAATCAAAGCATCTATTATATTGGTACAATGAAAAAAATAAAAACCTTTTGGCGACTTTATATCAAGAATTTCTCCATTTTTGATAAGAATATTTTCTAAAATACTTAATGCTTTGTCGCTAATAGTTAATAGAGGATTACAAAATTGTGATAAATCAAAATGTTTATGTCTATTACTTTTTTTCCATATATATTCCATCTCAGGAGGATTCCACTGCTTTAGTAAACCTTCAGCATGTCCCATACAATTTTGCCAATCTTCCACATTTGGAAAACGTAAATCGTTAAATCCTTCTAAACTACCTATTAAGTAAAAGTTCATATTGTCGTACTGTAATTGATAATGGTTTGACGGGGAACGGCGTTAGTCCGTTATCCCGGCTTGTTAATATTAAATTTATGTTTCCTGATAGATTGTTTCAGAATATAATTCTGTCGAAAGAATAATAGATTTTAATTCTCCATTAGACTTATAATCAAATGAATGTTGTAACGTATCCTGTTCAATATCATTTCTATCAAATTGTCTTATAACTATTTTTTGTAGGCGGTCATTTTCATAAAAATATGTTTCTTCTCTACTTCCACGAGAACCCTTTGAATACATTTTCTCTATTTTACCATTACTTCCATATAGATAATATCGGACATTCACAATACGTTTGCTATTATCATATGCAATAGTTTTCATGAGTTCCTTTTCATAAATGAAAAAGGTGTAATAGAATTGATTTTTAAGTTCCAAGCCCTCTCGGATTTCTATAATTTGATTTTTTACATCGAAATAATAAGTAAATAGGTTATTAGTTGTTTTGAGAGAAGTTACATTTCCAACTATTTTCCCTTGCTTAAACCTGTTTCTTTGATAAGAATAAGGGGATATTTCGTAGAACTCACCTTTGTAATTCTCTTCCCTTACAACATTCTTATCAATTTCTCTTTTCAATTCATCAAACATATTTCTCAATGAATTAAAATCATCTTTCAATTTATCAGGTATCATAGTGTTTCCTTTTAATATTAATGTTTGGTGGCTAACCGACCTTTCAGGGGTAGTTAAGCCGCTTGTTAGCAACCTCTTTTCGTTTTATAGATTATTTCAGAATATCCATTTGGAAATGATTTGGTAATACTTTCTAAAGCCCCATCGTCTTGATATTGGAATATATGAATTAAATCATTACCACTATTACCCTCAATATCATATTGTTTGACTTCAATATGTGTCAAAGCATTTTCTTTATAGATATAATTCTCTTCACGGCAACCATACCTACCACATAACTGTGACCGTTTCAGCTTTCCGCCCTCAAAAAAGTAATGGCATACATTCATCAAATGTTTTCCATTATCGTATAGAATACTTTTCACAAGATTGTCTGTATAATACAGGAAAGTGTGATAAAACTGATTTTCAATAGAACAACCAACCTTAACTTCTACGATTTGATTTTGGTTATTAAATCCGTAGATACAAAGATTTTTGGTGCTTTTTATTGTATCAGGACGCTTTACAGGTTTTCCTTGTTTGCAACCATTACGCTGATAGGAATATGGAGTAAGTTCATAAAACTCGCCCTTATACAACTCAGTCCTGACAACATCGTCTTCTATTTGTTGCCTTATGGTTTCAAAGTCATTTTTCAATGCTTCAAATTCAGTTCTTATAGTTTCTCCAATCATTTTCATCTTTTTGGGGTTGCTAATGTTCGGCAGCGTTCCGCTTATTCAATCGGTTTGCTGTTTGTTATCGGTCTATTTCTTCTGTTTCAATCTTGCCTCCAAGTTGTTCAATTTCTTTTCGATATTCATCCACAATTATAGAGTTCCCTATTCCAAGTAAAATTTTATCTCTTGAACAAAATTCCTTGATTTCACTTAGTGGAACAGAAAATTTCTTTTTTAAGTACAGCATAATTTTAGGCAATTCATTTCCCTTGTCTGCAAGATATATATTGTAAATCTTAGGACTAATGATTGTCAGATAATCATCTAATTCCGTATTCTCAAATTGCACAAACTCGGCAGTTGGTAATATTGCATAACGAAAACAATCCGATTTTGTATCACAAAACACAATGGAATAACCGCCTCTGTTAAGTTGCTTGTTCATAGCTTGGAACAACAAAGGCAAATAGTCACCTCGGCGAATTTTGTCCCAATCCAAAGAATCCTCAAACTTTTTAGTGTTCCATAAGAAACGTTCTATCCCATAATTCTTTAACATCATCGTAATGGAACGCTTAACCTGCCCTGAATATTCTTCACCACTCCAATCAATAACTGCCATTCTGTGAGAAACTATAGCAAAACAAAGCATAATATCTACTTCACTAAATTCATTGTCTTCAGAGCTTGTATCGTACCATCCCTTTTCAAACATTTTCCTATGTTGAAGGACAAAGGTTCTCTTATCTATATTGAACAACTGAATCATTTCTAAAAATTCATCATAGTGTTCTTTTAATAACACTTTAGCGAATAATTGAAGTTTACTATCCATATTTTAATTTTTAGACCGATAATGTTTGTTGGATAATCGACCTTTGGAAGATTAATCCGTATGCTATCGTTTATTTCAACTTAATTAGTTTTTCATATTGACAAGAAACATCAAGAAGTTTATCTACTAATTCATCTCCAAGCCAACAATCTATTAGATATTTGCCATAACTTGGTGTAAACGAGTAAATATCTTTATCAATCGCATTAATCATATTTTCCAATTCTTTTTGTACATTATGTAATGCACCATCAGGAAGAGAAGTCTTCCTACATTCAAAAGGTTGCGCTAATATTCTTTTTACATCATCAAGTATATTCACACAACAACTTTTTACTGTTTCTTTTCTACTTACCATATTAAACGATAATGTTCGGCGAATAATCGTCCTTTAGGGAGATTGATACGCTTGTTATCTGCCTTTATTCGCTTTGATAAGTTTCAACTACATACAAATCAACATTAGGATAATCATTTGAAACTGTCTCTATAATTGCTTTTACATCATCCCATTTTAATCCTCCTAATCCAGCACCGATTGCAGGTAAGGCTATTGCCGTTACATTATCACCACTGGCTAACTCAAGCATCTGTATCAGTGCCTTTTCGATATACTCTATTTTAGCTCGTGTTCGCCACGTTGCTTGAGTGCCAAGATTATATATATGCCCGTTGCCATAATCATAATCAAATACATCTCCGGGGCAAAACTTGTTTTCTTTGCACAATAGCTTATATTCAAGATACATATCTGGATATTTGCTTTTGAACTGTACGGCAATGCCTTTACCCATTGCACCGGCACAATTACAACCATGCGCATAACTGCTCACTCCATCAATACGGAATATGTCGCCTTTTTCAATATACCTAATCATTGTTTTTTTCTTTTTTATTGTTAATTATTCTGGGCAGATAATGTTTGGTGGCTAACCGACCTTTCAGGGGAGGTTAAGCCGCTTGTTACTAACATTTTATTGTGTCAATTCATTATTAGTTTTACAACAGACCAATGACATTTGCAACAATATATATTGTCGCTATGTTGTTCTATACCTTCTATATCTATCATTGGAAGTTGTAATTTCTTTCCTTTCATCACAATCTCAAACTCATTGAAATGCCAATCTTTAAGTTCTTGTTTTTCTATTGTGAAGCCACAACTCTGTAAAAGTGTTGTAAGCTCTATTATAGGATTGCATATTGATTTGTATTGACACATATTATTTTTTCCTTGTTAGTAATGTCCGGCAGATAAACCGCCTTCAATGTTTCATCTGTTTGTTAGCAACCTATTTTCTATCAATCTTTTGTAAAAGTTGATTGTAATACTTCTCTAACATTTTGATGTTATTTTTTCTGTCAATTTTTCCACTTTCATTATCTGTGTATGCAAACCACTTAAATAGCAATTCAACAAAAATATGTTTACCAATTTCTGTTAAAGAACTTTCCTTAATAATTGAAGGCATGATTAGGTTTCCTTCATTATCACATGGATTATCACACAAAAGCCCCTTTCCGTATGCGTAGTTTAATAAGTTCTGACAACAGACTTTTGCGTAGTCTTTATCTCTCTGACGGATTTGAGCTTCTATAAGTCCGTCAACATCAAAAATTATTTGGTCACTCATATTCTTTTTAGTTTGTAAAGTTGCTAATGTTCGGCGGATAATCTCTCTTACGGAGATTTATCCATTTGTTACCGATGTGCCATTTATTTCTATTTCTTTAAATTTTAAAAACTCATTTGCCTTATACAAATGAAGTAATTGCATTTTCATATTTTCATTGACAATGTTTTTATAAAAACCGTATTTATTCCACCCTTTTAAAAAGAACCCATCTACAGATGAAGGTATTTTAGACATATCTAACACAAGTGTACTCATGCATTCAAATTCTTCTCGTTTGGAATGAATATTGTCAACACAATCAATTACTTCATTAAAAATAATTGCCATATAATCAAGTGGGAAATCTCCATATACTGAAACCCTTTTTAAAGAAATTCCTTTTATGGAGGACAATTCGTTTATATTCAATATATCTTCTCTGACAAGAAACAAATGGCTGACTTCAGCAAATTCTGGCATTCTTATTTGCCCAAATCCAGATATACTTTTAGCGATTAGCCCCTTACCTTTGATAAGAGCTTTTATCTGATACCTTTCCGATGAAGATGAATCTATAATTCTTTGAAAATTAATTTCTTTATCTTCATATATAAACTCCCACGAATATGTAATACATTTCTTCCATATTCGATTTTCTCCATTCAAGTATATTTTATACCATTTCATATTGTCATTGTTAATCGGTAATGTTCTGTGGATAATCGACCTTTATAGGAGATTAATCCGCTTGTTAGTTGCATATTTATAATCTCGATAAAAGGATATTTAGCTCCTTTATTTCCTGCCTTTCATCATCATATACCAAAGCATTTCTATATGAATGATTGCTTGTACATATCGTTCCTATCTTGGGAATTTCTTGTATGTCAGAGTTGGATATTAATAATCCATTCAAGATACATTTACCTATATATGCGGAATGTTCCTTGAATAAGGGAATTTGTTGCAATCGTTGGATTATTGCATTAAGTGCTATGCCTTTTTCTTGTTCCCTGATTGCAGACAAAGGTAAGAGTAAATGGAACAGTACATCTCCATATTTCTCTTTTGTAATCCTCATTAATTCCGAATATGTGAGATACTTCAAGTGAAAGTTGCCACTAACTTCCCCGATTAAAGTGTCATTCAAAAAATAATATGTACAGCAAGGATGAAATTCTATTGTCAATACAATATCGCTGCCGATAGGAAGTGTTAGAGTTCTTGGGTTTTCTATTTCACCTTGATTTTCGGATGTTTTCAAATCAATTTGAGATAGCCAACACCAATATTTCTTGTACTTCTTTTTATCCAACAATGTTAGTACAAGTTCTTCATCCCATACTTCATCAAAATTCACATCCCTTTCTTCATCAAAGGCTTGAATATGATGATGCAACATTACGTTCCAAAAAAGTGCATTTGAGAACGAATATTCTTTTTCCGATATTACATTCATTTTTATTTCATTTTGGGCTGCAACTAATGTTCGGTGGCTAACCGACCTTTAAGGGGAGGTTGAGCCGCTTGTTAATCGTCTTTATTGGATTGAATGTATTATTAAAGATACTTCGTCTTTTTGATAAAGATAAGTTTTTATTATACAAGATGTTTTTTGTAATGATAAAAAAACTTTAACCGACGCTTCACAATAGGGAGACAAAGAATCAAATAGGACTAATTCAGTAGAATCCCATTTTACTTCAACTTCTTCTATTGGTTCAATCCCGTTTACGATATCATTCTCCAGAAGTTTTTCCACCGTTAAATAATCGGGAGCATACTTCCAGCGGATTATTAAGATTGCTCCATCTTTATTTACTATGCGTGTAGCCATCGGTTCATCTCCCATTACCAATAAGACATGATTGTCTATATAGATTTTCCCCAAGTAATCTGTTACGCTACATATAGCATTGTAGTTTTCTTGACCCTTCCATTGATGGGCATATTGTTGCTCAACAATGACAAATGGGCTTCCTGATGTTTCAATCCAATTATTCATATTTTTCTCAGCGATTAATGTCCGGCGGATAATCGACCTTTCTGGGGAGATTGAGCCGCTTGTTATCTGCCACTATTCACTTTGATAAGTTTCAACTACATACAAATCAACGTTAGGATAATCGTTTGAAACTTTGTTCAAAACAGCTTTTACATCATCCCATTTTAATCCTCCTAATCCAGCACCGATTGCAGGTAAGGCTATTGCCGTTACATTATCACCACTGGCTAACTCAAGCATCTGTATCAGTGCCTTTTCGATATACTCTATTTTAGCTCGTGTTCGCCACGTTGCTTGAGTGCCAAGATTATATATATGCCCGTTGCCATAATCATAATCAAATACATCTCCGGGGCAAAACTTGTTTTCTTTGCACAATAGCTTATATTCAAGATACATATCTGGATATTTGTCTTTGAACTGCACGGCAATGCCTTTACCCATTGCACCGGCGCAATTACATCCGTGCGCATAACTACTTACACCCTCAATGCGGAATATGTCGCCTTTCTCAATATACCTAATCATTGTTTTTTCTTTTTTATTGTTATTTTATTCTGGCAGATAATGTCCAGTGGATAATCGACCTTTAAGGGAAATTTATCCGTTTGTTAGTCGCTTTATTCTGCAATATAAGTTTCCAAATATTGAATACCGTTGTAACTGTCTAATTCATCCACAAATTTTTTAGGTGTTTCATATGAATCATAATTTTTCTTCTTAATAAAGATTTTCTGATTCCTTTTGTTGTCCTTGAAACCATTGGGTATATAGCACACAATACAATTTGATGGCTTTATGTGGTATTCATCAATATCGGATTCAATATACCAGTCAAGGACAAGTTTGTTATCAATCATCATTCTAACAAGATTAAAAGGATTTTCGGGTTCATCCTTAATTTCCACAGTTAGAAATTCTGGATAGTAATACTTTATATTAACGTCTTTACAGAACTGACAGCGATGTTCCGGATTGGGACGTTTCTTTGTACGACCTTCTTCGTAATCTCGTATTTCTTTCATGTACTCATCTTGATTGAAATACTCCATAAATTCTTCCCGACTTTTAGCGGTTGTGCCAATCCAAATCATATATTCTAATCCAGCATTAGACCCTTGCATTCCTTCAGGCGACAGTTCAAACTCAAACGTACCAAGATAAGTCATGGTTGTGGTATTCTCTGCCTTTTTAGGAGATATACCCTCACGACAATTATAGCAGATAACAGCATTTGCCATTGTAATATTTTTATCAGCCATCGACAGACTTATCTTTTGGGTATCAGCAGGAATAAGGTTGAGTAATCCTGCCAAGCCGTCAGATGTGAATTTCATAATAAGAAAATCCTCATCATAGCTCATTACACCAAGCTCCTTACAGAACTGGCAACGAAGTTCCTTATTGTCTTCATCGTAATCTTTCCACCATTGACGGAAAGCCGATTGATCCATATATTTCTCAAAGTCAGCTTCGGAATCGAATTGACCGACCCATATCATTATCTTACTCATTTTCTTTTTTTATTTTTCAAGCGACTAATGGTTTGCAGCTTGCCGCCGTGAGGTGGCACAGGTGCTTGTTATCAGTCACTTTTATTTCAAATCTTCTTTATTTATAGTAATTATTCTATTCGGTATAAAGAATTGAGATGCTTCCACATCTATGCTGTTTGATATATAGCACTTCCAAAATTTCACGTATAGAAATTTCTTTTTGATTTTACGAAAAAACTTGGAAACCATTTGAGAAAAATCATTATTATCAGAACAGCAATAAAAACGTCCAGCAATGTATGCCATATCTTCCCTTTGAAAAGGAACTCTATATTCTAAAACTGGACTTTTCACATAGTCCAATACTTCAGCTGTTGTTCCATCATAATATTCATGTGTATAATATGATATATATTGTTGGAAAGATTTTCCGGTCAAATACATCTTCCGGTCATTAGCACAAATGTCAAAAGGAGATAAATCTCCTTTATAATGTGGGACACACAACAACTCTCCAAATACACTTCTAAGCGTATTTGCAATCATCTCATCATCATTTTTATGCGAATAGAATTCAAATTGCTTTCCCATGTTCTACTGGTTTTAATGACTGATAATGTTATACTATCAGCCGATTTGGCTGTTATTTTCTTTAAGTATCAGACCTCGTCTTCCTCCATCAACAGATCGTCCAACGGGCTTTTGATATTGCTTTTGAAAGTGTCGGCTATGTGGACATACCTTTCTGTCGTCTTGATATTGTTATGTCCCATAAGCTCTTTCACTATCTTGATGTCGGTTCCCTGCTCCAGCAGGTGAGTGGCGAACGAATGGCGCAGCAGGTGCGGATAAATCCGTTTCGTGATTCCCGCTTCCCGGGCCGCTGCCTTCAGCCGTTTCGACACGATACTCTCGGTGAAAGGTTCTCCCGGTCTGTGTTCAAAAAGCCACACTTTCGGTTTGTATAGTCTGTTATATTCCGTCAGCTTTTTCATCAACGGTCTTGACAGCAGGGTGTAGCGGTCTTTTTTCCCTTTTCCCCGCC
>ENA-OPNW01001423-OPNW01001423.1-human-gut-metagenome-genome-assembly--contig:-NODE-1423-length-11906-cov-3.044384_pt1 | contig 11906 bp, 19 predicted proteins | sample MGYA00241540_ERZ501777 | MGnify/ENA primary metagenome ERZ501777 (study PRJEB25962, sample SAMEA2042615) | human gut metagenome | biome: human gut; feature: human-associated habitat; material: faeces...
CCGGAGGCACCACATTATGCGGGTGTAGCTCATCCGGTAGAGCGCCACCTTGCCAAGGTGGAGGTAGCGAGTTCGAGCCTCGTCACCCGCTCCAAATAAAATAGGAATGCGCTTCGCATTCCTTTTTTTATACTATGGTGCTGTGGCCAAGTGGTAAGGCAAAGGTCTGCAAAACCTTTATTCCCCAGTTCAAATCTGGGCAGCACCTCCATATCATCTGAACACTTTGGATCAATTGGCGAAAAGCCCAGTTGTTTCAAGGTGTTCAGGCTTTTTTACGGTCGGAAATTTTCTAAAAACTCCATGGATCAATGGCCGCTTTGCAGAGGTTCAAACGGGATTTGAACCTCTGTTTTTCCATATTCAAGCGGATTTTCAGTGGCAGTGCCCTTTTTCAGAGGGCAGAGACGACAGATTTTCAGAAAAAACAAAGAAAAATCTTTCACAAAGTTATGGGCGCTGGATTGTTGGTTTTCACGAACCAAGTCCAGCGCCTTTTTTGCGCTCAAAAAGGGCGCTACAGATTGGAGGTTAGAAATGAGCGAAGAAAACGCACCGCAGAAAGAAAAATATCTGCGAGAGGTAGAACAGAAGCTCCTGCACAGGGAGCTGGACGCAAGGCTGCTGGACGACGGTCTGACCCACATCAGTTGGAACGAGAAACCGCTCTGCTCGGTTGACAGAGACGGTATCGTCCGGTTTAGACCGGCAGATATCACAGGACCGGAAGTAGACCGGCAGCTTCGAACGGTGATACAGACTGCCGGGCATATCAAAGAGTATATGCAGATCTTTGAACGTGCGCCTGCGCTGAAAGCAATCGGTCTGAAAGATAGCTACAAGGTGCTTGCGGATTTTGGTGACGCGGTGCTGGCTGGGCAGCTCGGCAAAAAGGGCGCTCGGTTCGTGACGTGGGAATGGGACTTTGACCGGCAGGGCGTCCACGCTGGGCATTATTTCATGGAAAACTACGAAGCGGCAAAGCAGGACTTCGCTGTCCGCGCCGGTCTGGTGGAGAGCCAGCGCCTTTTTTCAGGCGAGCAGATTGCTGTGATTAAAAATGCCTGCGAGTTTGCGCTGGAGGACGACGCGACACTCTCGTATGCCGAGGAAAAGCAGCTCCACAGTGTGCAGGAGCAGATCGAGCCGCTTTTGCCGCAGCAGGAACAGGAGCAGCAGTCCACGATGGAGCAGACAATGTAATATTTACAGGAAGCCGGGATTTCTTTTCAGAAGTCCCGGCTTTTTTGCGTTCAGGGAGGAATTTCATGAAACACAGTCAAGAAGAATATTGGAAGCCGCGCTTCCACGCGCCGCCGCTGCGGTCGCACCCAGATCCGCCGCCAACGATACAGTGCAGCTGGTATCCGCACGAGGGCCAGTGTCCGTATATGCGCCTGGCTCTGATTTGCTGGCGCAGCAATGGCGAGTGCACGTTTACGGATATGCAGGAAATCGAAAAGCGAGGTGAAAAACGTGTTTGAAGCAACGCTCAAAAACAGAAGCAGCGCACATTTTGCGCCGTTCACGATCACGTTCCCAATTCCGGAAGATCAATATGAACAGGCAATTCTGGCGCTGGAAAAAAGCCAGATCGGCGATGCCAGAGTGCAGGACTGCCTGATTGACAATGTTCACGCACCAAACTGCCCTGCCCTGAACAGAGTGACCGGCACAATGGCAAACGTGGATGAACTGGATTGGCTCGGAAAGCAGTTGGAGAGCTTCGACCGATATGAACTGCTGCAATTTAATGCAGCGGTGGAGCGATTCGGATTATCCGCAGCGGATGAGCTGATCGATCTTTCTTTCTGCGCCAGAGATGTGACGGTTGTTTCAGATTTTAATGATTTGGAGCTGGTCGGGAAACGGCACTATCTGACCGTCCACGGCGCCTGTGATTCGGAAGAACTGGAAAATCTGGATGGAAAGGAGACGGCTTTGGCGCTGATCTCCGGGCAGCCCGGCTATGTAACGAGATACGGTGTTGTGTATGACAACGGCATCAAGCTGGAGCAGGCGTATGACCGCAAGCATCTGCCTCCGATCTGGATGGCGGAAAACTGCATCCTGGAGCTGAAAATCCGAGTCACAGGTGAAGATGATCCAAAGAAACAGGAGTGGGTGCAGCTCCCAACAAGCCAAATCAAGCTGGAACGCGCGATGCTTCGTGCCGGGATTCCATCCTGCGGCGAGATGCAGATGCTGGTTTCAGACAGTCGGTTTCCGGATGCGGTCGATTGCGCTTTGGACTTTGAACACGAATCGCTCTTTGAACTGAACCGGCTGTGCCATGCGTGTTCAGGTTTCAAGGAACAGGATTTCGTGAAGCTCGGCGCGGTCTGCCAGATGGTGAAACCGGCGTGTGCGGCAAATATCCGCCAGCTGGCAGAAAACCTCGATCAATTTGATTTTGCACCAAATGTCCACACGCCGGAGGACCTTGGAAAATACATGATACAACAGTCCGGTCATTACGAATATGACAAGAACCTTGAAGAATTCTATAACTATGGCGACTACGGTGTCAAGCGAATACTTCAGGATGACGGTGTATTTGTGGATCGTGGCTACGTTTCCTACCACGGCACACTGACGCTGGACGAGCTGATGCGGAGCGATCCGGAAGAAAGCTATCAGCAGGAACAGGAAGCAAAAATGGAGGGCATGGCATGGTGACGCTGTTTTTAAGGCAGGGTGAAGACAGGAAGCAGGTACTTCTCTCCTTTCCTGCAACGACACCGGCAGAAAAAGCGGACGTGGCTGCAACGATGGAAAGCTTGAAATCTATGTCCAAAACAGTCACCATTCAGGGCGCGGCAAGCGAGGTCATGAATTTAGGGCTGTATCTGAGCGGCGTAGATCTTGCCGCAGAGGGCGAGCTGGAACGCATCAATCAGCTTGCCGACCGGCTAGAGCATATGTCGGAGGTGGACTGTGACAAATTCGCGGGAATGCTGGATGCCAACAGCATCTCCGGCACAAGGGATATTTTACGGCTGACCGAGCATTTAGACGATTACGTCATCCTGCCAGGATGCGGCAGTGCGCAGTCCATTGGAAAGCATCTGGTTGGCTGCGGCGCGTTCCTTGTCCCGGAAAAGCTGATTGGGTACATCAATTATGAAGCCGTCGGGATCGAATTTCAGGATGCACATGGCGGCGCGGCATGCAGCCGTGGATACGTTGTGCGCAAAGAGGGCTTGCCTCAGGAGCTTCTGGATGATCTGCGTGCCCAGATGCAGAGAGACGAAATGACATTATAGAATGGAAGATTGAAATGAGAAAAGCAATTGTAATTACACTTGGCGTGATCATCGGCGTGACCGGTGTTCTTGCCATCTGCGCGCATCTGGCAGATGCCGCAAGGCTGGCACTGTATGTGCCGGAGGATGAGGATGACGAAGATATCTACTGACGCGCAAATTGTGGGAAGTGTCAGCTTTATCAATGGCGATGCACAGCAGTTCACAGATGCCAAAGCATATCTGGACTGCATCCGCGAGGAACTGCCGCATGAGGCGACAACTGGTTTCCGATTCCGCACAATCACACAGGACCCGGTGATTCGCAAGGCAGTGGATGATATCGTGTATGACTTCTATGGCGAGGAAAACCCGTGCCGTGAAGAAGATTATAATTTAGCCCCATCTGAAGAAATGCAGATGGGCGGAATGTGAATGGAGGAATAATATTGAAAACAGAAGCAAAAAAGAAAACCAGACTGAGCACTGTACCGGAAGCGGCGCTGGAAGAAGCAGGGCTGGCAAAGGAAACGATCCTTGCCGCCATTCCAATGGACGGCGTGGTGCTGGTGACGAAGGACAGCATGCCCATTGTGGAGCTGCTGCAGATGCTGGACAGACTGAATCTGTACGCGGCGGAAATGCTGACGGCGGTCGCTGCGGAATGCGGGCCGTGTGAGAAAGCGGACGAGGCGCTCACCGTCGAGGACGTGCTGGAGGAATGCGAGGTCACGATCCCGGCGTGGGCGCGTGAGCAGGCCGGTATCCCGGAAAACGCAAAGCTGGCGTGCTTCGTGAATGAGGGAGATGTCATCGTCGGAGAAGCAGAAGCCTGTGCGCCGGATCTGGCGGATGTGCCGCGGTATGTGCTGAAATTCTTCGTGGACAACCATCTCAATCTGCGGGCGCTGGACGATATGCTGAACGTATGGATCACGCCGGTCCCCTGTTCCTGTGAGGTCTCCGACGGTGCAGAGTAAGGTCCCGCTTTATCCGTATTCGGCAAAAGACGCAATGAAGCGCGGAGAGATCGAAAAATGGCGCGAGAGCTTCCGCGAGAATTGCGCCTGTGCGGGTGGGATCGATATCCTCATTCGGGAAAACTTCGACGGGATGCATCTGAAGGACGGCACGGTAGAAAAGATCGTCGAGCTTTACGGCTACAAGCGCGTGGAACACGTTTTAGCGAACACCGTGCAGGAACTTTCCTTTGATGGACGGTTTCACCCCGACAATAAAGCATGGGCGAACAGGCACTATGTTCCGGAAGATTCCGAACATAATGCCTGTTTTGTCGTTCGCAGCCACCCGGCTGTGCTGGACGGATTCATTACGGAATACAGAAAACTCGTGATGGGGCTTGGCCTTTTCGACCAGAAACACTGCGAACCGGATTCGCGCGAACAGGATTACACCGGAAAAGTCCTTGCCCTCTCGACGGACACGCTGAGAGAAGCCTGCTGGTCGCCGCAGAATCAGCTCTGGCTGGCAGAGAGCGGCTTCGGATGCAGCCCGACCGCCCGCGGGCGCTCCATCCTGTGCGTCTGCCTCGGCGACGGTGAACGGACACGGTGGAATCGGAATGAGTTCGTCGGCATCCTGAAAGACGAGTTTCTGCCAGATTGGGCAAGAGAAAATTTGAAGCAGTATCAAACGCCGGAAAATACACAGGGAATGGAGATGACGCTGTAAAAATGGACAGGAAGATGGTAAAATTCATCAAGGAGCAATACCCCAAGGGCACGCGCATCCGGCTGAACAGCATGGAAGACCCCTACGCGCCCATCGCACCCGGCACAGAGGGCGAAGTGGACTTCGTGGACGATTCCGGCGCGCTTCACATGAAGTGGAATAATGGGCGGTCTTTGGCACTCATCCCCGGCGAGGACAGCTTCACAGTGCTCCCGCCCAAGCTGGAAACGCTGAAGCTCTATATGCCCCTGACCGCCGATTTTTATGAACCGAACGAATACGGAGACCTCGACGAAAATGGCGTTACATTGGAGGGAGAAGAACTGCGCGGGTATGAATCGCAGATCGCGGCGGCGCTGAAAAAATACCGAATGCCGGAGGAAGCGGAGCGCGGCGTTATGCACTGGTATGACGAAGCGGACAGCGTCAATCGTAAGGTTCATTCGGCTGTTTTCACTGTAGAAGAACGGAACGGTCAGCTCTGGGGTGTGGCAGAATGCCGCGTGGCGGGCGAATTGACCGGTGCGGAACTGGAAACCCTGAAAAGGTACCTTGAGGGGCAGGTTGCTGACGGCTGGGGTGAGGGCTTCGAGCAGCGTGAGATTCGCGTGGATGGCAGAAGCGAGCTGTACGTCCACCTCTGGAACTCGGATGCGTGGAGCATTCAGACCGAACAGGAGCGATTTGAACAGGAACAGACGGGAGGAATGACCCTTGCGCAAAGTATGTGAGGTCTATCTGGTAAGCAGCGCGTCGAGCGATGAACGCGGCGTGGAGCTGACGTTTCCTGTCAGCCAGTACGAGATGATGGACGCTTTCGAGCAGATTCACACGAAGTCTCCTGGTGATGTCTACTGGCAAGTGGATGAATTCTACTGCTTTGACTATCTCGCCCCGCATCTGGACGAGAGTATGTCGATCTTCGAGTTCAATTCCCTGACAGAGCAGCTTTCCAAGCTGGATGAGCGTCAGGAAACAGCGCTGGAAGGACTCTTGCAGATGCAGGTCAAGAATCATATGCAGGAAAACAGCGGCCCCATCACAGCGCAGGAGCTGATGATGCTGGCATCCAACGTAGATCGTTGTCAGGTGCTTGCAGATGTGCATTCAGACGAAGATCTCGGAAAATTTTATGTGGAAAACGGCTTTCGGGAGGATCTGGATGCCCTGCCGGACAGCGCCTATGCTCTCTTGGATTACGCCAAAATCGGCAAACAGATGCGCGAGGACGAAGCGGGCACGTTCACCCCACATGGCTACGTTGTCCGCACGGAGGAATTGGAGCCGCTGCCGGAGCATGAGCCGCAGCGGGAAATTTCCTATATGATCCGCTTGACACTCATGAATCATGAAAATGAGCAGAAAACAGCCGTTCTGGACTTGCCTGCAACAGAACAGCGGATGCAGGAAGTCCAAAAAGAACTCGATGCACCGGAATGGTTCGACGCGCAGTTCACCGGCTGCGATGCCATCGCACCGCAGCTGAACAGCATGCTGACCGACGTGGAAGACCTTCCGCGAATCAACGAGCTGGCACAGGCTCTTCAGGAGCTGAAAGTCAGTGGACAGCTTACAAAATTCAAGGCGGTGGTCGGTGCGACGCAGTGTGAGACGCTGGAAGATGTCTTCGACCGCATTGAAAAGCTGCCGCAATACTGCTTCGAAACAAAAATCCGCGATAAAGACGCGCTGGTGCGTGATGAGCTGGAATTCGTTCTCGGCGGCAAGGATGCAGACCTGATCTATAAGCATCTGAACCGTGAAGCCTACGCAGAAGATGTCCTCAAGCAGTACGGCGCGGAGATCACACCCTACGGCATGGTCAACCGTGAGGATTTCGGCCCGCTGCACGAGCCAATTCCGGAACAGAAGCAGGAGCAGACACAGGAACCGCAGATGGGGATGTAAAAAGCGCCTGCCGAAGCAGACGCTCTCCTCATTTCCGTATTTCCATCAGCCGTTCCACCGGAACGCCGAGAACCTCCGACACATCCAGAAGCAGACCGACAGTCGGCTTGCAGGCGGCGGTTTCGACGCGCTGCAAATGATTGCGCGAATAGCCCGCCATCTCGGAAAGCTGATCCTGTGTCAGCCCCTGCTCCTTGCGGTACCGCATGATATTCAACCCGATCTGGATGTAATCCTTGTAGTGCTTATCCATGACGCACCTCCCTGCTGCCTCTATTTTACGAGAGATGCCTATAGTATTCGTCGATATACTTTGCGCAAATACGCAGACTATGTTGTATTTTGGAGAAAATCATGGTAAAATACCACATAGAACGAGTATATACCGAAATTGTGTGGTGAAAAATCATGATGAGCAACGAATTTGAAAAGGCGCTGGACGCTTTTCTGGAGGGAGCCGACGCGGACGAAGCGCATCAGGCGCTCTATGATATCATCCGCGCTGCGTTTCTTGCCGGATGGCGCTCGGCGGGCGGCGATCCGCCGCAGGAGCAGAAGCTCTTTGAACTGATTCCGGGCGGCAAACCGCTCGAACCACCGAAATGAATAATGAAATTGCAGAAGGGCCGTTTTCCGGGTAGAGGAAAGCCGCCCTTCTTTTTTGCGCCTTTTTCCGGGAAATCGGCCCGGAAAGGACAAACATGAATGATGAAGAACTGCGCGACTATCTGAAACGCTTCTGCTTTGGGCGCGAGCATCTCATTTGCAGCCGCGACCTCGTCCGGCAGAAGAACCTCCGCGAAAGCGACCTGCGGAAGAAGGTCAACCGTCTGCGGCGCAAGGCTGTCCCCATCGCCAGCAGCCGTGAGGGATATTTTTACGCCAGCAATGCCGCAGAGCTGTATTCTACCATCCGGCAGCTCAAGGAAATGCGCGCCGATCTGGACGCGGCGATCTGTGGCTTGGAGCAGGCAATGGAAACCTTCACCGAACCCTCGGACGGGGGTGGCCGGGATCGCTAGGCCGTTTATCCCTTGGATCGGCAGCAAGGAAAAACTGATTCCGTATATCTGGCAGGTGTTCCCGCCAAGACCAAAACTGTACTTGGAGCCGTTCGGCGGCGGTGGAGCGCTCCTGCTCGGCATACAGCCGAAAATCAGCCGCATGGACATTTACAACGATTTCAACTGCGACCTTGTAAATCTCTTTTTGTGCGCACGGGAATGTACCATTCAGTTGGTGCAGGAGCTGAAATTCCTGCCGCTCCATTCGAGGGCCGAATTTGACCTTCTAAAAGAGTTCATGAAGCACAAGGAGCTTTTGCAGCAGCGAATTGCAGACGAGCGAAACGCCGTGATGGAATGCTTCACAGGTGAAGAACGCGAAGAACTTCTGCAAATTTTGCGGGAGCGAAGCCGCCTGTTCGATGTCCAGAGGGCGGCGGCATATTACAAGGTCTGCCGCGGCAGTTTCAGCGGCACGACCAGCTCATTTGGAGTCCGGCCGAACAACCTCACGAATTTTCTTTACCTTTTTGATGATGCTTCGAAACGCTTGCAGGATGTGATCATTGAGAATAAAGATTGTCTGGACATCATCCGGGAGCGCGACGGGCCAGACAGCCTGATCTACTGTGACCCGCCGTACTTTGATGCCGAGAGTTTATACGCCGTCGACTTTCCGAAAGAGAAGCACGAAGAATTGCACTGGATTCTCTCGCAATGCAAGGGATACATCGTCGTGTCGTACAATGACTGCCCGTTCATCCGCAGTCTGTACGGCGATTTTTTTATCCTCGCATTCCGCAGAAACAATCCCCTCTCGCAGAAGGCTGGCGCGACCTACGGCGAACTCATTATCACGAACTATGACCCGCGCCCGTACATCCAGCCGCAGTTCAGTATGTTTCCAGCCGAGATCGAGAACGGCGATCTCGTGCTGGTGCATGAACCTGCCTGCGGCTCGCTGCGGGAGATTGATCCCAGAAGAAGGAGGTGGGAATATGGACGATCACAATGAAATGTATGAGATCGGGCTGACCGCCCCGATGGAGATGGCGGAGGAATATCGGCTGGATGAAATGCTCCCAATGATGGGATTGAAGATTGGAAAACGCTGCATCATCCTGATCAGCAGGTCTGTAAACGCAGCGGAGATCCTGGATACACTGGAAACGCTGCGCTGCGCAGAAGAAAAGCTGATGGTGGTTTTGGAGGATGCCTGTGGACGCTGTGATTCTGTCTGCGAGGCACAAGCCCTTCCAACGGACAGCGCCGAAAAAGAAGTGCTGCAGAAGATCCCGGACGTGCTGTTGTATGGTCTTCGCGGGCGCGGACTGTGCCTGCGGCAGCTTGCACGCCACCTGGTGAAGGGTGATACCATCTATGAGAAGTAAAACGGAGGACAGAAATCATGTATGTAAAAGCACCGATCCCGTCTGAGGTCTACCACCTGACGCGGCGGGACAAGATGGAGGACATTCTGGCGGACGGCAGGATCCGGCGCTTTGATGATACGGAATGCTGGTTCTGTGAAAGCCTTGCAAAAATGAAAGCATACATGGAGCAAACAGTTCTTTGCGAAGGCAAGCCGTATTACGGCGCTGGCGGTCAGCTCTGCCGTTATCCGAAATTCGAGCCGGATGAGCACATCATCCTGAAGCTGACACCGTGCCGCCGCGAAGGAAACTGGTACCGCTGGAATCAGGAGATCCCACTGAACAGCCCTCCGGAGCTGGTGCAGGTCGCAGCGGAGTTTTCCAAGCTGAAGATCGGTTTCCGCGGGGATCTGCCGTTCCGAAACGCGGAGGCAATCGATGTCGCTGAATTTCTGCATGGCAGCATTGTTTGCCGAAACGTGCAGACCACATCCGAGCTTTGGAAACGGCTTTTGGAGAAAGTTGAACAGAACTGGCAGACATATCAGAGAAATCTGTATGACCGAAGCCCCGGCGTGCTGATTGGCATAGCAGATGAGATTGCAGCAACCGCAACTTGCTATTCGGAATTTCTGTGCAGCGGCAGTGATCTTTCCCGCAGGGATCTTTCATATCTGCTGCAATTTGAAAATCCATTGGATGTGCTGCGAGATCGCTGGGTACTGGATCAGAGCACGGAACAGGGAACACGGTTTCTCGGTATGTTGGAGAGCTTGCGCAGCGAAGGTCATGCCGAGCAGGATTATCCGCTGGATGAAGCGTATGCGCAAACCCAGAAAAATGAAATGACAATGCAGCTATAGGAGGAATCAACCATATGGACTTTTCTAACATGGAAGTTACAATCGACCACATCGCGGACGCAGGCGCGAAGATCAAAGCCTACGCAACGGTCACCTTTGACGGGATGTTCAAGGTACACGGCGTCCGGCTGGCAGAATCCAAGCAGGGGCTGAACATCTTCATGCCGCAGAAAGCATTCAACAAGAATGGCAAGACACTGTACACGGATGTTTTCCACCCCATCACGTCCGGAGCGCGCGCAGCGCTCAAGGAAGCAGTCATCGACGCTTACAGAAAAGCGACGAAATAAAAAGCAGGAGGAAACAATGAAATATCGTACACATTGTCTGCGTTCGCCCTGAAGGTGGGCGCTTTTTTCATGGGCAGACAACTTTGCCCAGCAGGAAGGAGGCTTGACCTCATGACCAAACATCCATCATACCGGGCGCGCGACCAGCCGGAGAACGGTTCCGCGTCCCAACACAGAAAGGAAATTGTTATGCACAAATTTGAAAAGCGGGACGCAAAGTCCAGAACTCTCGTCATCCTCGCCGTTGTCGGCCTTGCCGCTGCAATTACGGTCGGCATTTTCACCGCCGTCCGCCTGATCCGCAAGCCTGCTGCATCCAAGGACGATCCCAAGACGGGCATTGTTTACGATGATTCCGCAGTTGAAGGCGGCTGGGATAACCTTTCGCCCGAAGAAATTGCGGAAAAACTGAACGAAAAGGTCGCGGAAGGCATGATTAACATTTCAGCCAACACCGCACCCATCTTTGAGGACGGTTCTTCGGAGGGAAACTTGATGCTGGTCAATGAAAGCATCAATAACTATCCGCAAAAGGTTCAGATTGTCCGCAATGACACCAGCGAACAGATTTATGAATCTGGCGCTATCGCCGTTGGCAGCAAAATTGAACGCGCCAAGTTGGACGTAGTTCTTCCTGCCGGTACATATGAGTGTACCGCATATTTTCACAATCTCGACCCCGAAACCGGTGATATTATCGGCACAGCCGGGGCAATTATCACAATCACCATCAAGAACTAATTTTCAAAACAAAAGGAGTAATTTACAATGAAAAACTTTAAGAAGACCATCTCTCTCATCCTCGCTATCTGCATGATCGCGTCCCTCGCCATTTCCGCTTCCGCTGCCAACACCGTGGACGCTTCTGGCGGCACTGGCACTTCGTCTGTTACCCTGTCCAGCACCGCGGACGGCAGCATCGGCCCGGCAGCTACCAAAATGAGCGTCACTGTTCCTACCGTTCTGCCCATCGCCGTTGGCACTGACGGCACTGTTTCCACCGCCACCGATGCGAAGATCGTCAACAACTCCTTCGGCGCAGTCAAGGTCAATTCCGTGAGCATCGAGGCCGCACAGGGCTGGTCGCTGGCTGCGTTCGGCGACAAGGCCACGCTCGCCCATGAAAAGGTCAACTCCAACAAGTTTGGCTTCTCCCTCTGCCTCGGCGACGGCGAAAAGAAGCTGACCGACGACAAGAACGCTTCCAAGCAGACCCTTCTGGACGCTGCCGCTGAAGGCTGCTACATGAGCGGTGTGGGCGATACCTCCGCGAACTCCATCGGCATTGCCTATGACGCTATTGTTACTCCCGTCAGCGAAGCCGTGACGAACACCGCGATTGCATCCGTGCTGTTCATTATTGCTTGGGATGCAGTCTAACCCACTCGCCTGCTATCAGGGGAACGCCAAAAGCGTTCCCCTTTCCAGATTGAAGGAGGTATTCATGTGAAAAAGAAACGAATCCTCGCAATGATTCTTGCCGTGGCATCGTGCCTGTCGCTGGCGGTCAGCGCATCAGCGGCAAGCACAG
>ENA-OPNW01001444-OPNW01001444.1-human-gut-metagenome-genome-assembly--contig:-NODE-1444-length-11803-cov-2.837334_pt1 | contig 11803 bp, 10 predicted proteins | sample MGYA00241540_ERZ501777 | MGnify/ENA primary metagenome ERZ501777 (study PRJEB25962, sample SAMEA2042615) | human gut metagenome | biome: human gut; feature: human-associated habitat; material: faeces...
CGGGCAGTTGATATCCAGATGCGTTGCCAGGAACACAGCGCCGTTGCGGATATACGTGCAGGCGCGCTCCAGCTTCTCATAGGTCAATGTCATATCAAAGCCAATCACGACCACATCCGGCATCTCCCTTGTCAGAAGAATGTCATTTTCACGGAAATTCTCCTCCAGATCCGGCGTTCCCACCAGATAGACTTTCTTTTCAGGATAATACTCTTTCAGATACTGAATCATCACATCCCCGGATGTAATGATCTGATTCCTTTTAATATAACACCCCATTTTTGCCAGTTTGTCAATATATGTTTTCGGAGATTTCGACGAATTATTCGTAAAAAATACATATCTCTTCCCTGTAATTCACTTTCACTTACAAGACCATAAAATCTATCAAGCACATTTCTTACTGAACCACATATATTATGCCAGTAAAGTGGTGAACCAATGACAATTGTATCTGCTTTCTTCATCTTATCAATTACAACACCAAGTTCATCGTCTTCATAATTCTGGCCATAGCTGTATATCTTTAAATCTGTAAGATTTATTGTTTCATACTCTTTTCCTGATAATAATGCATCTGCAAGCTTCTTTGTATTACCTTCCTTGTTAGGACTTCCGTTAATAAATAAAATTTTCATTTTAATTCTCCTTTTCTACCACACTATTTAATATTATTTTTTTACCAGCTTTTTATATTATTTTCTGTAATTTGTCTTTTTTATCAGTTTGCTGAAGTAATAGCTAATCATTGCTATTAATGCCATAACAGCAACATAATCTAATATAAAAAACATTACATTTTCTGTATAATCATAAAATACAAAATGTACTTTCATCAAAAGATATGCACCTATCTGTCGCTTATTAAAAGCATATATTCCATAAATGCCAGCTATCAGTACTATTATTCTTGAAAGCCATCTTCTATATACATATCTGTCCTTGAACAATCCAGACACCATACCAACAACCATATTCCAATGCAGTCCAAGATGAAGTGACATTACGACAAATCCCCAATATGCGCAGAACATATGCACCTGTCTTGCTGCTATCGTAGTACCAGCAATTGTTACAGCTTTAAATATATGATTAGACAGAAGTATTCCGCTTATCATTGACCCCAGCATTAGTATCAGCATAGCTATCACAAGTAATGTCTGATATATTCTGAAAATAGTATATCTGCCTTTTGCCAATGCACCTATCCATTTTCTGTTTAATATATGGTGAACTATAAACAGCACAAGCATTGCCATTCCAATCCACTCATGGGCTGTCTCTCCTATAAGACTATACGGCATAAGCAATAACAGGCTTACTGTAAGACATATGTCTATTAATATTTTTGCCATTAGTTTTCTGTTCATTTTATTATTCCTTTCATATTACTTTCCCAGAAACTTACTGCATTATTAATCCAGCCTTCTGCCACCGTTCCCTGTCCTAAACCAAAACCGTGTGACAAACCATTAAACACTTCAATCTCTGCATTAGTTCCGTTACGTTTTATCTGATTAATGTATCTTTCCATACTTCTATACGAAGCTATTCCATCACTTGTACCAACACACGCATATGTAGGAGGTTCATTTCCCTGCACCTGTGAAAGTCCTGTATACTGCATAATAACTGATGCTGGCTTTGGATATGTCTTTTCACCAAAAGTTGATGTTCCATATGAACCAAGCCACGCCGCCATTCTTGCTCCTGCTGAACCACCCCAGAGTGAATAATCTGTCATATCTATGTTAAGTTCAGCTGAGTGCTCGTACAGAAATGCTATTGCTCTTGCAAGATCTTCACACGCTGTCTGTGCTCCTGGTCTGTATATTAATGCAAATGCATTATAACCCTTTTTAGATAATTCCAATGCGTGCGGAAAACTATCGTGTATTCCTGCAACATATACAAAACCACCACCAGCATTGACTACAGCACTTTTGGCATTATCATTACCTTTAAAGAAAAATATTCCTGTATTTTGTTTCTCTGGATCATCGGCTTTCTCACTATCACTATATATATCATAAAATATCTGTCTGCCGCTCTCAGCTTCATTTCTTAAATAATTAACAATCTCTACAGTTTTGTCTGTATTAATCTCACTATACCAGGGAAGTATTGAACTTATATTTTCCAATGTCAAATCATTGCTTATTCTCATATCAACAGGAAATATTAATCTTCCATAATTACCAAATGCTTCATCATTAATAACATCTATTACTCTTGTATCCTTTGTATATTTATTATTACTATCTTTATCTGACTGCATATTATCTCCACTATATTCATTCTTTCTTATATTGTCTTCCTGATTACTGATGTTATTTGTACTGCTTAAATTCTGCTCTGCCATATTATTATTATTATTATCTGTATTATCAGCACTTCCACATCCATACAGTGTAATAACACCTATAAGCAGTAACACTACCTGTGTAATTCTTAATCCTGTACTCATACTTCACCTCACTTTTAATACTTCTTGATTGTATTATAAAAAAAGGGACTTCATTTAAGAAGTCCCGATTAGTTATTCAGTATTAACCTATTGGTTATTGCTTAACTTTTCTACAGCTTTAATAAGCCTTTTTACTTTGTCAGATGGCTCTTTAGAATATAATAACCCATATAGTATCTTATAATCCCAGTCCACTGGTATTATCTTTATTAATGGATGTACGCTTTCCCAGCTTTTTATTGTAAGCAATAACCCATTATTATTCTCACATCTGTTAAATGCATCAACATTATAAAGCTCTATATCTGTTATATTAATCCCCGGATAATTCTTTATCAAATCAGAACGGAGCTTATCGTTATAAGTACTCCACCCCTTATACATAAGCATAAGGTTCTCTCCTTCCATATCCTCAAGATTAATTATATTCTTTCTGGCTAGTCTGTGATGAAACGAAACACCCACACAAAAAGGTTCCATTGATATCTTTATTCCATCACACCCACGCAGCTTTAACAAAGCCTCATCAAATATTCCTGCCACAACATCTATATTCTTTCCAAGATTACCCAGTATCTCTCTTGCATTCTCCGTTGTATTCTCAAATGGAACTAACTGAAACTTCATATCTGGATATAATCTTTGTATCTCTGGCCATAATTCAACAAATATCTGTGGAGGTGTAACTGGTGATATTCCAACCCTTATAACATCATCTGATATCTGCATAGCATCCTTAGCCCTCTTCACTGATTCCCTGCAATAATCAATCACATACCTGGCATCATTATATATTGACTTTCCTGCCTCTGTCATAACCAGCCCTCTATGAGTACGATTAAATAATTGCAGACCAAGGCTTGCCTCTAAAGAATTAATCTGCTTTATAACCGCTGGTGAAGATATAAAAAGCTTTTCCGCCGCCTTGCTAAAGCTTCCCGACTCAACTACACATATAAAAGTTTCTAACTGCGAATTGTACATCATCTTACGTCATCCTCCATATTATTACAATACTAAATATGTTCTTTGTTAATTAACTATGTTATAAGCATAGCACTCGGTAGTAACTATCGGTCAAGTCGTTTATATTTATTTAATAATTATGAATAATGTATTCTTATTCCATCCCTTCCTCAAGCCACTTAGCAATATTAGAAAAGTCTATAGCAAGGTCACCACCATAGATATTCACTGGAACCGGCTTGTCAAATCCATATATAACAGGATAGTTGTCACCTTCAAAATAATATACAAGTATCTTCGCCTGCACGAAATCCACTATCCAATATTCACGGACACCAGCTTCCATATACTTTGACAGCTTAAGGGCATAGTCCCTTTTCTTAGTAGATGGAGATATTACTTCAAGAACAAAATCCGGTGCTCCATATATTCCAAATCTCTTAATCTTGGAAGTGTCACATATTATGCCAACATCTGGCTCAACCATTGTCTTATTATCGCAGTCAAGCTGTACATCTACCGGTGCAATAAATGGACGGCAGCTTCCGTTATGCTCCATAATATAATTAGCAATCTGACGGTGTATTTCTCCTGCAATTGACTGATGTCCAAATGTAGGCGACAGCATTGTATAGAAATATCCATCAATTAACTCAACTCTCTGATCCTCTGGTAAGGCATAATAATCATCAAGCGTATAACTTCCATTCCTGTCAGTCTTATAAGAAGCAGCAGCCTCGCACACTACAGATTGCTCTGTAAAAATCTGTTCAAGTGCCAGAAGCGTATCATAGCGTGGACTTTCTGTTTCACCAGAAAATATCTTCTGTATTGTTCCTAATGGTACTCCCGATAACTCTGCCATCTGCGCATAAGTATACCCTTTCTCTTTCTTCTTATCCTTCATCTCCTGAATAGTCATATGCAGCACCTCCGTATAATAGGTCTAATGTCTATAAGTTACTTTAATTAAAGTATAGGAGGTGAATTTCCATTTGTCAACCGGTATTATATATAATTTTAACCGTTAATATAATAAAATTTCCATTTTTTAACCGTTTATCTTTATTAATTTACCATTTAATCTTTTAACAATTTTATCATTGTATTAAATGCCCATTCCATATGCTATATACTATATAACCTTCTTAATCCACTTACCGCTAAAGTATCTGCTTACAAAGACTATTCCTCTTACTGTCCAGTCTGCGAACATACCATACCACACTGCCATTGGTCCCATATTGAATACCTTAACAAGACCAATACACAATGCAACCCTGCAACACCACATAGTTGTCATTGATGTTATCATTGAGAACTTTACATCTCCTGCCGCTCTCATTCCGTATGCTGGAACGAATGAGAATACCCACGCAATTGGCTTATATATTGTTATCGCACCAACCATCTCTATACACATTCTTGCACTGTCTGTCTCCATTCCACCAAGAACCGTTATAGGACGTACAAGTGCATACACGATAATACAAGATACAATAATTCCTATCTCTGCTATTCCGCACAATTTGACTATGTAATACTTGGCTTCTTCTTTTCTTCCTGCTCCAAGACACTGTCCTACAACAGTCATAAGGCATATACCAACACCTATTCCAAAGACACCATTAACATTTTCTAATATATTAGTCATAGCCTGTGCCGCAATAGCCGCTGTTCCCATAGTTGATACTGTTGACTGGATTGCAAGCTTACCGAACTGGAACATACTGTTCTCAATTCCTGACGGAACACCTATCGCAAGTATCGAGCCTATAAGCTTATAATCAGGTCTTATCTTATGATATTCTGATACTACTATATCTATCTTTGGCTTGGATAATGCAATAAATATAACAACCATACAGAACACTCTTGATACAAGTGTTGATATAGCTGCACCTGCAACTCCCATATTAAATACGAACATAAGAAGTGCATTTCCACATACATTTATTACGTTAGAGATTACTGATACCATCATAGGATATCTTGAATTACCACACGATCTGAATATCGCTGAGCCTGCACTAAACAACGCAAGAAATGGATAACTTAACGCTGTATACAGAAAGTATGTTACTGCATTGCTCATAACCTCAGGTTCTACCTTACCAAATATAAAACTTAAAAGAGGTCTTCTTAATATAAGTCCTGCTATTGTTATGACAACTGCTATTGTGGCAACTGTAAGCACAACCTGTCTTGCCGCCTTATTAGCACCCTCACGGTCTTTCATTCCTATATAATGCGAACATATAATTGCTGCACCTGTAGCCATAGCAGAGAATAACTGGACGATAAGGTTATTAACCGAGTCAACAAGTGATACACCCGATATTGCCTGGCTTCCAAGGTTACTTACCATCATAGTATCCACCATACCCATAAATGAGTTAAGCAGCTGTTCAACAACTATTGGTATAAGAAGTGCAAACAGTGCTTTATTGTGAAACATCAGATTATCCTTATCAATGTCAAATAATTTCTTTTTATCTGCTAATAATTTACTCATAAAAATTGACGCTCCATTTCTTAACTAACTTACCTCGTATAAGATAATCAATTAATAAGCGAACGTCAACCTTTATTTACATATTTAACTGCAATATTTACATACTTTAACTACAATATTTATATATTTTAACTACAATATTGGTATATTTAATTATATAATTCATTGTTATATTAACTACTAACATCAAATCAGTATACTGCCTATACTGTCATATTATCAGCAAATACAACTCTTATAGTAGTTCCCTTTCCTAATTCACTTTCAAGCTCTATATGTGCATTATGGTGTTTGGCTACTATATGCTTTACAATCGCAAGCCCAAGTCCTGTACCACCAGTAGATTTTGACCTGCTCTTATCAACTCTGTAAAATCTTTCAAATATCCTGTCCTGATGTTCCTTAGGTATTCCTATACCGTTATCCGCTACTTCAAGAACATTTTCAGTCACACCATTATTCTGTCTTGTATACACAGATACCTTAACCTTTCCACCCGGATTATTGTAACGTATCGCATTATCACACAGGTTATATATAAGCTCCTCAAGCATCTGCTTATCAGCAGTAATATTAACATCACTTCCTGTAACATCAATAATAATGCTGTGCTTCTGTGCACTTATCTCAAGCATCTGCACCGTTGACCTGGCTGTTTCATACAGATTAACTGTCTCGAATATTTCTTCTGTCGATATGGCATCAAGCTCTGATATCCTTATAATATCATTGATAAGCGAGAGAAGTCTTTGTGAGCTTTTATGTATTTCACCTGCAAATCTCTTGGCATCATCACCTGCCGCCATACCACTTTCAATAAGCTCAGAATAGCCTGATATTGATGTCAGCGGTGTCTTTAATTCGTGCGAAACATTTGCCGTGAATTCCTGCCTCATATTGGCATTGCGCATAATATCCTCGTGTTGCCTTTTAATAGTTGTAACAAATGGAACAAGCTCCTTATATACTTTAACCGACTCCGAAGCATCCATATTATTGGCAAGATACTCAATCGGCTCAACAATGCTTTTTGTCAGAAAATGTGAACTTATCATACAGATTATAAAGAGAATTACACATAACACAATTATAACAGGGAGCATACTTGTCATAATACTCGTCATACTGCTTACTTCCCTTGAAACTCTTAGCACATATCCATTATCAAGTGCAACTGCATAATAATAAGAATTCTTATTAAGTGTTACGGACCTTCTTATGTCACATCCATAACCATTCCGTCTAGCCGCAACAACCTCAGGACGTTCGTTATGATTTTCCATTTTATCAATATCAACAAGTGTATCGACTACCGCATAACCCTGTGAATTAATAAATGTTATTCTAAGATTTCCATCGTAATTATCAATTACCTTCTGTTCAACTATATTGTCAGGGTCTGTTACCATTCCCCAGGCATCTGCACCAATAAACACATCTATGTAATTGTGCATATCTTCAAGCACTTCATGCTTTAGTACATTGTAGAACACAGTACACGCTATAGATACAGATGCCACAATAGTAACAAGTGCCATTATCATATACAAAAGATTAATTCTTTTTTTCATTATCTGGCCTCATCATCCATAAAATATCCTACATTACGGACAGTCTTTATATAATTACCAGCCGTACCAAGCTTATGTCTTAATGTCTTGATATGAACATCAAGAGTTCTTGACTCGCCCTCGTAATCTGTACTCCATATTCTGTCCATTATATTATCCCTTGTCAAGACAATTCCACGGTTAAGTGCAAGATATTTTAATAATTCATACTCTTTATAAGTAAGCTCAACAGGTTTATCATCGACATATGCAACTCGTTTTTCATCATCAATAAAAAGACTTCCAATTCCTATAAGCTTCTCTTCATCAGAACTTCCTGTCCTTCTAAGAAGTGCTTTAACTCTTGATATTAATTCCATAATTCCAAATGGTTTGGTTATATAATCATCAGCTCCAAGGTCAAGTCCTTTAACTTTATCAAGCTCTGTTGTCTTAGCTGTAACCATTATAACAGGAACTCTTCTTGTCTCTGGAGTCTGTCTTATCTTTCTTAATATCTCTAATCCATCTTCATCTGGAAGCATAACATCAAGAAGTATCATATCTGGTATTCTGTCTCTCATAAGCTTATGAAATTCTTTGCCGCTTGCACACTCAACAACTGTATGCCCTGCATTCTTTAAAGCAAAGCTTTCAATCTCGCTTATATTTTTATCATCTTCAACAACATATACATATGCCATAATATCCTCGATTTCTGCGACAGATTTCAGCATATTAATACATTTTATCTTTAAAAAATTATACAAAATGTATCCGCTGATATCTACGCTTTACACAAATTTTCTAGTTTCTGGAAGTCTGTATTTTTCCTTGTATTCTTTATATTCTCTTGCAAACTGCTGGTTATCCCTGTTCTTCATTGCATCAAGATATTCGTGTGTATCAAAATTTTCCTTATCTGACTGGATAACATCTACTGCTATATTAGAACAATGGTCTGACACTCTCTCAAGATTATTAAGAATATCTGAATGTGCAAATCCCAGTTCAATAGTACATTTTCCTTCTCTTAATCTTCTTATATGTCTAGCTTTAAGCTCAACTGTTAATGTATCAATAAGTTCTTCTAATGGTTCAACTTTATCTGCTTCTTTAATATTATTAGTCTTAAAGGAATCAAAGGATATATCTACAACCTCTCTTACTGCCGAACATAATATATCTAACTCCGTCTTAGCTTTAGGTGAGAATTCCATCTGCTTATTATGCAATTCTCTTGCAGAGTCGCACAGATTACAGGCGTGGTCTGATATTCTTTCAAAATCGCCTATGCTGTGAAGCATCATATTAAGTGTCTCTGAGTCATCTTTATTAAGCATCTTGGTACTTATCTTCATAATATATGTACCAAGCTCATCTTCATATTTATCAACCCTGCTCTCAAGCTCACCAACATACAATGCCTTATTCTCATCATAATTACCGATAAGTCCAAGTGCTGTAAATAATGACTCCCTTGATATATCAGCCATATTGCCTATAACTGTCTTACAATGTTCAACTGCAAGGCTTGGTGACTCAAGAAATCTGTCATCTAAAAGTGCAAATTCATTAACACTCTGTCTTTCCATAAGTGCCTTTTCCTCATCATCAACCCTTATAGTCATATATGCGAGCTTCTCAAGCACATTTCTTAACGGAAGAAGAAGTGCAGTTGTAATAATATTAAAGGTTGTATGTATTACCGCAATTCCCATCTCATTAGCTGTATCATTCAGAAATGAAAAATGTACAAACATATTAACTGTATAGAACACCGTCATAAATACAACTGTACCTATAACATTAAAGTACAGATGAACTATAGCTGCTCTTTTACCATTCTTGCTTGCACCAATACTTGATAACATAGCTGTTGCACAAGTACCGATATTCTGTCCCATTATTATAGGAAGAACAGTTGCATAGCTTAATATTCCTGTAGAACATAATGCCTGTAATATACCAACTGAAGCTGATGAACTCTGTATTATTGCTGTAAATACAAGTCCTGCAATCATACCAAGTATTGGGTTTTTAAATGTTGTTAATAAAGCCTGAAACTGTGGGACTTCGGCAAGCGGCTCTACAGATGAACTCATAGCTTCCATACCATACATAAGAAGTGCAAATCCAATAAATATCTTAGCTGGATTTTTAAATTTGTCTTTCTTTAGGAATACAAGCATCACAACACCAATAACTGCAAGGATTGGTGAAAATGATGTTGGCTTCAACATTCTTATAAATAAATTATCACTCTCAATACCAGTAAGGCTTAATATCCATGAAGTTATGGTAGTACCTATGTTAGCACCCATTATAATGCCAATTGCCTGTCTTAACTTCATAATACCTGAATTAACAAAACCTACAACCATAACGGTCGTCGCTGATGATGACTGTATAACTGCTGTAACACCAGCTCCTAAAAGAACAGCCTTTATCGGGTTAGAAGTAAGCTTTTCAAGTATATTCTCTAACTTTCCTCCTGATGCTCCCGTTAAGCCTTCACCTAATAAATCCATTCCATAGAGGAATATCGCCAATCCTCCAAGTAATGCTAATACACCAAATATATCCATTTTTCCTCCAAAATTTCTTATAGACTTTACTTTTTGTTTACATTTTGGAGTGTAAAACAGTTATATGAAGCTTATATGAACCTTATGTAAATTCAATGTAAAATGTAAAATTAATGTTAAATAACAATTATTGATTATTATTTATCATCTGGGTGCTGACCTGTTATAGAGAATATAACCCATTCTGATATGTTAGTCGCATGATCCCCTATTCTCTCAAAATATTTAGCAGCCATCAGCAGATCTGATGCCTGCTCACCTGCATTAACATCTTCGTGAATCATAGCTATAAGCTCAGCCTTTACCTTGTTGAATAAATCATCAACAACATCATCGTGTACGATAACCGTCCTTGCCTTATCCATATCCTTGTTAACAAATGCTTCAACACTCTGGACTAGCATTACCATAGTTTCTTTAGCCATCTGCTGTATATGGTCAAGCTTCTTAATATATGATTCTTTAGAAAGTTCTATTGTAATCTCTGAAATATCAGTTGCATGATCCCCTATTCTTTCCATATCTGTAATCATCTTTAATGCTGCTGATATAAGTCGTAAATCCTTTGCAACCGGCTGCTGCTGTAATAATAACTTAAGACATAACTGTTCAATCTCACGTTCCTGATGATCAATCTCCTCGTCATATTCTATTACATTTGAAGCAAGTTCAATATCCTGATTAACAAGTGCCTTTACTGTATCAGATATAGCCTTCTCAATCATGCCACCCATTTCGATTAATTCATTATTAAGTTGTACTAACTGTCTGTCAAATCTATTTCTCATATTAACCTCTTTTCCTGTGCTTCTATTGGCACACGGTCTAACACTCAATTATTTCAATATTGCTGACAGGTTCTATTAAGTTAATATGATGAATTCTCTGGTCATTACAGATTATCTTTTTCTATATATTATAAAACGTCTGTTTAATGCCCTTAACGCACTTCTGAACGCTTTCGCTCTCTTAGGATACTTAAACATCGCTCCAATCTTGTTATACATATAAAAAGAATATACAAGCACTTTGTTAAGCTTTCCTATCTTGTCCTTGGTTGTATATATATATCTTGTTCCACCAACCTTAGGATGATTGCCATCTTTATAATATTTTATAAGGTCGTCCTCTGTCTTTATTGTATCTGGAATAAGTGTATATCCCATACCAACACAATTACTGTTATGGGCATCACTTCCGCCTGTAAGTGCTACCCTGCACCCCTTGGCGAACTTTCTTGCATACTTATTGCTTTTATCACTCTCGCAGGCATTATAACCTTCTACGAAATCAAAATGAACCATATGTGCAATCTGCTTTGACTGATTCCAGTACATAGTAGATGCAAAGCTCATAAATGGTTCTCCATAAGGATGTGCAGGTCCTAATATTCCATCACAACAATGGACAATATATATAAGCTTATCTAAAGTAAGGCCCTTATATCTCATAAGCTCATACACCTCTTTAGGTGTATCCTGTGGAAGAATAACTATAAAATGTCCGAACTCCAGACTATCATATTCTATGCCTCTTAATACCACGAAATCATCATATTTCTTACCATATGAAAGATACGCATCATATCCACCATATGAGTCATGGTCTGTTACAACCATTCCTTTAAAACCTTTGCTCTTAAGTACCTTGATATAATCATCTATCCCAACCTTGGCATCTACTGAACCTTCGGCTGTATGACAGTGCATATCGAATT
>ENA-OPNW01001445-OPNW01001445.1-human-gut-metagenome-genome-assembly--contig:-NODE-1445-length-11793-cov-5.144658_pt1 | contig 11793 bp, 14 predicted proteins | sample MGYA00241540_ERZ501777 | MGnify/ENA primary metagenome ERZ501777 (study PRJEB25962, sample SAMEA2042615) | human gut metagenome | biome: human gut; feature: human-associated habitat; material: faeces...
CCGGCGGCACAAATCCTGCATTTTGCATGTCAAGCATTTTTTCAAATCTCTCGCGTCTGCGAGAGACTTGTGTTATGGTAACAAAATTGATGTTTGTAAAATCCACAAAGTCCGTTTCCGGCGTTTCCTTATTTATGTAGAAATGAAGCAATCGATTGAAAGAACAAAGAAATTCGCGTGTTGAAAAGTCGGTTGAAAATGTTGATAACTCACAGCAAACTGAAAGACGGAAAATAATTATGTAAACGCATTGTCACGAAAATGTAAGAACTTTGACCTTCTCTGCGTGCGGGAATCCCTGAAACCACGCGTGTTTTCCGGATGACCGTAACAGTGCAAATACTGCACAACCGACAGGAACCGAAGAAAATCGACAATTTGTGCAGGAATGCAACATTTTTTTATGCATGAAAACAAATAGTAATCACAAAACTTTTGTATTGACATCCCAGGAGACATGTGATAGAATGTGCAAGCTGTAAGAAATATGCTAGTGTAGCTCAGTCGGTAGAGCAGCTGATTCGTAATTAAGTGCTCAAAATCGCCTTTGCGCCTCGGAAGCCTTGTGCCGCAAGGGCCGAACGCTCCAAGTTTTCCACAGCAACACGCAAATGGGGTTTATTTGGGGTTTATTTTCATCAAATCCGAAAAATCATATATAAGCTGGAATAGCTCAGTTGGTAGAGCGACGCACTCGTAATGCGTAGGTCGTCAGTTCGAGTCTGATTTCCAGCTCCAAGGGAAAAGCCGTAGGAACTAAATTCCTGCGGCTTTTTTCTGCTTTGGGGTGGATTGCCCTTTGGGGGCGATCAGATCGCCGAAGCGGTCAAAGGTCTGGTCTGCCTTGGCCTCTGCCTCGGCAATGACGTGGGCGTAAATATTGGCCGTCGTGCTGGTCTGCGCATGGCCGAGTTTGTGGGATACGACAACCAGCGGCGTACCGTCTGCGATCATCAGGCTGGCGTATGTGTGCCGCAGGGAATGGATCGTAACCTTCGGCAGGCCGGTGCGCTTCACGAAGTCGGTGAACCAGTTCGTCACGGTGTCCGGAAAAAGCGGTTTGCCCTCCTCTGTGGTGAAGATGCGCCCATCAGTATCACGCCAAGCATCCCCCAGCAGTTCCCGCTGGGCGTCCTGCCATTGCTTATACTCCAGGAGAAGCAGGATGGCCGTGCGCGAAATCCGCAGCGGCCGTTCGCTGGTGGCCGTCTTCGGGGTGTCGGCATAGCAGCCTTCTGTCGGCAGATAGTTCCACGTCTGCCGGATGTAGAGCAGCTGCTTATCCAGATCCACGTCGCACCAGCGCAGGCCCAGGAACTCTGCCCGGCGCAGGCCGGAGAGCAGGTCAAAGGTGATTACCGTCCTCCAGAGGATCTTCTCCTCCTGAAGCAGCTCCAACAGACGGCGGGCGTCCGGCTCATCCAGATAAGCTGCCTTCCTGTGGGCGATGCTGGGTAGATCGGCCCGCTCGGCCGGATTTCTCTCGATGTACTTCCACTTCACCGCACGGTATAGGACAGCGGAAAGCGTGCGGTGGTAGGTGTGGATGGTACCGGGCTTCAGGGGCGTATCGTCATGCTGCCGGATAAAGAGCTTGTTGTAGGGAACATCCAGCTTCTCGCAGATCTGCTCGGCGCAGTTCTGGGCGATCCCACGGCCATTCTTCAGCTGAGAGAAGCACCAAATCGACACGCCAGTCTGCCGGGACAGTTCTGCCTTGCAGGTCTTGCGCTCCTTCATCCAGGCGGCGAAGTCCACCTTCGGCATCGCCTTACAGCGGTTCCGCATGCCTTCCTCCTGCAGGTTGGCGTAGAAGGCGGCGATGTGTCCGGGCTTCAGATCCTTCAGCTTGATATGGCCGAGGGCTTGGTTGATGACCTTCATCGTCTGCTCGTAGCTGAAGGCAGTCTTTTTCTTCAGGTTCGGCCGGGCGTATTGCTCCAGGAAGATCTCCGTGAAGTCCACCAGCCGGATGTTGCCGTTCTGGGTCAGCTGGTGTCGCACCCGCTCTTCAAAGAGTGTGGCCTCTCGGTTCAGGGCCTTCTCGATCTGCCGCTTCGTCATCCCCGGCTCCGGCGTCCATGTCATCTTCTCGCGGATCTGCTTGCCGTTGATGTCGTACCCATTGGACACGATGATCCGGTAGCTCTCGCCTCTCTTTTCAATTGTGGCCATTAAATTTCTCCTTTCCATTCTTGCCACCCTGCTTTTCCTGTGGTAGAATGGAAAGGCAGAGTAGCAGTAGCCTCGTCATGATTTACTTGTATCTCACTTTCCATTGTGTGTGCAGGGGTGGCCCGGCTTTATCTTCTTTCGTGGTGGATTGCAGATAAAATACTTTGCATCGGCCGTCTCGGGGGTGGTAGCCCGGGACGGCTTTTCTATTGCTTTTTGTCGAACGATATGATATGGTAAGTGCGGCGCTGCCAGTAATACGGTAGGCGGTTGGCCCCCGGACAGGGGGCAGCTTCTTGTCCCCTGATCTCACGAAAGGGGGGCTGCCCAATGGTTACATATTCCGATCTCATTCAGACCGGCATCTTAGTCGTTGGCATTATCAGCCTGTTTTTTCAGGCTAATAAAAAGAAGTAACCGCCCGGCTCCTCAACCAGCGGTTACTTCCTTTTGAGTAATTAAGCTATGGGGGCCAACCGTCTACCGGCAGCGCCCTCGTTCTGCTTTTAGTATAACCGCTCATATTTGATTTGTCAAGCCGCCCCCCGGGCGGCTTATTTTTTGCGGAAATCGACCTCAATTACCCGATCTGAGAGCCGCCGCACAGAAGATCGTCCAAATCTTCCACATAGGGATCCAGCGCGGTATCCACGATGTTGCGGATAGGCTGCTCGGCCTTCAGGTAAGCGTGGAGGAGAAGTGTGACCTTTTCGGCCTGGCGGCCGTCGAGATGGTCAACCGTGGCGATGATATCGGTCAGGGACAAAGCGACGTCCCGCTCCAAGGTTTTATAGTACAGCAGGGTGGCCCTCTTTTTATCGTCGCAGCTGTAAGTGGAATGGATACTGTGCTCTGTGCCGTAGGTTCGGCGCAGCTCCTCCACCGCCGCCGTGCGGCCGCTCTTATTGTCTTCAGCGATAGACACGAGGAGGGCGTCGGTTTCTTCGCTATACCCCATAAGATACGCAGGAGTGACATCGAACACCTTTGCGAATTCCGCAATTTTAGATCTGGACAAATCGACTTTACCGGCTTCAATCTTAGCGATAGAGGATCGGTCACCGTAACCAACTCTCTCAGCCAACTGTTGTTGCGACCAACCTCTTGCCTTGCGAAGGGCTCGGATGTTTTCATGTAGCTCCATGTGAATTCTCCTTCCACTTGTTGATTAGAAATATAGCACAGGTGTGAATGTGTGTCAACAATATTTTAGATTTCTAAAAAAATGTGTTGACAAATATTCACGGACGATGTTAATATATGCTCGTGAATTAAATTCACGCAGGAAGGAGGCGGACATTTTGAACTGTGAAGAACTCAGAGCTACTATCTCGCGCAAAAGGAAGACGTACCGCAGTCTTGCAAAAGCATTGGGAATCTCCGAACAGGCCCTTTATAACAAATTGAATGGCGAGAGCGATTTTAAGGCCAGCGAAATAAAAGTTCTCCGTGAAGAACTTTCGTTGACGTCCGAGGAAATCAACTATATTTTTTTCGGCGTTGCGTGAATTAAATTCACGCAAGAAAGGAGTGGCCCATGGAGATTAAGGCAACAGCAAAAGAAATTGCCGACCTTGTACTTGCACTACAAGGCCGGCGAAAGCAGGACTTATTTGTTTCCAATATTGGCGACTTTAAAGTTGCTGCCGCAGCCATTCATGGTAAACCGCCAGCAGTTCCACAGCAGTCTGCCAGTTGAGATTTATCAACTTTCGCATGAGCGTGAGATTTAAGAAAGGAGAACAACATGACCGGAAGAATTATCATCACCGGAATTTCGGAAGCCGAAAAAGCGGCCAAGGAAATTCTCGAGCACATCCAGGCCATCAAAGATATCCAGCGCAGGATGGTCTGGTTCGGATCCGATATTCAGATTGTGCTGGACAGCAAGGAAGAAGCCGCCAGCGGCAACTGACGGCTTCCTGCTGATCAGCGGTTTGATTCAAGGTACTTAATGATCTCTTTCCGGAATTCATCCAGCGCGTAGAAGGTCTGTCTTGATAACTGAGCAATGTCCCCGCCGGTAACAGGTTCATTGCTGTAGTCATCATATTCGCTACGCATTTCGCTGGAGAAATCCTCTAACACCAACGTCAAACGCTGGTCCAACTCTTTAATCGTCATATACTCACCCCCTTTCTGCCGCCAGTCTACCACACAGGCCCGGAGAGGGCAATCCACCACGAAAGGAGACAAACCATGCCGAGAATGCGTACTGCGTCGAAGGCATACCGGCTGATCCTGGAGCAGGATCCCGATAGCGAGATCACGCTTCACTACATAAGGCATCTGATTGCCTCCGGTGCTGTCCCTGTCATCCATGTTGGGCGAAAAAAGCTGGTCGATGTAGACCAGCTGCTCGCTTACCTTGCCGCCGGCAATGAGGCTCCGACTACCACCGCCCCCGCCGTCGGATACGGAAAACTGAGGAGGATCGACCTATGAAGCGACTGACACGAGAAGAACGCCGGCGCATCCAACGCCGTGCCGCAAACATCCGGTTCCTGGCCTTTGTGCTGATCCTGCTGGCGCTGGGCGTCTGCATCGGCTACACTGCCGCACACGCTCAGGATGCCTGTGAGCCGCCCAAACCGCAGGAGGTATCCCAGCCCTCCCCTGTCGATGATACGCCGCAGGAGCCTGCAGAGCAGCCGGCAGAGGACTATTCCAGCCTTGACCGGTTAGAGCTCATTGGAACGTTCACCGCTACTGCCTATTGCCCCTGTGTCAAGTGCTGCGGAATCTGGTCGGAAGACCACCCCAGCCGCGGCGAAGACTATGTGCAGAAGACACGCGCCGGCACGATCCCTGAAGAGGGCCGCACCATTGCCGCCGACTGGGATGTGCTGCCCAAAGGCAGCGAGGTCGTGATCAACGGTCATCCGTATATCGTCGAAGACACCGGCAGCACCGTCAAGGGCAACCATGTGGATATCTTCTTCGAGAGCCATGAGGCTGCCTGCGAATTCGGCATCCAGCAGGTAGAGGTCTACCGGGAAGCGGCCGGATGAAGCACCGTCATCCAGCCTTCTGCCGGGCGGATGCCCTTCGCTCATTTTACTCTCCTGCCGGGCGGCCCCGCTCAAGTTTGCCGCGGGGCGTCCGGCAGAGGGCTGGAACCCTTATCACGCAGGAAAGGAGGCAAAACCTATGGATGAACGTCAGGAGAAATCGATCCTCGAAATGGGACGTGGCGCGATCATGGAGCGCGCAGACTATGAGATGCGAGCCATGATCCGGAACATCCTGGATCCGAACACCTCGGCAAAAGCGGCCAGAAAGCTGAACATCACGCTCACCTTCAAGCCCGGAGATGACCGGCAGACCATTGTGGTGGAGTGCGTGGCCAAGTCTACGCTGGCATCGACCAACGCCATCACCACCATGCTGTACGTGCTGGACGAAGACACGGTCGTCGAAATGGCTCCCCAGATTCCCGGTCAGCTGGCCGTAGATGCAGGGGAGCAGGAAGCTCCGCCGAAGCTCAGGCTGATCCACTCGGCCTAATTTTAAGAAAGGAACCATATCGCCATGCTTAAAGAAGCACTTCAGTACATTCTTGATGGTATGCGGCCGGAAACGCAGGACCTCTGCGGCCGTGCGTATGTCATCACACCCTCCGGTGCGCAGGAAGTCATCGAGACGCCGATCGTGCCGGCCACTCTTCAGCTCCACAGCCTGGATTCCATCGTGAAGATGATCCGCACCGAGGCTATCCATCTGGCAGATGCCAACACCCCAGCGCTCTTTGTCAACATCCCTTCGCCTACCAATGTGACCTGTTTCTCTCAGCCTGACTTCACGCAGCGCTGCGTTCGCGCAGTCTTCTATTCTGCCGACGCAACCGATGTCCCTGGATGGGACGCGAAGGTCACGCTTGGCTTCGAAGAAGCTCAGATCGCGCTGCGTACACGCTTTCAGGAGACCGGCGATTCGCTCTATGCGATGAAGCTGGTCAATGATATCTCCCTCGGCGCCAAGGTCATTTACAACGACAACGGCGTCGCAACCACCGTCACCACGAAGAGCGGTGTCTCCCTGCAGACCAACGAGGCAATCCGCCCCATCGTCAAGCTCCGTCCCTACCGCACCTTCCAGGAGGTCGAGCAGCCGGAGAGCACCTTCCTCATCCGCATCAATGACCGCGGCATTTCCTTCATCGAGGCCGATGGCGGTATGTGGCGCCTGACGGCCCGCAACACCATCAAGGCATTCCTGGAGGAGAAGCTCGCTGCCGAGATTGAGAGCGGCAAGCTCGTTGTCGCTCTGTAAGCATAAAAAATCCCCTGCAGGTCTCGCACACCTGCAGGGGACCGAATCGGCGGCACAAGCCAATCCTTTTCACGCGCCCCTATTTTAAGGGCAGAAAGAGAGTTTTGTCAATGAAAACCTCAAAAATCGTTATTAAGAATCTGTTCGGCATCCGTGAGACCACCCTCGACGGGAAGTCCGTGGAGATCTCCGGCCCCAAGGGAGCCGGCAAGACCTCCGTGCTGGATGCCATCCGTTTCGCCCTCACAAACCGTTCTGAGCGGGACTGCATCGTCCACCAGGGCGCCGATGAGGGTGAGATCATCATCGAGACCACCACCGGCCTCTCCATCGACCGCAAGGCCCTGCCCGCCAAGTCTGCCGGCACGGTCAAAGTGCGTGACGGTTCCCTCCTTCAGACACGGCCGGCCGAGTTCCTCTCTCAGATCTTCACGCCCCTGCAGCTGAATCCTGTGGAGTTCACACAACTCTCCCGGCAGGAAAAGAACCGTGTGATCCTCTCCCTCATCGAGTTTGACTGGGATGTGAACTGGATCCGGGAGCAGTTCGGCGAGATCCCGCAGGGGGTTGACTACTCCAAGCACATTCTGGAGGTCCTGAACGACATCCAGGCAGAAAACGGCGTCTACTTCCAATCCCGGCAGAATATCAACCGGGACATTCGCAACAAGCAGGCCTTCATCAGCGACATCGCCAAGGATATTCCCTCCGGATACGACTATGACCGCTGGAACCAGTATCCCATCGGGGATCGTTACAGGGAGCTGGAACGGCTGCGCGAGAAGAACAGCGTGATCGAGCGGGCTAAGGCGTTCCGCGCCAATTTCACATCCAAGCTCCGGGGGCTGGAAGGTTCCAGGGACGTAGAGATCGGTGCCATTGACCGGGATATTGCAGCCGAACGCGCCGCTCTGACGGGCAGTATCGAACGGATGAAGGCCGAGCTTCAGGCTACCGAGGAGAAACTGGCTCAGCTGAGCCGCCGCCGGCAGGATCGAGTGGATATTGCCACCGCCAATTTTGAGGCAGCTAAGGCCAAGCTGGAAAAGGACGTCGGCGTGGCTGAACAGTATGCTGATCAGGAGCCTGTGGACACTACTGCGCTGGCGGCAGAGGTTACCAATGCCGAGGAGATGCGGAAGCATCTGAACGAGTACCAGCGTATGGTGGCCATGCAGGCCGAGGTGCAGGATCTGACCGACCAGTCTGCTGAGCTGACCCGCAAGATTGAGCTTGCTCGTGAGCTGCCAGCAACCATCCTGGCAGAGGCCCATATCCCCGTGGAGGGTCTGACCGTGGAGAATGGAATCCCGTTGATCAACGGCCTGCCCATTTCCAATCTGTCCGATGGTGAGCTTCTGGAGCTGTGCGTGGATATCTCTGTCTGCAAGCCCGGCCAGCTGGAGATTATCCTCATCGATGGCGCTGAGCGGCTGGACAAGGAGAGCCGTGAACGGTTGTACGCCAAGTGCAAGGCTAAGGGCCTTCAGCTGATCGCCACCCGCGTGACCGATTCCGAGGAGCTGGAGGTGACGGAGCTATGACTGCTGCGGAACGTTTACAGGCTGAAAAGGAGCGCCTCCTCGCAGCCACCGGCTTCTATGTCTCGCCTTACAGAATGGCAAACCTGATGAAGGCTGCGGCCAAGATCATGGATATCGTCATTAAGGCAGACACCAATATCTGCTATGAAGAGTGCCGGTTCATTATGGCAATTGTGAATGCTGCTATTCCAAACGCAGCCGACCAGACGGAGGAAAGTAGACATGATGACGAAAGATAAACTGCGCCAGCTGACCGGCGATGAACGTCTCGGCCAGATGCGCGAATCCGAGTACCTGGGTGCCGAGGACATCGATGACGGCACAGAGCCGGTGCTCACCATTGCCGGACTGTGGTACGGCTCTGTGACCCTGCAGCGCGGCAAAGAAAACAAGGACGTTCTTTCCTTCAAGGAAGAGCGTGTCCCCGGCATCCTGCAGGTACGCCCGCTGATCGTGAACTCCACCAACCGCAAGACGCTGCGGAAGCTGTTCGGCGACGCCAAGGCATCCACGCTGGTGGGCAAGCAGATCCAGCTGTATGTAGATCACAATGTCCGGGATCCGCAGGACGGCGGCATGACCGATGGCATCCGTATCCGGCCCTACAAACCTCGTGTCCAGAAGCAGGAGCCTGTGCCGCCCTGTACGGACTGCGGCAATCCCATCGAGGCGGCTATGGGGAAAAACGCTCATTGGCTGGCTGCTTATACGATCAAGAACTACGGTGTTCCCTTGTGCGCAGCCTGTGCCCAGAAGCGCAAGGAAGCCGCGGCCGCTGCAGAAATGCAGCAGGAGGCCGAAAACGCTGCGGAAGTGCAGCAGGACAGCTCGCCCGAGAGTTTCACGGTGGACCCTGACACCGGGGAGGTGCTGTAATGGTCCTTCCTGTTGTCACTCCGGAGAATTATTACTCTCCTGAAATGAATATGGCCTATATGGGCTCCACGCAGTTTAAGGCCTTCGAGAGGTGCGAAGCGGCAGCGCTGGCGGAATTGAAGGGGGAATATAGTCCCCCTTCCTCCGCGGCTCTGCTGGTCGGCGGCTATATTGACGCATGGTTCTCCGGTGAGCTGCCACTCTACCAGGCGCAGCATCCGGAGATCTTCAAGCGGGATGGAACGCTGAAGGCCGAGTACGTCAAGGCCACCGAGGTCGTTGCCCGTCTGCAGGCAGATGATCTCTATTCCCTGCTCATGTCCGGCAAAAAGCAGGTCATCCGTACCGGCACGATTGCCGGCGTTCCCTTTAAGATCAAGATTGACAGTCTGCTGGATGCGGATACCTGTGCAAAGATCGTCGCAGAATTTCCGAATGCGGCCGCTGCGCTGGGCCTGTGTGACGGCGCCATTGTCGACCAGAAGGCTATGGCCAGCATGGAATCCGTGTGGTCGGCCGAAGACCATTGCAAGGTTCCCTTCGTAGAATATTACGGCTATGACATCCAGGGAGCCATCTACCAGCACATTGAGGGCCACATGCTACCCTTTGTTCTGGCCGTCGGCACCAAGGAGACGGAGCCCGATCTCGCTGCCATGTACATTGATGACACGGATCTGGCCGCTGCTCTGGCGGTTGTAGAAGACAATGCCCCCAGATACCAGGCCATCAAGGAGGGGAAGATTCAGCCCACCCGCTGTGAGCATTGCGCTTACTGCCGTGCCACGAAGCGGCTTACATCGATTCTCAACTACAAGGAGTTTTTCTAATGCTCAATAAGATCTTCCTGATGGGCCGTCTGACTCGGGATCCGGAAATGCGGCATACGCAGAACGGTACCGCTGTGGCCTCGTTCTCGATCGCAGTTGACCGGGATTTCAAGGATAAGCAGTCCGGCGAGAAAGTCACCGATTTTGTGGATATCGTGGCCTGGCGCAGCACAGCGGAATTCGTGGATAAGTATTTCAGCAAGGGCCGGATGGCCGTGGTGGAAGGCCGCCTGCAGATCCGAGACTGGACAGATAAGGACGGCAACAAGCGACGCAGCGCAGAGGTCGTAGCTGACAGCATTTACTTTGGGGATTCCAAGCGCGACGGAGACTCCGGCGGCACATACCACTCATCCGGTAGATCTTCGGGGGTAAATGTCAGCGCAAGCGACTTCACCGAACTGGGTGATGACGATGGCGAGTTACCGTTCTGATGACACAGCGAACCAGATCAAGGCTCGTCTGACGATGGACGAAGTTGCACGGCACTATGGCTTCGAGCCGAACCGCGCAGGATTTATGCGCTGCCCGTTCCATCAGGGAGATCATACCGCATCGCTGAAGATCTACGCAGGAGACCGCGGCTGGCATTGCTTTGGCTGCAATTCCGGCGGCTCGGTGATCGACTTCGTGATGCGGCTCTACGATATCAATTTCCGGCAGGCCGTTCTGCGCCTGGATCTGGACTTCGGCCTGGGATTGAGCCAGGCTCCCCAGCGCTCCAGGGCAGAACAGTCGGCCATCCTGGAGGCCCGCAGGCGCGAGGCCGAGAGGAGAGCTGTCTTTGAGCGGGAATATCACGAGAAGACGGTGGAGCACCGTTACTGGTGGGAAGTCCTGAAATATTTTGCGCCGACCAAAGAGGATGCCGCCGCCGGCTTCATTCATCCTCTCTACGCCGAAGCGCTGCGCCGTCAGCCGTATCTGGAATACTGGCTGGAAGAAAACCTAGGTAAGGGGGTGATCACGTGAAAGAGCCTACGGTCTGGGAATATGAAAGAGAAGATTTCATGACAACTAAGCCCTACGAGGAGCTTTATCAATTCCATGTGCAGCCATTTGTACATGCCACGCAGATGGAGTCCCTTGCGGCCTACGCTGCCTCAAAAGGATTCCGGGGCTTCAAGTCCATGTACAAAAAATACGTGGAGAGCCTGAAGGCTCAGAGCGGCACCCTCTACATCGAAAACGTTACACAGTTTACCAATCAGCCGCTGGAACTCAACGCCGGCGAATGGGAAGCCGATGACCTCGGGATTCACAAGAAGAACGGTTTCAATGATGAGATAGCCTGCCCACACCCTATTATGCCGGTGGAGCGACTGGTGAATATTGATACAGGAGAAGAGAAACTGCAGCTGGCATATCGAAAGGGCGCTGTCTGGAGACATCTCATCGTCAGCAAGACCGTCCTGGCCAGCTCCAACAAGGTGACGGATCTGGCAGGCTCCGGCATCGCAGTAAACAGCCAGAACGCCAGGGCATTTATCCAGTATATCTCCGACATGGAAAACCTGAACTACGATCTGATCCCGGAGAAGAAGAGTATCGGGCGCTTCGGCTACATACCAGACGCAGGTTTTTCTCCTTTCGTGGACGGTCTGATCTTCGATGGTGACGCCAATTTTAAGGCGATGTTCCAGACGGTCCGGAGCCGAGGCTCTGAAGCTAAGTGGCTGGAGACGGCCGCTGAGGTACGGAGCATGTCCATCACGGCCCGGATCATTCTGGCTGCCTCTTTTGCCTCTGTGCTGCTGGAGCCTCTGAACTGCCTGCCGTTCTTTGTCCATCTCTGGGGCGTAGATTCTGGCACCGGCAAGACAGTCGCTCTGATGGTGGCTGCCAGCGTGTGGGGAGATCCGGCCGTCGGCGCTTATGTCAAGACCTTTGACGGCACTGTGGTCGGCATGGAAAAAACAGCCGCGTTCTTGAATAATCTCCCATTCTGCCTTGATGAGCTTCAGCTGGCCAAGGACAACAAGGGCCGGACTATGTTCGACGTCTACAAGCTGGCGCAAGGTGTCGGCCGCACCCGCGGCAACCGTGCCGGCGGCGTGGATCTGACGCCCACGTGGAGAAACTGCATCCTGACTACG